>Ga0065711_1027352_pt1 | contig 50492 bp, 46 predicted proteins | sample Hoacrofraction12_FD_59098 | JGI IMG/M metagenome (GOLD analysis project Ga0065711, IMG submission 59098) | Hoatzin crop microbial communities from Cojedes, Venezuela - Epithelial fraction 12 v2 (version 2) | ecosystem: Host-associated > Birds > Digestive system > Esophagus > Crop | place... | reverse complement strand
CGCTTCTTTCTATCTTCTTTCTGATGGATTTACTTGGGCGAGTTTCCTGCAATCATTCTCATGTTTTCCCCAGTTAATTTGGGGTGGACAGACCAGTGGCCCAGCTGGCAGAGAAGGGTCCACAGCCCCTACCAGTGACCGTCCCCTGTTAATAAGTTTATAACCAGTCCAATTCCACTGCCCAGGGGATTTAGAAGGGCAGACAGGTTTATAATCCTGTTAACCCTTTGTGGGAGCTGACACCCAAACCAGGGCTGCAGTGTGAATCACCAAGCAAAGCAGTAGACCATTGCCCTCATGAGATGGCGAGGAGGAGGAGGGAGGAAGGCTTCCCTGCGTGCGGGATGCCTTTGCGCCTCAGTCCTGCTGGGGTGAAAATGAAGCAATCTCATTTGCGCCATCCCGCATGATAGTATTTAAATTATGTTAAGCCCCATCTCAAGTGGGTACTTCTGAGGTCTGGACTGGAGCAGATGCTGGGGGACACTTAATGTCTGCTGGACACGGGGCTGTGGCATAAACACCTTTCCCAAAAATCTCTGGCAGACCATGACCTCGCTTCCACCTGAAACAACCTCTCTTCCCAGTTACTGTGGGACAAGCTAATTAAAGAGGCCCTTTTGTTTTTTCCTCAAGCAAAGCCCTTTAGAGCAGCACGGGAAGAGCTACATGTCGATGGAGGGGTCTGTCCGTGGGAAAATGCTCGTAACCCCTCCCCAAGCCCCAGCAGTCTCTGAGACTGGCTCTGCCAGGCAGGCACCTGTGGGCTGAGCTTTTTCTCACTGGCTGAGGAGCACCTCCAGAACATGCTCCACCTCGGCTGGCTTGATACATATCTTTCAGGTGGGCTCATCTCCCTTCTGGAAGCCCCTGTCCCCACTGGAGTGTAGGTGATGGGCAGCAGAGACCTGGCTTTAGACAGCAAAGGTTCACTGGGATGAATCCCTTCTGCTGAAGAAAACTGCTGGCTGAGAAGGATATTGGAAAATAGCATGAAGTTTAGAGGAGGGTGATTAAAGGGTTTGAGGAAGTGAAAATTCTGGCCAGCAGTGAGAGACGGCATCTCCACCTGCCCGTGATCGTGGTGGCCAGGTGGTGCTGGCTTGTGGGACATATGACCTGGGAGAAGGGGTCTTCTTCCTTGAAGAGCGAGGAGATGCATCCAGCCCAGGATGGAGACATCTTCCCTCAAAAGATAGAGGGAGTAAGCATTGGAAAATTGCCTTGGCTTTAAAACCTCCTCACCTCTCCATCTTAAGACTAACAAGCAGGCTTTGATTCAGGCAGGAGTGAATGGTTACCCACCACTACAGGGAGTGGAGAAATGAAATGCTCCCTGGGAGCCACCTTCTGACCTCCGTGGCCAGAGAAGACCCGTACTTAGCTGCAGGGAGTGGAGCTTGGTCAGCAAGGGGGATTGTTAGGATGGGGTAGGGGTGCTACGGCCACTTTGCAAGGAAGGAACACTGCAGACATGAGGTGTATGACAATGACCAGCGCTGGTCGTGTGCCTCGGGGAGGAGGGGATTGGTGTGCAACCATGCAGGCGGTGGTGGGAAGCAGCAGCTACCCCTGGGCAGCCCCTCCGGTCCCCTGGCATCCCCCTCTTCATCCCAGAGGAAGGGGATGCAGTGCTTCCTATAGTAGCTGCCTCCTTTCTCTGCCAGTAATTTCAGCAGCATGGTTTTGTTCCCTCTTCTGTTCAGACTTGTCTGTGAACATCCTTGATCTTATGAGCTGATTTGAAGCAGCTCCATGGGTAATATTTACAAAAACGATGTGGGCTGTGCTGTGACTGGACAGCATGCAGCTGCTTCCCAGCTCCACAGTAGCTGATTTATTTTGTCTGATTAATTATCAACACTTTGTAGCTGATCCTGTAAGCAACACACTTGTATTTGCTGTTTTCTAATCAGATGCAAATCCATCTTCAGCCTACGCTAGTTTTGTTTTGTCATGAAACAAATATTGGGTCATTATTAAGCAAGTGCCTGATGCCACCTGGGTAGCCCTTTGCTCCCACTGTAGCTCCTGGTGTTGGTGGGACATGGGCAGAGACCATAAACGGTGCCCTCATGAGGGCTACACCCTCCCATCTCAAAACTTCTTACTGCTGCTTTCCGGAGGTGAAAGCCCTCAGACAGACCTCACCGCTGCTGCTGGACATCTTTACACCTCTAATTCCCACCCACACAAACCTGCTCAGACCCTGTTTCTCTGCTAATCTGTGCATAGAGGCTCCCTGCAGACTTGGTGATGCTGCTGTCATGACAACCCAACCGTCCCCAGGTCTGGCATCCTTGTGCTGCTACTTTGCTGAGCTCAGGATCCTACCTGGAGCCATGATTCAGTCCTGGCCTGGATGCCGTGGGAAGAAGGGAGGTGTGTGCTGCCTGGCGTGGTCCCATTGTAGAGGGCAGGGATGTGGGGCCAAGTTACCCAGTGACGGCTGCCTTGAGTCAGGCATGGGCACAGCGGGAACCAAACCTTAAAGGAGGCAGAAGACAGATGAAGGAAGAAATGCAGAAGAGCCTTTTATCCATGGACAGGCTAAAGGCTGCTTGCCCAGAAGGTTCTTTGACCAACAAGTAAAGCAGAGGTGTATAATAACGTAGCAGTGAATTGCATCCGCTCATGATTTTCTGTTGGACAGAAAAGAAACTCTCATCAATTTTGTTGCATCCCTACCCATACCATTACTTCATACCTCTGATCCCAGTGGTGGTTTCTAAAGCAAGAAGGCTGATATCTCCTGCCCTGGGCACTGAAGGGGAGGGAGCCTCAAGGCGGCCCTCTCTTCAGGCAGCACATGGCTTGGCTGGAGGCAGGGAGGATTGCGTAATTGTACTTAGGAGAAAATCCAAATTTAAAATGTGCTGCCAGGAAAACTCGGGGGGAGGGGCGTGGGGTCAGAAGCAGAAGAGAGCATCCTTCACATGAAGCCTGCAGACCTTCATGATGTGTTTGCAAACTAATACCCTGAAAGCCCAGGAGCTGGTCACTTCAAAGCCTCAAAGTCCAGAGGTGCTATGTGTCCTGGGGCAAACAGGCATGCTCTGGCACAGTGATATATGTGGAACCTCTTCAGCTGGGGAGGCAGTGGAATTGTCTTCCTGGCTGCCCCACCAGCAGACATCTCCTTTGACATGCTGGAGTTGTTTCTTTAGTTCTGGTTTTAGACAAGGTGGCTTTTCCACCTGCCGAAGGAGCTTAATGGACTGTGGCTTGAGTTGCACAAGCCTTCCAGATCTCTTCACCATCAGTCAGTGCTGAAGGCTAAGTTGCATGAAAAGATTGGTTCTTGGGTTTTAGACTCAATGTTGGGGCTGGAATAATCGAGGAGACCAAAGGCTCTATTTCTTTTTATGGCCTTAACATGTCCTGGAGATGATGCTACCTGAGCAGAACAGTTTGGCTGGGGAGAGCAGTCATTGCACCCTGTAGTTTCAAATGAAAGGTGTTTCACAAGAGATGAGCCTTGAGCGATGTGTTTCCACACAATTTTGCATTTTCTTTTGGACATCTCTCTGCCCACTTGTTGACCGGGTTGTGCCAATGCTCCTGATGACATTAAATCCATGGCCTCCATCTATTGTGGGCCAGTTCTTCCCAGAACTGTTTGCTTGTAGTCTGGGTAGGAAGGGCAAGGGGAGACTTGCATGATGAGAAAATATAACTTTACTGTTGGTTGTGCTTGTTGCAGCCATCCTTTCCCCCTCTTTTTTTTCTGAAACTTAGATATATGTACTGCCACCATCTTCTCCACCTGCTTCATCTTGGTGATGGCCAAAGTCTGATGGTTTGGAGAATGTGAGATGCCCTGGAGGGGAAGGCAGGATGGTGTGTAGGGCACAGCCAGGCCCAGTAACAGCCTGCTTTGCCTCCTTGCTCCTTAGCAGCAAGCAGCAGCTCAGCCGGCTGCTGTGGGATGGGGAAGAGCACCACTGCAGCAGACCCAGTCACTGGTACTTAACCCACTCCCTTTCTGTGCCTCTCCCCAATGCTCCCAGTTTTTTTCTCTCCCATTTTCCCCTTCATGATCTCTTAGAAAAATGTATTGGAAACGAGCCTGACTTGTGCTATATTTTGCTCTTGATATTTTTCTGCCCTTTGGTCCTGCTCCAAGACTTAGTTTGATTCCACCCATAGCTTCACCCACCCCTGCTTTTACATGCTGGTGTTAAGTAAAGCTGACTGATAAATTTTCACTCAACTTTTTACATTAAATTTTTTTTTCATGGAAAAATAACTTTTTACATAGAAAAAAAAATCAGTTTCACAAAAAATCAGCTTTCCAGCAGTCAACTGAAAGGTGGACAAGCAAGTTAAACATGTTTGTATGCTGTCCAGCCCTGTAGTGTGAGTTTGTACTTAATTTGTGCTCCTTCCATTCGCCCATTTATTTAAAAAGGTAAAGTCTTATCAGCAGTTCCCTGGGATAAGAAGTCTGGGCTTTCCAGCTGGATTTACTCTGAGTTGCTCAGCTAGGCTGCAGTTCATTCAGTAAAGAGCTTGATCATATGGCATATCCCCTTTGCTAGTGGGATATTTGCATTCAACACCGGTTATGCAGAGCAGGTCTGGGACCCTCAGGCAGGTTATATGCGGCTTAGAAATCCTTCCTGAATGTGAGCCTGAGTTTTAAAACACTAGAAAACTTCTGAGGCTATTTTGCTGAAACTTTTTCTAAATAAGACAGGTGTTAATCAGCAGGAGGAGCATCAGCGCCTGATGCTTTTGCCAGGGTCAGTCTGTGTTTTGGAGGATGGAGTCAAGGATCTGAGGGTTTGGAGATAAACTTGGAAGCTGAGCCCTGCTCCTCTTCCCTGAGGGCCTCTGATTTTCATTTACTTCACTACCTCACAGACAAACGTGTGGTTTATTGCAGCATCCCACCCAGCAAGTATGAAGTATCTGCACACAGGAATGGCGAGCGTGGCTTCAGATGCAGTTGGCAATGGTTGGTGGGACTGTGGCTGGAGTGCTGAAGGTTTAAAGGTGCTGAGCGCCTAAGCCCCAAACACACGCGTGTTCACTTAATGTTGAGTGTGGAAATTGTTCCCAGAGATGTGGAAACCAGGGTGGATGAATTACTGCATTGCCAGGCAGAGAAACTCTCCTATCTGCCTGCATGTTTTGGGTTAGGCTGGCCTGGCTCCAGCGAGCTTTCCTACAGCCCCTCTGAAGCTGGTCATAGAGATCATCTTGTCCTGCTGACATCGCCTCCAGCACTTGTGCTATCCCTTCCCTTCAGCGGCACTGATTTATTCCAGCCAAGGCTGGAATACTCAAAGGGGTAATTCTGTGAGTTAATTTATCAGAAAAGTCTCAAAGGACCTCAGGAGGCTGTACATTGAATTTTGGTGGTGGGATGAAGACCGTCACTTATTGTGAAGGGGATGATTATCAGTGCATTAGAGAACTTGCAGTAGGATCGTTAGTGTAAGCAGCAGGAGGCTGGTGGGTGAGGGCAGCTTGGGCATCCATTCATAGGTGAGCTGCCGAAAAAGGCCACCCCGAGGTGAGCACAGTGCTGCGGTGCTCCTGCCCCTTGAGGAGATGTGTCCTGGCATGGACCAGCTCCCCATCATAGGAGAACAGGCACAGATGGAGGGTTACCACACCCCAGGGGAGTTGAATCCATGTGTCTGCTCTGCCACAGAAATTTCTGGCTAGCCTTGACTGAGTCATTTAGGGCCAGAGATGTTGGGTTGCTGGGCACTCGGACCCTCCTGCCTTAGTGGAGCATCACGCAGAATTGTAGAATCATAGAATAGTCTGTGTTGGAAGGGACCTTTAAAGGTCGTCTAGTCCAACCCCCTTGCAGTAAGCAGGGATGTCTTCCACTAGATCAGGTTGCTCAGAGCCCTGTCCAGCCTGGCCTTGAATGTTTCGAGGGATGGGACATCTACCACCTCTCTGGGCAACCTGGTCGAGTGTTTCACCATGCTCACAGTAAAGAATTTCTTTCTTATATCTCCTCTCTTTTAGTTTAAAACCATTACCCCTTGTCGTGTCGCAACAGTCCCTGCTAAAAAGCCTGTTCTCCTCTTTCTTGTAGGCCCCCTTGAAGCTCTGAAAGGCTGCAATAAGCTCTCCCCAGTGCCTTCTCCTCTCCAGGCTGAACAGCCCCAACTCTCTCAGCCTGTCCTCACAGCAGAGGTGCTCCAGCCCTCGGATCATTGCTGGGGCCTCCTCTGGCCCCGCTCCAACAGGTCCAGGTCTGTCCTGTGCTGAGGGCTCCAGAGCTGGATGCAGGACTCCCAGTGGAGTCTCAGCAGAGCAGAGGGACAGAATCCCCTCCCTCGCTCTGCTGCCCATGCTGCTGGGGATGCAGCCCAGGGTATGGTTGGTTTGCTGGGCTGCGAGTGCACATTGCCGGCTCATGTCCAGCTTTTCATCCCCCAGTATCCCCAAGTCCTTCTCGGCTGGGCTGCTCTCTATCCCTTCATTCACCAGCCTGTACTGATATGGGGGTTGCCCTGACCCAGGTGCAGGACCCTGCACTTGGCCTTGTTGAACCTCATGAGGTTCACATGGACCCACTTGTTGAGCTTGTCCAGGTCCCTCTGGATGGCATCTTGTCCCTCAGGCGTGTCAACCGCACCACTCAGCTTGGTGTAATCTGAAAACTTGCTGAGGGTGCACTCAATCCCACGGTCTATGCTGTTGACAAAGACATTAAACAGTACTGGTCCCAGTACAGACTCCTGAGGGACTCCACTCCTCACTGATTATTGATTAGTCCGGTTTGGCTGAAGCCTTTATGCAGATGTGGACTAGATGCTGGGCATACCTTGCTTTGGTGGGGTCTGCATATTGTATTGCCATCTATGTTTGATGTTTAGTTGGCATTATTTATCCAAATTTTGATTTTGCAGCTAAATTAATTCATTTTTTAGGAGAGTTTTGGCCACCTAAAGGTCTAGTCTGCTCTGGTTTTTAGTATTTCATCTGAATGCCTCCAGATGGAAGTCACTTTAAAAAAAAACAATTAAAATGCAGGAAACCTTTTCACATTATCATTATTTTAAAGCACCTCAAACTTGCCCAGCAAGGCTTCACACGACCATTGTGGAAGCTCTTGCTAATAAAATTAGTTGTTCATGGATGGGAAAAGTAATATCCAACAGCATCAGATTCAAGGAAATATTTGGCAAAGATTTTGCAGTTCCCAGCAAGCACATCCATATCTGATCCCCAGCTGAGCTGGACTGATGAATGCTGATGTTCAGCTAACAAGGTCTGGTACTACTAATGGGGTCTGGCCTGGAGGTGTGCTATGGGAACAGCATGAGAAAGACACCATTGATGGAGTCAGGGCTGAGAGCTCACCTGTGACCTTAGCTGTCTCCCAGAGCTGGTCGGGATGCAGGACCTGTGTCCTCCCACTGCCCACAGCTCCAGGTGAGCACTTTTCTTGGGAATTTCTCTTCATTCTGCACCATGCCCACCAAGATCACAGCCCTGCTCCTGCCGAGCCCTGAGGTGGCCTGTTCCAGCTCTGTTCCTGCTCGCTGGCCAGCCTTGGATGATCTCATTTCATCCCTCCATCTCCATGTCCCACCAAAGGAGGTTCACACTGCTTCTCTGTCTGGGTGACATGCAGCTAGACGGGGACAGAATAGGCTGTTTAAAGGCAGATCATACTTCTGACCTCCCAACAGACAGTGGAACAGCTGAACTTGCTTTGTATTAAGGAGGAAATGCTGTGGGCTGGAAAAGATGCTAAAGGAAAAAAAAAACCAAAACCTAAACCCCTAAGTGCTACAGTCTGTTATTACTTCCAAAGCTTTGTTACAGATTTTAAGCCTTTAGGGATGGTAAGCACACATGTCCTGCATCGAACGCTGCCCTCCATCCCTGGCGGGGCTGTTCCCAAAGACGCACAATAGGATGCATCCAAATAATTACCCTGTCGTGTTAATGATGTGTGCAACAGCCCTGCTGGGGGGCTGGTGGAGCTCCCTCCCCGCTTGTTCAAGAAGGCACTTGGATGGGCCGTGTTGGCTTTGGCTTGCGTAAGCTTTAATCTAAAGTTGGAGATGTTTTTAGCTGATCTGTGTTAATGTTGGGTGGAATTAACATGCATACGGGGAGACCACGTGACTCCCTCCGACCTCCCTCCCCCCCCTTTTTTTTTTCCCATCGTTTTAACGGATTCCTGCCAAATCAGAGTGGCTGGCGCCCAGCAGGGCTGGGCTGCCACTGCCAGCAAGATGCCTGCCGTCTCTGTCCTTTACAAGGGAGCCATCATCATCAGCAGGTAAAACCCCCGCACCTGGGGCAGGAATGGGGAAGGGGGCACGGGGCAGCCCTGGGGGTCCTGGTGGCCACCTCTAGCCAAGGGTCACCTGCTGTGGCTTCTCCAGGACTGGGGTTCAGTGGCAGGGATGGTTTGCGTGCAGCAGAAAGAGCGAAGGACATCATCACTAGCACTTGTTGTTGGGTTTCTTGTGTCTCTAGCATTAGCAAAGCTCGCTTCTGCTCCACCGCTCATGCATCAAATCGGGGATAAAAGTTGATCGTATCAAGTAGGCATCTGCTTTACCAAAACCTCTGTCCTGATGTCGCGTTTCAGCCTGGTTTGAGCTGTTTCTGTTTGCTTGTGGTGGAGTTTCCTTGATGATTTACTCAAAATACTCTGAAAATCCTGCATGGTAAACTGAACCAGTATGGGCCCAGGTCTGTGCTGACTTCCTGGGACGCCTTCAGGCTCCTTTTTCTGACAGCCAGATGTGGCCAGTTGTTTTTCCAGTCTCTTGAATACATGAAAAATTGCAAGAATATCAAGGAGGGGTATTTTTAACAAGCAGAAAAAGCTTCCAGTACAAATCTTAGAGGTGGGTGTTACTGGCTTTGCAGATAGCTTCATATTTTGAGAGGTATTTTGGATGCTTGCAAAGAGAAGTCCTGAAGGTTTATTCTTCTCCCATGTCCCGCTGGACTCAGAGGAGCCTGTTGTGCCCCATGGTGTTGTCCCTCCTCAGCTGTATCCAGATTTGGGATCCAATATAGATTCAGAAACTTCTCTTGCAACTTAAATCCTGGGAAGTGGAGCGTTTTGGGAGCCCTCCACCCCTGGTTTCCCACCTGGCACACCTGGCTCTCGGTTTGTCAGATCAAGGTCCACCCATCCTCACGGGGGTGACCACCATGGGCCCAACTCAAGGAGGAGAAGCGATGGTGGTCCCAGCTTTGAAGTCCATGGTCCCCAGCTAGGGCAGAGTGGAGCTTTCAGTGTCATTTATTTGGGACACCCACCTTGCTGGACAGTGTATAGGGGGAGACTGTGGGGCAGTTGGGGCAGTTACTTGGCACAGGGGAAAGTCATGTGTATGATGCTCTTGCACCTGCTTTGGCTTGTGATGAAAAGCTCCCACCCTCAACCTGGCAAGGCGGGGACTTGAAGCGGCTCGGCAGATCTTGCATCCCCCATTTCCAGACCCCCTGCATTACAAAACCTTGGGAGCGGATGGCGCCCGGCTGTCTTCATTACAGGCTGTCTGTATTTGTGAAACTGGTTTATTCCCAGAACATTGGTCCGAGGTCTGATCTCATTTCCCGGGAGCTGGACAGCTGTCCAGCCCCGTTAATCTGGGGTAATGAATCACAGACAGGTCCATCAGATTTGCTGGGTGGGGAGGATGGCATCCAACCCTGCACATATTCTCTCATTTATCTGTATAAACTTTGGAGGGAGTGGGAGGGGGGATTTTTGCCAGTGTGAGCTTAATATGCGGGACTGTGTCCCTCAACCTGCGTGTCTACATCATTCCATGAGCAACCTCTGGGGAAGTGGGAAGCATATCATTGTGCCCTTGTTGGTTGGGCGTGTTTCTTTTAGCCTGTGAAAGAAAAATGCCTTTCTGTTGTCTCCCAGGACACTCATGGGACCATATGGCATGGATCGAACCGTGCACTGCTTTGATTTCTACGACTGTGCAAATGGACTGGGTGAGTACTGAACCTCTGCAAGGGACACCAGGGTGGGCTGGGGCAGCTCAAACATCACCCTGGTCCCCAGCACCTGTGTTGTGATGTGCCTCCCTATGCGAAGTCTGATATCTTACAGAAATACCAGTTCTTGTGCCTGCCTGTGTTGAGCATCTGATAGAACCTTTTGCAGCTGGGACGTGAAAATAAGATCAAAATCCTGACAAATTCCCTGTTAATGGTGACAGCTGCAGTGCTGAGAGCTGTGCAGGAACCCAGGGCCAGAGCCCCTCCCATGAGCAGGAGAGGGGAGGCTTTTAGCAATTTTCTGAATTAATTAAATTAAAATTTAAAATAAAAAAACCCCCTTCAAATATTATAATAACAAAAAATAAATAACATCCCAAGCACTTTCCAACTGCCTGCCCCTGCCCCACCACAGGTAGGGTCCCACTGGGAAGCCACTCCAACGGGCAACACAGGCCGTTGCAGCTCTCGTGGGGACCGGGCTGTATGAGTTGTTTTTGGAAAGTTTGGCCCACGGGTAAGGGCATGAGCACTGAGCAAGTCAGACGTCTTTCCATGGTGCTCTGAACATCAAAGCACAGAACAGAAGGGAAGAGAGATGGTCATATCCATCAGAACATGAGAAATAGCCACGGTTCATGCAACTCAGCCCGAAAGGATTCAGTGTAGCATCTCAACTGACCTCTGTGTATCCAGCAGCATAAACACTGGTGCTCTTTCATGGTCTTTATAAAAAATTGCAATCTTGCAAGAGGATTTCTCGAGGTCCACCACAGTCTCCTCCATATTTTTTAATTGCAAGTGTAGCCCATCATCCCACAGGGCAGCTACAGGCCCCTTGGTGAGGCCCTTGGGTGACCATTTGGAGACCCCTCCTGAGAATTCAAACTCTTCAGAGAAACAAATTCAGGTTTTCTGAGACCTGAGATTAATTTATACATTCATTATTGTCTGTTTCCATCTCTTGGGTAATGGGGCTTTCTGCTGTGGAGGAAAGGCTTTGCTGACTCTTCTGGTCTTCTGTTCATGATGCTCACAGGAGCTCAGAGAAATGTCTTTGCTCAGTGAATATGGCATTTTAATCTCCAGAGGTGGATTTGGTTCAGTTGATGGGATTTTAGCTGTTGGGTTAGATTAGCTCGTTAAAGGAGGAGACCCAGAAAAGCCTGATCGGGCTGATGCTGACCTCTGGAAGAGGCATGTAGATGTTACAATCCACTTCTAGCCACTTTGCTGGGTCCCAGTACTCCTCCTTTTCCTCCAGTTGGTGGCTACAGGGTCTTGCAGACCCTCTGTGTGCTGCAGGAAGGTATAACGATGTGGATTTTCTAATACTGTCATCAGCTTTGTTCATCCTCTCTTGAGAGGCTTGAAACACCCAAGACTAGTGGTTGTCCTCCAGAAATCATCCCTCTCTGCTGAGAACCAAGGGGTGCTTGCAGGACCCCTGTGTCTGCCATAGGTGTAGCTGATCAGAATATGTTTTTTTGGGGAAAAATATGTGCCTCTGTGAGCTGCTTGTGTTCAGATCTGGGTGTTATTCCAGTAGACTTTCTTTAGGGTAGCATCAACCTGCTCGATGCTGGTGTGGCAGGTCAGCGTTTGGCCCCGGGTTTGTTGCTCTGTGGCTTTAGGTGGAAACCCACATGTGAACCTCAGCAGAAGTTCAAAGGGGTTACCTGGCAGCTCCTAAAACCTGAACTTTGAATTAAAGAATAGCCATCAAAGGGAAGTGCTGATTAAGAAGCATTTCTCAGAAACACCGAAATCCCATTATCTTGACCTTCATCTTCTTAGGACAGGGCAGTGAGCGATTCACCTCCAATCTGTCCCTTCCTCCAGACAGAAAAAGCTGTCCGGGGCTGCAAGATCAACAGAGGGATTAAGGGAAATGTAATTGAACATTGCTAGCTTAGGCGTAAAGCGGGTGGCCTCTCTCTGTGCAGACCGCCAGGAGTGTGGCACGGCGGCCGGTGGGGTCAAGATGCGCCGGAGATGATTACAGTTGGGCTAAACAACCAGATTAGCCAGGACACCCCTTGACCCGTGGTATATAGGGAGCCAGTAGCAGGTGAGATTCTAGCCTGAGAAGTTGAGAACTGAGACGCTAGCATTAGCGGGAGCGGGATTAGATGCGGAAGAGAAGCTCGAGGGTCTTGAAGAAATTTATAGAATCACTAAGAATCTAAAGAAAACACCATCTTGGTCCATCTAACCTGTATGCCCACCTGGAGTTTCCCCAAAAACATATATTCTGCAAAACAGAAAATACTAGGGACAGGGGCATCAACTCCAGGACCTTTGCCAGAAAGGAAAGATTAAAGAGAGAGATCCAAAATAGGCTAGATTATCTGGCCCTAAGTATGACTTAATAAGCATTATACCGGGACTTTGATGCTGTGATAATTAAAGAGCCGTTATTTACCTACACTTGGTACCACATATAAATTTGTGTTTATAAAATATGAAGACTCCCAGGAATTCTACCACCACAGTCTTTGATGATTTGTGTTTGTTGCAATCAGTCCCGGGATGTCCCATGGCTCAGTCCGAGCCCCAGCAGGGGTGAGGCCTTCTTCCTCCTCCTCCTCCCCACCCTGGTGGGCACTCCCTGCGGCATCTCTCGAAGGGCAGGACTGGCATCCACAGTACCTCCATGGCAAGGAGATCGGTGAGAGGGCGGCGTGGGCAGAGTCTGGCAGCACCCAGCTTGTTTGCCAACAAGGGAGTTAAAAATCAGGGTTTTTTCCTCCCCCTCATCAAAGTTTGAGTGTGTCTGGGAGCAATACTGTGAGTAATCGCTGATTTTAATAACAAGATCGGATTTTCTCCTGACATCGTTGGGGATAAAGGGGGATTTGTAGATACTTCAGCTATATTAAGCCATTATTACAATTGATTTGCGGACACAAAAGGGAAATGAGTCATTATTGATTTGATACCTTGGCAAAGGAGCCTGTCACAAGTAGATCCCATTGGGCTGCTGGGCGATGCTAAAGCTGCGCCTCTTCTGAGATGCAGATTTTTACATGAGTTTTCTAAAGTATTTTATCATTCCTAATTAATTCATGTTCTGGTGTAAAGAAAGACGTATTACAACTACTTCAGCCATCACCTTGGCTTAAGCCAGACTTCCAGTGTCCTCCCCATCCAGGGGAACTGATGGGGCTTTGCCTCTGCAGGACCCTCCCATGCCAGTGGTTTCCCAAACCCATCCCCAGCGTAAGCCTGCTCTCCAGGGTCTCTCTGCCAGCTGGTGGCAAAGCCCACCAGCAGCCACCCCAGCCCGGTTGCGAGCTAAGATTCTTTCCAGCTGAGCCTCCTTGGTGATAAGCAGGTTTTATCTTCTGGCAGTGGGCTTTGGGGCTGCAGCATCTCTTCCCCACTTTGGTCCGCAGGCACCTGACCTGTCCCCATGCCTTGGTGAGGCTTGCACCACTCGGAGATATATTTTTTGGGCAATATTTCAAATTTTAGTGAATTTCTTAAAAAAATGCAATGGAGAGCAGCATTGGCACCTTTCCCTGAGGTGTTTTGCCATGAGTTCCAAGTGCCATCAGTAAAACAGCTCCTCCTGCCTGGGGGTTGTATGGTTTAATGCATCAAGCCCAGGGAATAAACTCCAGCACTTGGATGGAGCTGGGGTTTCGTGCTTGGGAGCAGCAGCCACTGGTACATATAGGAATGAAATGAAAAACTGTGATAATCTGGTTTTAATCACAATTTTAATGTAAAAGTGACTTGAGAGACAAGGTCTTTCCCTAGAGGTGACTGAAAACTGTGAGGGTCTAACAAGCAGAGCTTGGATTATAAATGGAAGGGAACTAGGGATGGAAATAGCACCGTTGTCCCAAGTAATCCCAATCTATGGTCCACTCCTCTTCCCTCCTGCTCATTTCAGAAGGGGATCTCGTATTTTGTGGAAGAATCTGTGCTCTTCTCCCCTGGAGAGAAGTGTTTCTCACACAGGGTAACTTTGTGCATCCCAGCACCCCACCAAGGCTTGGAGCAGCTTATTGGCCCAGGAAAGCAGCCAGAGGATGAAGCTGGCTTCCTGCTGGCAGTGCCCCTCTCTGCAGTGCCGCCTGTCCTCAGCATGCCCTCCTGTCCAGAGCAGCAAAATGCCTGACCGACGGTTCTCGGGAGAGATTTGTTAATTAAAGCCAGGCTTTTTAATCCTTCTGTCCACAGCCTAGATCTTCGAAGCAGGATTTACTGAGCCCTGGACAAATAAGTCTCTTGGGCCTTTTCCTGCCAGCCAGCTTACGCACGGGCAGCAGGCTCAGGTCCCGTGGTTGGAGAGGTGGCCGTGCAGCATGAGAGTTCTTTGCCAAGGTGCTGCAACAGGGGGTTTCAGAGCCTCACTAAAGGTCATCTCTGCACCCCGGCTCCTGCCTCTGGGCTGCTCATCCCGGGCTCAGACACTGATAAAAAGTGGCTGCTCCTGATGGGAAGCTCTGACATTGGTGGCAGCTTCAAAGGCTGTAGTGGAGATGCTGCTGGAGCCTGGCAGGCAGGCAAGCTTGCAGCAGGGATATTCTCACCACTGTATTGAACCTGGGGCTTGTCCAGATGTTGCACCTCAAAGGGGGTCCCCTGGGGGAAACACTTGTCCCCAGTAATGTTTCAATGTGACAAGTCCTATCAGAGACAAGAGCACAGGCTGAGGCATCCACAGCAGAATCTGATCCTTTCCCATCAGTGACGAACTTGTTACTGTTGGAGGCAGTCCAGAGGAGGCCACAAAAATGATCAGAGGGTGGAACACCTCTCAATTGAGGAAAGGTTGACAGAGTTGGGGTTGTTCAGCCTGGAGAAGAGAAGGCTCCGGTGAGACCTTATAGCAGCCTTCAAGTACTTAAATGGGACTTACAAGAAAGATGGGTTCAAACTTTCTAGCAGGGCCTGTTGCAATAGTTTAAAACCATTACCCCTTGTCCTAAAAGAGGGTAGATTCAGACTAGATGTAAGGAATAATTTTTTTATGCTCTAGGGTGGTGAAACACTGGCACAGGTTGCCCAGAGAGGTGGTAGATGCCCCATCTCTGGAAACTTTCAAGGTCAGGTTGGACGGGGCTCTGAGCAACCTGATCTGGTTGAAGATGTCCCTGCTCACTGCGAGGGAGTTGGACCAGATGACATTTAAAGGTCTCTTCCAACCCAAACTATTCTATGATTCTATAAACTTGGGGCTGAGGAAGGTGGTCACTTCTTCCCTACGCCTTTCTCGGAAGCTTTGTCTCCATAGCTGTTGCTCCAAGCAGGTGCTATCAGATGCTTTTAGCCTTTGTGTTGTGTCAGCGTCTGCATCCTGTTGCTTCTGCTACTTGCTTGTGAAGTGCAGGGGACACAGGCGGCTTTCCACAAAAGGTTGTGGAAAGGGGCATTAGGTGGTGATGGGATGCTTGGGAGCTGTGCTGGAGGCTGCATCCCTCTGAGACAGCCCATGGAAACTGCTCTTCTCTGTGTCTTTGTGTGACAGGCATTTCTTTTTCACCAGGTATTAAGGTAATCGGTGGCATCAAGGAACTCACTGGAGAAGAATATGGAGTTTATGTTAAGCGGATCCTTCCAGGGGGTGTTGCTTACGCAGACGGTGAGTGAAACATGGTGCAGAGTACCGCAAAAAGTGAGACAAGCCAGAAGAGCATGTATTTATTTTATACATTGCCTTATCAGACATTCAGGTGCTTCCTCCCAGATTTTCCAGCAGTGAGGGTATTTTTTTACTGTGGCAATCATTGCAATATTCAATGGCAGCCTTGCCTTGGCTTCTCAGCATAGATATGATTGCTTCATGTCTTTAAAGCAGGATCCAACCCCACCACACAAAGAACTTCACTTTGCTGCCTGTCCTTTCCCACATGCCACTGACTGCCTGTAGCCCTAAAATGACTGGAGAACCTTTTGCAAATTAAGCTCTGCTCTAGGCCACTGATTCAATTCTGAGCATCTTCAAATAAGGATGTATTAGGCAGGGCTCTGCAGAGTTCACCTTTCAGACCTTAAGCCAGAAAGATATATGGGTGTTTTTTTTTCAAATCTTACAGCATCATTTTGCCTCCTCTAGGTGACCCTGCTTCAGCAGGGGAGTTGGACTAGATGACCCACAGCTGTCCCTTCCAACCCCTAACATTCTGTGATTCTGTGATTTTTCCATCTAATAAAGAACAATAAATCCAGAACAGGTGGAGGTGCCACTCATGATTTTCTACCTGACCTCAGACTGAATTAAGCAAAAGCTTTATTGCAATTTTCAGTGTTTACTTTCGTAACTTCCTACAGCAGAGGAAGTGCTGCAACGTTAGCACAGGTTGTTCAGGGAGGCTGCAGAAACTTCATCTATGGACATCTTGAAAAACAGGTTGGATGAGCATCTAAGGAATAATCTATGCATATTTCATCCTGTCTCTGGGCAAAGGAAGGAACTGCCCAACCTCTCCCAGTCCCTTCAAGCTGTATTTTCCACAGTTTCTATCCATTAGTTTTCTTTTCTAGGCCGCCTGCAGCCAGGAGACCAGATCCTGGAGGTCAATGGAGATTCCTTAATTGGGGTTACAAGCGAGAGGTACCATATCCAAACAGAAATTTTGCATTCCTGTTGCTTTTGTATAATTCTGTGAAATGGTTTAGGCTGCGGGTTGCACGGAGGACACCAGGGCATTGCTTTGTCTGTGCTCTGACACAGCCAGTGCTGTTCCCAAGAGCCACCTTGGGAATTATCAGACAAAAAATTTCTGTATAAAAATAGACCAGTGACCCAAACTGTATTTGTGAGATATTCAGACATTTCCCCAAAATGCTGATTTTTAACAGTTCCTGGCACCCCCACTCCATCTGCTGCAGCTTCCCAACAAGCCCTGCAGCTCTCCGTGCCGGAGATTAGCCAGTGCCTAAACCCTACAGTGCTGCTCTGTGTGGGGGATTCCCTCCGGAGCTGCAATCCAGCCCCTCGGCTCCCCACCAAGAAAACAATTGACTGATCGAGAGGCATACCACACTTTTCGGGCACCCTTTTTTCATTAAACGTGGTGCTAGCCTCCTGCTGCCTTGCATTTCTGCATGGTGTACTTAGGCTGGGGGGATGCTTGGGAAGCAGCACGAGCAGCTTCTCCTGCTCCCAAACCTGCAGAGCGGATGGGTTTGATGAAGCAGGTCCCCGAGGACATCTCGGCAGCTGCAGGGAGGCTGCGTCTGGCCCCCCTGGCACATTGCCCTGACTCTCACGGGCACACGTGTGTTTGAGCCAGCAAGCAGCCGCCCTTGAGACTGAAACTTCCCAAGGAAGGACGTGTACTGGGAGATATTTGCTCACCACCACATGCATCTTCTGGGTCTGCTTTGTTATCGGGGACTTCTAACTGAGTGCAGAAAGGGGAAAATCAGGCTGCAACTCTGCTGCCGTCTGGCCCCGGTGCCAGGGCAGGGAATGGGGCTGCTCCACAGGCTACCATCCAAAAAAGTCCCTTGGCTGCTAGTGGGGTTTGCCCAGGCCATGGGTCTCTGCCCAGTTTCCCGTGAGCTTTGACATGTGTCCGGGCAAGCTCAGTGGAGTACTGCAGTGAGCCAGTGTTGACATGTTGTGGTCCTTGTCTCACAGGGCCGTGGACATCCTGAGGACAGCATCGGCCACCAGCCATATGCGCCTTCTTATAGCCCGTGATGACGACGCCAGGTAAGGGGTGTCATCTTGCACTGGGAAGGTGGATCACGGCCCTCGTTGGCACTGGACTACCTTTGAGCTAACCGCGCTCAAAGCCCATGGTGAAGATGGAGGTGGCCAAGGGTCTTTCATAACTGTTACACTGGTGGGAACACTCTGCAGCTGTGATGGTAAAGGAAGCAAACCTGGTGGCTCCCAGCTGCACACCTGGCTCCAGCCCACCCTGTGCTGGCTCCACAGGGCATCCTGGCATTGAGCAGATTTCCACAGGTGTTTCCTCATTGAGGACCAGGGCAGCTCCAACCTTAGCTGTAGGGTGGCCTGGGCTTCTTCAGCTCTGCTGTCTGGTACGGAGCTGCCTACGGCTTATTGTGTCTTGTACAGAGCTTTGGATGAAGACACAGAGGGAGAGGAGGATCTTCCTTTTTCTTTCCAGTTAGACACATTAAGGTCTTCCTTCCCCACAGGATTCCTCCTTCCCAGGGAGAATGGGCAGTTTCTCCCTGAAACCTCTCCCCTCACTGCTCCCTGGAAAACCATGCTTTGTCCAGAGAGGGTTGGAGGATTCAAAAGGAGAAGGAAAGTTCAGTTTTGTCTTGGCTGGATGTAAGCTGTGTGAGACAATGATGGTGTCATGAGAGAGGACAAGGTTGTGGAAACCAAGGTATGGGATTAGTGGGGTCTTTGCTGGCATAGCCTGGGACATGTGGCGCAATGTGCTGGAGCATCCTCTCCCTTGAATAGAAACACAGGTCTGGAAACCTGAGGTGCACCAGGAACCACCAAAATGAAGCAGGTTTAGGCAGAGCGCGGTCATGGGCAGGCAGGCTGGTGGCACTGAAGCTTTGCATTGTGTGTGGGTGGCTGAAGATCACAGAGTCGTTTGCTCAACATACCCGCATCCCGTTAGCGTCGGAGATGATGGTTTCATTGCTTATCCATCAACAGCTGTGAAGCATTACTGCTTTAGCAGAATAGTGAGAGTGCTGTAATGACAGGGATGAGACTAATTTTGACACAGTAATATACTGATGGAATAATTATTTGCTATTAATTATGGACTGCTTTTCAGCTACACTCTTACAGTGAAAATAACATCTCAATTCATTATATTAACTGCAACTCCTTCAGCAGCTAGTGAGGAAGCACCGGGTGAAGCAAGCAGGTCACCAGAGCTAGACTTGGTAGTTTGACGCTCTTTTGCTTCAGACCAAGTGCTTCACCCGGTGCTTCCTCAGCAGCTGCTGAAGGACTTGCAGCTAATGTAATAGTAAGGATGCACAGGATGCACTTCTGTGCTGCAGCTGTCCCTGCACTTGCCTAGGGATGGAAGTGGCAGTGGGCATCTTGTGCTGTCCCCTCTGGGCAGCTGTTGCCAGGGCTGGTTCCCAGCAGGAGGGATGGATTCCTGCAGCTGAGCAGCAATCTGTGCCCAGCAGCAGAAGGGTGTACTCAGGGAAACACTTTGTTTCTCAGCCAGAGCTCCCAAAGCAGGTTTTCTGCCTTCACCTGATCTGGTCCAAGCTGTTTACACATCTCGATGTGCCTCATAATATCTTAAGTTGGAGCAGATGTTTCTCAAAATATATGCACGAGTAGCTTTGTCGGCAGCTCCAGCCCCTTTGTGCATCTGTTGGCAGTCCCCAATCGCCTGGCGAAGGAGCTGCTTGTAAACTGACCGAGGGAGACTGGGAGGGCAATGAAACTTTAAGCAATTTATTTGCCCTCCATTTGCTGTTGGTTATCTGTTAAATCTGCAAAAGGTTAGGCAGCGGGAGAGTGTGGAAGTAATCAGTTTATTTATTTTTTTAAAAAAGATTTGCAGAGATTTCACTTACATAATCACCTCCCAAACTGTTTAATACATGAATATATATCTCCAGGATTAAGGGCAGATTTTTCTGCTTTCTACTTTTTTTTTTCTCCTTAGTTTTGTCTTTATTTTATTGATACCGCATTATCTTTTAAGTCTGCCCTTGAGCGTGGGTGAGCAACAGCCCTCTGTCTGGGTTGGAACGGGCTCTCTGACTTCCCAGGCACTGTCAGCTCTGCAGGTGATGCCCACGGAGATGCTGCGCTGTGAACTCCCATGAGCTGAGGGCAGCCTTGTACCTTCCCAGTGCCCAGCAAAGTGGCTCACGAGATGTGGAAGCCAAGAGAATGACACAGGGAGGAGTGCAATTCAATGTATTTGCAGATACTCGCATGCAGGTCGTCCTCCTAAACCCTGAGTGCACAAGGCACGCTGGAGGAGGACACGTAATGGCTCTGGGTCTGGAAGACAATCCAACCCGCCTGCCAATTTTCCCAATGACTCAGCTGAGTAGCATTTTGTTGCGGTTGCCCTTGGGTGAGTTTGACTCATAAACACTGTTATTTGTCCCTGGAGTTAATTACAGGCCCAGATTACCTGTGCTCTTAATGGAACTCAGTCCTGGCGTGTATAAGATGCATGTTTTCAGCCTGTCGCATCAGACACGCTGCAGAGAGCAGCAGTAATGCTAGGGCTTAAAGCAGAAAATTCAGATTTAGAGCTGGACACACTGGCTTTGGATGACGGTTGGATCTGATTTTTGTCTGTGCTCATCTTTTAGCTAATGAGGATAATTTTATTGCATACGCATAATTATTGTTTATTCATTCTCAACATGAAAGTTACAATAGTTCCCTGTTTTTGTGTGTTGCACAGGTATCATCCTGGTCTTTCAGGTTTATCACTGTGAGAAAGCTAGTTTGTGCTGCGCCTCCTAGTACTCACATGATAAAATGCTAAATACATTGCATCTCTGCATGATATGCACAGTCATCTCGGTGAAGATGGGTTATTGTATTAATAGGACTTGAACAAGAAGCAGTAAGGAAAGCAGTCTCTTCTTCTGCAAACGCATAACCAATATCAACCAATATCCAGGAATCAGCAGAGAGGCTGTTGCTGGAGTTCATGCCCAGCCTGGTGCGAATGCAAAGTAATCCCTTGTTTGCTGCGAGCCCTGTGTGTTTGTTCAACGGGTTTCTTCATCTGAGCACTTGGTGCTAAACTGGAAGGCAGCAGTGGGGCTGACTCCGGCGAGCCTGGGGTATCCCAGGATCACTGGCTGCTCTTTGGGGAAGAACACGCATCCTTTTACACAGAAGCTGAGATGCACCTGTACATGTACATTCCATAAATGCTTCCTAGGCATTTATGGAAAAGCAAAGCCCAGCAGCAGCAAAATGTGCTGCCCAGCACAGCTGGTGGAAATGCTGTAGCTGCTGCGAGCTGGGTGCAGGAAAATCTACTTTTGTGATGCTTTTGCAGTGCTTTGGGTTCATGGTACTCACTGACCTGCAGGCTTGTTTTTTGAGACAAGCAATTAATTTATCTGGTGTCACAGGCTCCTCTTTCTCCCTCTGCTGCAGTGCAGAGCTGAGGTTTCCAGACGCTGTTTTCTCGCGTAACCTTTGATGTAGGGTTTACCCTTTGTTCTCCCAAGAACAAAAGGGCAGGACAAAAAGGTATTATGAGATAAAACAACAATATTCTGCAGGAAGATTGACCCCCTGCTACTTAATCTGTAGCAAAGTCAGCCTACAGCTGGCTGCTGCTGGCAAATGCCATTATTCCACTCCATGCCATGGGGCTGGCTGAAGGCTGTGCAGGTCCAAGCTCTGTTACAGGGATCCTCCAGATCTCAAATGCCTGCCTGTATCCTAATGAAAAAGAGCTGGAGAAGGGATTGTTAAAATGAACTTTTCACCTAATACAACCCCATGATTATGTTTTTAAATAAAGCTGGGCATTTCAGTCCTGCGGGCATCTGACAATTCAAAATGTTTTAGTAAGGGTCAAATTTTAAATATTAAAATGTCTTCTGAAGTCTCTTGGTGTCAGAAAGCACAAAGCAAGACTTGCTCTCATTCCTTCAGTGTACTTGCTCATTAGTCAGTAATGTCTGGGCATTGTCTGCCTGCCTGCAAATTCCTTCAAATACAGCACTGAGGACAAAATTAATTCTCAGGAGATTGACAGCAGAAAGTGTATTGCTTGCTGCTGGGATAAGCATGTGCTTCAAGTTAGTCATGTGTTTATGTCCTTGGTGGAACTGGGGCTTGCAGTATTGACCAACAAAGCAGGAGCCGGGACAGCCGTCCGTGACGTAGCATTTAGTCACATCATCCCTACAGCAAACGGCTGGGCTGGACCCGGGCTTGCAAAGCAACCCTGGGCTCGGAGCTCGTTGTTCAGGCTCCTGATCATATAATGATAAATACTTCTTTGTGGATGAACTTAACAACATGAAATAAACAACAACAAAGAATCCTCGAGTCATACATGCGCTTGCTTATAACAGAGTTTGACAGCATGGATTGGTAGATTGAGTTTGCACTGTTTAGCAGGGTTTAAAGAACACAAGAGCTGCCAGACTAGTTGTATTTGCATTGACTAAGAGTTTTTAGCCATTGTTTTAAGTTCATAACCTGTTCTGTGCTCTGATGAATTATTATCTGAGGAAAATGTAACAATAGATGACCACAGGAACACCCAGCCCAAAAGAAAAACCCAGCTGCTGATGACTTGGTAACCACTGGAAACACTATGTTAGCTTCCAGCATGTTAGACCTGGCATTGCAATAGGTCATGGAGGGATAAGGCCATGACTGCATGAGTTACAAGTGAAATGGGACTGTGAATCACCTATAGAAGTGCAGAGGCTTTACTGGAAAGTCGGAAAAATTCTACTAAGGTAAGATGCATCAAGGCTTAACCCAGGGAACCACAGAACAGCAAACGGCTGTCCTACGGCTATAGGGTCTAAGTTGTCCTTCAGCTTTCTCAGTGCTTTTACATTTATTTCAGTGTCTAATGCTATGAAACTGCTAGTTACAACAGTTTTGTGGAAGGTGAGGTTTTTGAACAAATTAGTTGTCTTTTTTTAAGGTCATGGGTTTAGTTGATAAAGACAATAGTGTTGATGCAAAGTATTGGCATTCACTGAGGCATTGCACTCACTTGGATTTAAAACTAGCATTAAATGGAATGAATAAGGCATACATTTGATGGCAATATTGGATAAGGCAGGCACTGGTCTTTGAAGTTTGTTAACAAGCTGGTTGTTAATGGGAACATGTAAATTATTGAGAGCGTTTCCAGCAGGAACCTAAGGAGCTGATGATTCATTCATCATTTAATACTGTTGACTCTAATCTAGCCAGTAATATATAACATCTGTCCCAATAAAGTACGCAGATGACACAACGTCTGCTTGTGTGTAAGAGCCATCTCCTCGCTGAGGAGACTTTGCTGTGGCTGGTTTTCTACAGATTTATGTCTTGAGCTTGTCTGACTGTCAAGTGTGGGAGCTAGCCACTCATAACCAGGCTTTTCCTGTGGCTATAGCATCAGGAAGGTACATTCCCATGGGGATTCCTTCATGACTTCAAAGTGGACACCTAATTTTGTTACTGTGGCCACAGAAACAACACTTCCAGGGTCTCTCCCCATTGCCTGGCTACTTATTTAATGACACCTTGTAAGAAATTAGTCATCCTTGAGGCTCTTTTCCCTGCCAAAAGGTTGGATTGATCTAGAAGTGTTGGGTTATGAAGTGAGAAGACTGCACAGTCGCAGAGGGACAGCACGCACCTGGGAACCATGTTGCCCAATGAGCCAGTGTGGCAGGGATGGGTACAGGAGGCTGATGCTTGAACATGGCAGCCCCTCATTGAAAAGGATGTGAGAGGCTCATGGCAGCTCAAAGAAGGGTTACAGAAATGATGCAGGAGCTGGTAAGCATGGTTAATGGTGGTTCTTAATGGGGTTTATAAACTCAACATGTTACACTTGGGAAAAGGAAGGTCACAAAGCAATTCACCTTTTGTGTACAGGTAGTTACAGCTCATCAAGGACTCAACACACCTGGGTAGTTATATGGTGGTCAAACTCAGCCTGGAAGCAAAGCATTAATGAAGGCACTTGGGCACCAAGCCAGCTTTCCAGGGGATGTTGTGGATGAGATTGCTTTGCAGAGAGGTAGTATAGGAAGCAGGAGGATTACCTCAAGACAGAGAGATCATGCTAAGTGTTTGTGGGCTGCCATTCCTCCCTGTTCTTGAATTCACTGACAAGCCCTTCTGACCTTGGTATCTGTAAATTTGGCGTGTGCCTGCTGGTTCGGCATCTTCAGCCATGAGATGCTGCTGGGAAGAGTACAGAAGCCTGAACTACCCCAACATGCCTTACAAGTGCAGGTCTTTGTTAAGGTCGTATGCTCCAAGAGTTTATCCTGCAATGTTCATGGAGAATATCACTATGGATGGATTCAGAGAGTGGGTTGCTGCTGCTTTTGCATGTGCTCCAGAAGCCACCTCCCATCTTTACCCCAGCAAGAGCTAGCAGGATCTGCTTTCTGTTTAGGAAAGGAGGAGAAAAAAACAGAATAATCTGTTTAACTATTCTGGAAGGAGTCACAACTAGGCCAAGCATTTTTGCTTTATGTTTACATAGTTACAGCTCCTTCTGACAGTCTGTTTGATTTGTGTGGTGTGTTAGCAAAGCTCCTGAGCCTTGTAGCTGGGGGTGAAATTATTCCAGCTGATTGCTGGGTCCAGGCAGTGGGGTTCAGGGCAGGGTGCAAGGCAGGGCTCCTGTGTTGATCTGCCCTCTCTCGGGAAGGATACTGCCCAGCAGCAGTGCCTGTCCATGCATCCCTTCCCAGCTCCTCTTGCCCATGCTCACCCTGAACACTTTCCCGGACAGGGAACACACCAAAGTTCCAGCACACCAAAGTTTCCCATCGCAGGAAAGCTGCTCTGCCATGAGATTGATTATTGACCTTAAGTCTTGCACAGTCTCTTGAACCTGGGGGGATTATACCCTTACGCATGAGAAAGCTCTGTCTGTTCCCCATTGCTGGAGGGCATTGGCCCTATAGACTTGGTAGTAAGTCACTGCCATCAGAGGCACCATTGTCATATAATCAAGTGGGGAATAGTTTTAAGCAGCAGCTGAGTATACCGTGTTTTTATTTCCAGGAGAGAGTTCTCCGAGTTGCTGGAGAAGTTTGGCTCCCAGAGCAATACAGGCTCAGCGCGGAGCTCACCGATCCTGCACAGCAACAGTGAGTAGCTCAGCGTGCCTTTAGGGGGGAACCAAAAGTCCCTCTCTCTGCCAAGAGAGTTTTCTTTATCCCAGTGTTATTTTGGGAGAGTTTTGATTGGATTTGTGTAGGTGTTTGGGTGGGCATTTGAAGCAAAAGAACTCCTGCTCGTCATTATTGCAAGCACTTAGTGCGTCCCCAGGTGCAGAGCAGCAGGCATGGCCAATCCTGCCTGCATGGAGCAAGCGCAAAGCAAGGCAGTGAGACAGTGAGAATTGAGCTGGGGTCGTAACAGCTTCCCAGTGCCCCAGACTCTGCTCAACTGACGTGCTGGGCAGGTAACAGCACCAATAGCTGTCTCTGCCAGTGCAGCTTTCTCCTATGGATTTCAAAGCATTTCAGCAATCATTCATTCAATGATCCTTATTTTTCATTCACAAATGAGAAATGTTTAATGAGATGCAACATGGTTAACCTAAGCCAGGTGCCAGCACATCAAATCATGTGTGCATGGGGAAAGAAGGTGTCCTTCTGGCTTAGTATCCCACCAGAAGGCTGCCAGCCCTTCCCTATGGCAGAGGTATGTAGGGCTGGCAGAGGGGTGACAGTCCCATGCTGGAATTGTGCCGAGGAGGCTGAACATTTCCTCTCCATGAGTGGTATACTGATGTCTTTAACTACCATGTGGTTTTCCCCAAAAAGCCAGGAAAACGGTGTCAGGTCTCGGTGATGGAGGAGGATGATGCTGGAGTATTTGCATTCCCTGGACTGACTCTGACTTTGCTGTTCAGGTCGATACCTGGAAAGTACATCCTCGGGCTCCTCCTCCCGCTCTCAGAGCCCGCTGCTGCTGAGCCCTGCCAACTCCCACGGCCCCTTCATTGGGAACCCAGCACACCCCCCTCAAGCACAGTACGTATGGGTCGCGCGGGGCCAGCCCCGCAAACCCTGTCAGTCATTAAGATATCTCTGAATGTCTAACACTGTCGTAGGGGTAGATCCAGTAAATACTTCCAGTGTTCGAACAACTGCTTTGTTCACCTTTGTCTTCTATACCATTGTACCACCACAATGGCTAGGAGACCACAGCATCTTCTAGAAGTCCTTGTTGTGGTGGCATCTTGACTGTTCCTGGGAAGCCTGTGCCCAAGAGCTGAAAAGCTTCCCTGTTGAAGCAGTCAATATGTCTGCAGTGCAGTTAACAATGCAACTGCTCCTATTCCTCCCCTCTGAAACTTGGGGAGAAGCCGTGGCTTACAGCAGCTGGGAGGACCCTGCACATCACCTTTATAAACCACATCATGAGTGGAGCATTTCTGTGAGGCCAGTGGTGCTTTCGGAAGGTGTTTCGGGAGCTTGTTTTCTATTGTCCTGCTTCTGGCACGTTGACATCATGCAACCAGAGCACAAGTTCTGCCCTCTCAATGCAAACACTCCCAACGCCCTTTGCTTTGGTGTTAACAGCAGTTGCCTATAGACACCGCATCCTTTTGTCTTCAGAGCACCTCCTGGAGCATGTGTTTTCATGTGGTCATCTGTCCCTTTCATATTTCGCAGGGTCAGAGGTTTGGACAGGCAGAGCTTGTTTTTCCATGGAGTCTCATCTCCAGGGTGCTCGGGGTTGCCCTTCTCAAGAGGGACAGCTCGAAGGGTGTTAACAGTGGTGGAACTGGGACCATTCATCCCCAGGGCTTGCAGCTTCCCTTTCTTTGCCAGTGTAAACAAGCTAAGTTGCTGGTAAAGAGACCTCACTGCAGAACCAGTAAATCCTCTTGCTAAATACCACCTCTTTATTAGGGATTTGCAGAGGACAAATATTTAGCACCAGAGGTTTAAGCTGCTTGCATGGAGTGAGAGACCCTTACAGAGGAGAGGCCACCTGATCTATTGGCTGCTGATTTGGACAAACTAGACATCCTTGCTCTGCTGTTAACTTGCTCCAGGCTGTAATGTAGGCTAGAAGGGACCTGGCTTGGTGGCCTCCTCACTCAATGTTGCCATGCTATGCCATGTTCTGCTTGTCTCCATGCCAGTGCCAGGCCCTGGTGGTCTCCTTCTGGGAGCAGCACAAGTCATTTGAAATCACAGACTGTGCAGAGCCTTGGTGGTCAGCTGCACAGAGGCACCTCCAGCCAAGTGCAGCAGGATCTTTGCATGCATGCAGCTGCCATCCCTTACCCATCTTTTCCTCTCACTGCAGGTTGTCCCCAGACTGTGATTTCTCATTGCAGTGTCATCTGAGGTCCTGCCACCCCACTGAGCAATGAGACCCAGATATGATTCAGTCTTGCCACAGATAGTGTCTGATACTTTGATTTGAACAGAGGGTTTTAATGCTACATTTTGTGACATTGTTTTCCTAAAATATTTCTTAGAGCAATGTTTTTTCAGAAGACTAAAAGGCATGCTGCATGGATGCAGTTCTTTTCACCTGCATAGCCAGCTGGCTCTCCTGGGGGTCTGCTGCTGGTTTGGAGGGGTGATGGCCACATGCTGCTTTGTCGCTGGGGATGTCATCGCTGTGATAGCATTGGTTATGTGCTGGTGTCACTGTGAGGCACAGGATGCACAGCTGTCATTACATCTTAAGTTACCAGATAACACAAGGAGGACTGGGAACTGCAAACTCGCGAGTGGCTACTGTGGAAATAAACTGAAAAGGAGAAAATCCATCTGCATCCAGCCCATTAGGAGGAAAAGGCTTGTTGACCCTTAGATCCCACCAAATCCTTTCTCAAAACCTCCCTGTTGCAATGCTGCCCACCGGCCTGTGGGTGGTCAGTGAAATCTGTGTTCCTACAAACGTTTACAGCAATTTCTCTCTCTCCCTCCCTGTCTGGAGCTGCCTGCCGTGCCCTGGTCTTGGTGGCCTGTTGGGTCCTGTCTAGCAGGCAGCTCTTTGAGGGTAGGGTCCAACCTTGCTGCCGCTCTATTTGCAGTACATCCTTCACCTGGTGAGTCATCTGTACTGCTGCCACAGAAGTAAATCACAGTGTGGTAGATATTTCTATAAAGGTGCTTATGGGCATCTTGCAAGGTTTTGAGTCCAAACCTTGGTTAACACAGTCAGCTGTGTATCCTGAGCTTCACTTTGATGTTTGCTAAGGGCTGCTTCATAGTTGACCAATCTGGAAATTGCTGTCTGGTCATTTAGGCCAGAGCTGCTGGATTCAAACAATAACCAGTGATCCTTTGTATGCTTTTGGCTATACAAACCAAGAGTGCCAAATATGTTCTGGTTAAACCTTTAGTTTCTTCTCTCTTTATTTTCTAAATGCAAATGAGTATTCCTCAGGATTTGGGATTATGTAAACCAGTCATCTTCACAATGCTGAACGATGCCTGCTGAGAAACTGGAGTCCTCACCTCTTCTTTCCAAGGTTGGGTGGAAGAAAAGATGCAGAGGCAGAAAAGGTTGGGAGAAGTTAGAAGGACCATGCCCGGAAAGAAAGCCAGGCAGAGTTTGTTCAGCAACATGGGAAAATAAACCAGATCACCTTGAGTCACCTGCTAACATCTCTCCCTTGCAGCTACTCCATTGAATCAGGAATCCAGAGCATTTCTATAGCAAAATCCTCCGGCTTAGGGCTGACAATCAGTGGTGGATCTAACAGGCCTGATGGCCCCATGATTTATGTTCAAGAGCTTATGCCAGATGGTGACTGTTACAAGGTAAGTCAGTGTGGAGACCCTCAGTGACTTTGTAATGGGGACCTATCCTAGAAGCTGTAGCTGTGCTGAAGCATCTTTTCTAAGAATAGATGAATAATGCATTGCACAGACTCATGAGGATTTGTATTGCAGGAGAAGGCTTTGAGCAGAGGGACATTCCTTCCCAATGCTCTGACTTTCTCCTTCTTTGTTTAGGATGGTCGGCTCCGACCTGGTGACCAACTAATCGCTATCAATAAAGATTCTTTGGTGGGCAGCACACATGAAGAGGCCAGAAAAATAATTGCAAAAGCCAAATTCAGGTAGGCATGTAACATATTTCCTGTCATCATCGAGATGCTGCTGAGCCTTCAGCAAAAACACTTCATGTCACACCAATGTTTGGCTTCAAGAATTATGAGGATTATTAGTCTTAAATGATGCTTCAAGATGATCCTGATAGGTGATCATATAAGGAAATCTTGAATGCATGTATCATCCTGAAGTGTAATCCAGACCTTCCCAAATTTCTGGTCCTCATGAATATGCTGTATCACTGCCCAGCAGAGTTCTGCAAGAGAACTGAAGTTCAAACAAGCAACCCAGCTGGTGCAGATACAGCTGCACTGGTGCAGGCTATATGGGCTTAAGTGAGATTATCACAGAGAAAACTGTGGGCGTGGAAGTTCTGCAAATTTAAGTTGTGCTCTTTTTTTGTTAATAAAATGTTCTGTATTTGTTGTTTAAGACACGAGGGAAACACAGAAGTGGCCTTCATTCCTGGAAGAGGACGGTTACATCCTGGACTATCGGTTCATAACAATGTCTCGTCACCACCTCCAAAGGCTGTGGGAAACGGTCTGAGTTCCTGCAGACTGAAGGTCCATGTGAGGTCCCCAGAGGTAAGTTGAAGTTCACATCTAAGACCACAGACATTGATCCTATGATCTTTCTTTGATCAGAAAACTCTTCTTCAGGGACTCCATGATAGTCTTTCTGGACAGTGGAAAGTCTGCAATGATGATGTATGTATCTTGGTTTTACAGCCAGGTATTTGAAACCTGAAATATTGTTTATTCTGTCTTGGGTTTGAGATGGCGAAGGAGCTGGGAGGTAATGAGAGGAGTTTCATCTCCAGGGCCTGCATTCAGACCTGTTTCAGAAGTCTCAGGTTTTAAAAAACCAAAACCCTTCTGTGGATAGCAACCTGCACCTCATTCAGTGCCAGTCATAGGGCTGGAAGGGATCTCAGGAGTCAGTTTGATCTAGTCTCCTACCCAAAGGCAGAACAACTCTTTGTTCTTAAAGACCTCTCATGAGGATGAATCCACAGCATTCCTAAGCAGCCCATTTCTGTTCTTCACTAGCCTAATGATAAGCCAGGCTCATTCTTCCTGTGAAGCCTAGCTCAATGTTGTGTTCACAGAGACAAGGGCTTGGAGCTGTATGTGGTGAGACAGGATTTAATCACACCACCTCACGATAATTTAGGCCCATGGCTGGATGTGCATTTGTCACTCCTTTCCTGGACTGGTGCAATGCTGAGTGTATCTTCTGCCCTCTTCCACATAAACTTCCTCTAGAAAAGGCTGGCTTGGAGGTTCCTTTTGTACAAGCATCATTCACAAAAGATGTTTCTTTCCAGACCCTGTGGAAACATGGACTTGCATGAATGCCACATACATGTTGCATTTGGGTGTACGAGGCTGGAGACACGCATATGAAAGTCAGCCTTAGCCCATATACATATAGCTGAGCAGTACAGTTAGATCCTTCACCATCCAGCAGAAGGTGTGCTTGTGTAATGTTGTGCACCTACATGAAATCACACTGCCGGCTGGAATTACATTGCTCTTTTCCTCATTTTGTTGCTAAAAGATAGAACTTCTGATGAGGTCTGGGCTTCCATGCTAGGAAAAGCGTGCTCAGGCACCTGTGCTACCTGTCTGTATGTCCTCGGCACCAGTCCTGCGCCCCTCTCTGCATCTAAGTTCCCATCTCAGTGGTGCTCAGCATATCCACCCTGTGATTCTATTTTTCCCTCTTGTGCTTTCAGCCATGACCAGGCAATTAAGAGAAGGCACTGGTCTTGGCTTCCTGTTGCGCTCACTGTGATAATTACGTGTTTTGGGTAAATAACACAACTGGCTGTGGTCAGAATCAGGACCTCACTGATGTGTTGGATGCAGAGCTTCAGGGAGAACCTCTATGGAGAAGGCATGCAAGGTCAAATTCATCCTCAGCTCTCAATTACAGTAATGACAAACTCGGTTTTCTGTGTGTGACCAGAGATTTTGAGATGGCTCAGGAACGTGCCTGTGTCAAGTGCACCTAGAGGAACCCCTGGAGTCTCTTTTGGCCCATCTGCACAAGAGGTGTACATGGCACCTTTGCTCTTTATGGGCCAGATAGGTTGCTCTCTCTTTAACTTCTCTGTCTTCTGCTCTTTACACCAACAGATTCTGCTTAGCAATTTTCTGTGACATTTTGTCTCCTTTTTTAGAATAGACGTGAAAATCATTTTCCTGTGCCTTCTTTGTCACCAGACATTTGCCCACCAGAGCTTACTGTTTCAGGTAAGAGTCCTGCTAAATCATTTTCTTTGTGTGGGTGATAAGCACAGCCTTGGCTTCTGGGTGCCGAGGATGATGACATTAATTTTGATCGGTGTTTATACTGCTGTACTGGAATCTATTGGGGTGATAATGAGACTCAGCCCACTAGGAGAGAAGGAAGGTAGCAGCTACTCAACAGATAGTAATTATGTCCATGTTTGTCCATAGTAGCAAAATTCTTTACTAAGGCATGCAGAGAACTGGAAATAGAAGACGACAACTTCTTCCATTCTCAGTCTCTGGTTCCCTTGCAGCACTGTCCCTGTCCACGTGCAAAGGTCAAGCCAGACTTGCATCCATCTGGTCCCATTGCAGGCCACGTTCCCTTCTGATGGGAATGGGTGGTCCTCGGAGTCACAGTATGAAAAAAAAAAGTCAGTGATAGTTGTAATGTACACAGCAACCTTCGGCATTATACAGGCATTAAGGTTGCCCTCAGTTGGTCAAACTGGGAAATTGCTTATAGATGTGATTAAGTCACATTTCTCTCTACAGCCAAGCTTCATCTTTTGCTTGTTTTTCCATGCTGTGCTTTCTCTCCATGATATGAGTCCCGTACCGAGCTCTTAACTTCTGTGGGAGAGACCTACCCTGTTCAGCTGATAGGACAGAAACAATGGGGGGTGAAGTCAAATCACCCTGCAGCTTCACAGGTCCCTTAAGTATCCCAGGAAACCTCAATAACCCCCATGATCCAGTGTCTAGGGAGATGACCTCCAGCACAATACCATGTATCCCTGTGATATGCAGGTTAATTCTGTCCAGAGGAAAAATGGGTTTTCCCTGGTGAGTCCCTAGCAAGCACAGTCCATCATTCTTGCAGCCACCAGTCAGCAGGCCCTTCCTTCCCATGTGCTGCCGAGAAAATGATCCCACTTGCAAATTCCTGTGGCATGTTGTAATTTCCATCTGGAAGGCTAAGAGCAAGCATTGCAAGGTAAACTGTGTTTAGTCTATACCTGGGATTAATGGGAGAGACAGGGAGCAGACGGTGCAGGGCTGGGTGTGCGTCAGTGCTCTGCTCCCAGGGATGCCTGTCTCACCTTGGGCAAACTCAGCAGGCTTCAGCCTTCGTCTTCCATGCTTTGCACCACAGAGACCCTGGGACAGGGATTGCCCATGGCTCTGTCCTCCCTGCCCTGAGCATCCTGCAGCCTTGATTTCAGGTAGGCTTTTAGGTGGCCACCACTGACAGCCAGAGCTCCTGGTGACAAGGAGCAAAGCCCTGGGTCATGTACACAATCCAGCAAATAGCAATGACCTAATCACTTCCCGACTTAGCTAGGGGATTTTATGACACAGTTTTTTTAATGTGAAATGCTGAGGAGGCTTTGTGTCAGTGTTGTCATCCATGAAAACGGACAACTGGCTTCGAAAGGGCAGCAGCCAGGCTTGGAGCCTGGGCCAGTGACTGCCTCTCTTGGGGTGCCTGATGGATGCCCTGGATGTCTCCGTGCCCAGAGCTGACAGCAAAGCCACATGGAGCTAATCCTGATTAGCCATGCATCGAAGGGTAACAGCTCTGCCCTTGAACCTGGAGAGTAAAGTGTTGGTGGACGATCCAGCAAAACCATTTATTACCTCTTGCTGCTTCCCAGCTGCTGGCGTTAGCAGAGCGGATGAATACCCGGATTAGAAGGATTACACTTGTGCAGCACCTCTGCTACTTCTCACTGCTTTCTCCTTGAGCTTGGTCTCTGCCCCGACGGTCAAGGAGGATGCGATGAGAAGTGCTGGAGAGGTTCAGGAGAAGTGGGGTTACTCAGCAAGACAGAGCTTCCCGTGGTGTTAAGCAAATCCCAGGCAGATGAAAGAAATTACTCCCTGGGAAAATCCTGTGCTACTGGCACGAGAAGGAGTTTTGTCACCGACCTGGGCTGACAGCTTGAGGGGGAGCAGGGGCAGGCAGAAGGGCAGGCAGGCAGCAGGGCTGCAGGCACAGCAGTCCTTCACCTTTCTGGAATCTGGCAGGGGAGCCTCTGACTGGGTAACGCCTTCTGCAGCCCTTTTCCCAGGGAGTGTCACCGTTTCTTATGGAGGAGGGTTAATCGTAATGGAAAAGGCGGGGTTCCCTCCAGGGATGGAGGAGCACGAGTGGCAGGGCATGGCAGCAGGGTTTGCACTCTCTATCGTTTCAGCTGTGAAGGCAGTGCCAGTAATGATGAGCCAGCTCTCAGCAGCTGGCTCTTCTGTTCTCATGACAGCTTTTCACCAGAAAAGCAGCTGCCATTTCTGCCTTTCTCCCTCTGTGTCTGCCTTGCAATACATGTGGCTCCTTCTGCACAAAAAAACCCTGCCTGCCCAACTGAGGGAAAAGGGTTCAAGGCTTTTTGCAGTCTTAGGGAGGTAAAAAGTCTTGCACTGGTGTTTTTCCACATCGCCTTTTTATCCCTTGATTCCCTTTTCTATGGATGTTCTGAAAGTCAAGGCTGCATTTTATAAAATGTTGGGTTTCAGTTTTGCTTTGTCAGTTACAGAAGACAAGAGCCAGGCAGATTTTAGTTGGGGTTTTTTTTTCACAGATCACCATAACTACAGACCCCAAGACTCCACAAAAATTTGTGATTGGAAATTTCCAAAATGCTATTTTTGCAGTCCTGGGGTGAAACATCCCATTTTAAACCATGCAGAAACCCAGTTTCAGTAAGCGTTTGCCCCAGTATCAAAGCTTTTCAACAGTGGCCTAGTTCAGCCTTCCAGGACCGGATTTGGTAAATCCTGGTCTTTGATTTTGGTCTGCTGCACACACACTATATTTCATGCAACAAGAGTTCTGAATTTTGCTTTGCAGGCACCTCTTTCCTCTACCCAGGTGCTCTTCCATTAACCTTTTCTTTGTTTGTTTGTTTTTCAGCACCCATTTCAGCATCTAATCATAAAGCAGCTTCAGGCACCAAACCAAAAGTAGCACTGGATCCCCATATCCGGCTCAAGGATGGGAAACTGGACCTGGTACGTGGAACGGGTCCCTCTCCCCAAAGCAAGGTCTCCTCTCAATCCTCTCCCAAGGTGCACTATGCAGAAAATAGTACACGAGCGTGATACCTTCTTGCTTCCAGCTGCCACATTACTGGCAAGCAAAATAAGCTTATGTGACTGTTCTCCTTGTATTGCTTTTCTGTGAAAGAACTGATCGAGACCTTTCAGCTTTGATTTTTGCACCAATGTTGCCCCCAGGCACATGAGGACTGGGCCAGGCACTAGCATGGGGGTCACTATGTCACTCCTTTTTTTTGAGGGATTAAAAAATGCAAGCCTGAATAGAAGTAGTCTAGGAGAACCAGCCTACCTGTTTGCACAGAATAAAGCTGTAGCACTTGATCAGTGCTCTAATCTACACGTACACCATCCTCTGCCAAACAGCCTGCTCCAACTCATATCCCCTTCACCTCTCCAGGATGCTGACCAGGTTGCTTTGGGAAGAGCAGTAGCCCAGGTGATGTGGACTGCAGACCCAGTTGCGGTGCTCAGAACATCGCTTTCCTTATTAACATCACACTGTTCATGTGCTACAATTAATTAATCTGATTTTTGAGACAGAGGCATAAAAGACAGCTACCAGTATTTATTACCAAGACTCTGGGGAAAAGGAACAAAAAGGCCTCAACTCTTCAGTCAAGTTTGCTAGAGGCTGGGTCCAGCCTCTAAAGCTGACAAGGGAGAAGAGGGCATAGTGAAACATCCCGATTGTGTCCAAAGAGGCATTTAAACACACCTTGGCTCATCTTGGCTATTTCTCAATGCTCTGAGGAGCTCCAGAAGTCTCCTCCTGGCAGCTGCACCTCCCTTGGACATAATGCATTTGACTCAGGGGTATTGGCACAGGCAGCTGCCCTCCAAACTTTCCAGTGCTGCTGTCGCTGCTGGGGTGACCTCAGGCAACCCGGTGTGGGCAAGAGAAGGCTGAAATACGAGATAATCTCACCGAGGATCCAGCCACAACCGCTGCTCCTTTCAGCATTTTATGGAAAACATATTCCAAGGGCACCATCAAAGGGCAGGGAGCGGAGCTGCCCGTTTGCTCACCGAGACCCTGGTGAGAGGCAGAATGCCGCTAGGGGGCCGTACCCCCAGTCTGGTTTTGGGGTGCCTGTCCGTCCCCCGCCTCCCGGGTACTGCTGGCATTTGAGGGGGCGTGGGAAGGCAGCCCCTTCTGCAGGGCCCAGAAGGCCAAGGAGGACCCGATGTGACGAGCATCTGCTGCCACCCGACGGCAGAGCCAGCCTCGCCCTTCTGCTGCTCTCGCCACGCAAGCAGGAACTTTTCTTCTAAGCCTACATAATTCTCCTAAAGCAGGATTTGGGATTGCATTTTCGCAGCGACCTCTGCTCGTCATAGATTTAACAGCGGCTCCTCTTTGGTGGGAAGAGTGGGGACTCTTGGCTTTCCTTTTTAACAGCCAGTGTTACGAGCAGGCAGCTGCAGCAGTGCCGGGGTCAGGAGATGCACACCAACTGGCACAAATCTGAGATGGTTTTGGGGTGGCCCAAGCCAGATGCCAACATCAGCACACTGAGGACCAGGGCATCCTGAAGCCCAGGAGCCAGCAACACAGCCTTGTGCAGGGTTGGTGGGCAGAGAAGCGAAAGGTGGGACTCAAATGGGTCTCGCAAGCAGCACATGAGAGCAGACAGGTCCCATGGACTTGTTGGTGACAGAAACGCGAGCAAGGACTTGTCTTCAGCCACCTTCCAGGGCACCATACGGGAGGTGTTGTACATGCATGAGCAGGAGCTGCGGGTATAGCCTGGGACAGGGGAGTGTTTAACTCAGGCTCTTTCCCAGAGTCTGCTGAGCTTGACTTTGTCTTTTAAAAGTTTTTACGTGCTGCCACCAGCAGCAAAGTGGGGTTTGCACATGTTTATCTGCTTCTGTGCGGTGCCCTGGTGTTGAATTCAGAAATGTCAATAGAAGACAAGGCATCAGGCGTAATAAGAGAGCAAAAGATGCAACGAAGAAGTAAAATGTTTGAATGTCTTCTGTTGCCATGGGAAATACTCTGTGAATAGCTTTTATCTTCTCTGTTCCAAACACAATTCCCGAGCAGTAAGAGAAAGGGGGGAGGCTGAGCTCTTGGCAGCTGGGCCTTGCTACAGCTCCACTGGCTTTTTATGAAGCTCCTGACAGTTTGTCATAGCCGCAAATCTGCTTGCAATCTGTATAAAATGTTCTTGGAGGGATGTGAACATGTCCCTGTCTTCAGGAACAGACATTTCTGTACACGTGTAGGAAAGGAAAGACTGGAAATCCAGCCCAAGCCTGCTCCTTTGGGGAGATGCTGCCTGGAGAGTCGCTTCTGGGAGAAAACCCAGCAATTACTTCAAAGACTTGCTTTTCCAGTATTCTTCTTTTTAAAGGCTCATTGTTTCTGCTCAAGGTTCTGCAGTATCTTGGTCTGGATGTGACTGAGGAGAAGAAGAGGCAGTTACGGCAAAGCTTGACCACAGACTCGCAGGGGACAGTGGCCTGCGGAGGTGAGCTGGCAGCCCTGCGTGAGGGGCCTTTTAATTTTGGGTAGTTTTGCTGGAGGCTGAGAAAGGAGAGGCATTTGCTGAAAGGTGGCAGGTAAGACACCTGTCTGCATATTGATGTAGCCTCAAAACAGTTACGAAAAGTCGCAAATACAAAACGTGTTTGGTAGAGGCATAAGTAAAACGAGAATAGAAGAGAGTTGGTGCAAGGGCTCACTATCCTTAAATCCCAGCTCACCTAGCAAGAGCTGGCCAGAGAACACAGAAATAAGTCTGCTCTGCTTTCTGTGACCTGCCAGAGCGTATCTGACTCACAGGGTCTGCTCCCCAGAAGTTTTTTACTTAAATTCAAAGCTGTCACCAATGTCTCCACCAGACAGAATAGGCTTGCAAAGCACAATGTCTCTTGTACGGATGTTTTTGTGCAGAGTGAGTGATGGGATACAGAACCGTGCGCCTCTCCTAAGAGTGACCAGCTTCGTAGTTTGCGGCAATAGAAATAAGGATGATTAGGGGTATGAAATAAGGATGATTAGGCAAATGTGCTGGCAACGAAGATGCTGGTCTTGTAGTATAGGCTCAGGTTCCTGCTGCTGCCCCGGGCTGGGGACTGGAGGGTCTGGGACCTGGTGTCGCCTCCCATCTGCTGTACCAGCTCCCATCTGTCACACACGGCCCCTTGCGCTGTGCTTTCCTCCACATCTGAAAGCAAAATTAATCTGGATTTTCTGACTTGTCAATTTAACACCTTTTCTAAGTGCTGAAGTCACTGAGTTGTTCTTTTTGTTTAAATCAGCAACATGAGAAATGCCAGCAGGCAGGTGGGTGCCTTTTGTCAGAGAAATGTGGTTTTGGCTTAAAATTTTAAAATTCTGAGAACCACAACTGAGAAAACTCCACTGTGAAAATATCTGGGCCTATTTGTTTTTTAAAAGTTTAATTTTTTTCCATTATGTAAGAAACAAGAGCCTGATAAAGACTGTCAATAAATTATTTAAGCTTGATGAGATTGCCATAGAACAGACGAATGTTAGAGAAGACTGTCTGGCATCTCCAAGCCTGCCCTGCTTGGCAGTCAGTGGATGTCCCCAAAATCAGCGGCTAACACAAAGCGCTTTCCTCTGTTAGCCTGTTAAAAATCAATTATTTCTCGTAGATCTTCTCCAAGCACTCAGGGATCTGATGCAGGAGGAGCTGGACGAGGCAGGTCTGGATTCCAGCTCCATGCTCTTCACGCAGCACGAAGTGGCCAGTTTGCTGGATACATCGGCTTTTCACTCTCCGGTCAGTCAATCCAATGCTCTTCTACATTGAATCCATGAATCTTTTACATAAAATCCATGAAATTCTGAGACAGGAAAAGCTAAATTACCATTTTCTGGTTGTTCTAGAGTTATCAAGAGAAAGCAAAACTATCCATTAAGCATTTTGATTATAGGAAATTCTATAAAAGACCTCAAACTTCTCATTACTAATAAGGAAATAACAATACCTATGGGATGATATGAAGGAAGTAGCCTGGAGGAAAGTGACGGGAAGGAAGTAATGCAGGAGGAAAAATACCCATAATTAATCAATTCCAACTAATTTCACCTTGTTCACAAAATGAAAATTCACTGTAGCACAGCTAGTCCAGCTACGTCAGGGATCAGTGAGTGAAATCCCTTGGGGTGAAAGAAAAGCTGCAGTTGAATTATTTAATATGCCTTTTGATCTGTTGCATAAAAATGCTGACTCCTTTTCAAAGTGATTTTGATGCATTGTTATTCTGGATATGGAAAAAAAATATGCCTGCCGTATAGCCCCATGCTTTTGGTAAAGCGTGAGTGGTGCATGATGCTGTCTGTCCCTCTGCCTTGCAGACCTTCGACGCCCTCAGCTGTAATGGCAATGAGGAGCTGGAGCAGCTGCAGCTGGAAATGGTGGATCTGCGGCAAGAAGTCCGAAGGCTAAAGGTGGAGGTTCCCCTCTGAGCAGATTTCTTGGCTGGTGCCTTCTGCTGTAGCTTGCTGTAGTCGTACGCGAGGGTAATGGTGTAGCCTGTCCCTTTTAAGAAGTCACCAGTTTGCATTCTGTGCATTCCTCCTTACAAAGAAGACTCTCACCCTCGGCTCTACTTAATTGCCTCTTTCTTGCTCTCAACCTCAAATGAAAACTTTTTTGTACTGAAAGCATGCAGTCACTTTTTAACAGCGAGTACATATATTTAAAAGTACAAAAATGTATCTCACTAATAATTCAAGTCCATGAATAACAGAAGCACCACCTGTCCTCCCATCCTGACCTAGCTGCTGATTGCCAGCATGGCTGTTAGCACCATGGCTGTGTCCAGGTGGATTTCTGCAGGCATGCAGGTCGCAGCCCAAAAAACACAGTGGTGGGGGAGAGTGTCTGCATCTGCTTCTGTAACATATTATTCTGGTGGGTAGGGACTACAAGACCAGGGTATCTAGAGAATGTCTATTGCTTCTTCCTTCTAATCCGGTGAAAATATTTTCCCTAGTCTCTGCTGAAAGAGGTGGAGATCAGCAAGAAGTCAATGGAAGATGAGCTTCAGAGACTGAACCAGGTTAGTGAAGAGATTGCTGGGGGCCTTGGGGTGCTTTTGGTGTTTGGCGGCTGAGGGGGATGTGGTGCATTCACCAGAACTTCTCACTGCTTCCAGAAAGCCCTGGGCTTCCTCTCCGAGAACCAGACGCTGCACAGCAAGCTGCAGATGGCAGAGGTCGTACAGAGACAGGCTCACAGCGCGGAGCAGGACTACGAGGAAGTGATCCACTTACTGGAAGCTGAAATTGCAGAACTGAAGATGCAGTTGGTGGGGAAGAAAGCAAAACACGTCTCTGAAATAGAGGTAATGCAGCCCCGCAGCCTGGGAAAAAACCCACAACCCTCCTGATCCTTCTTCTGTGGGTTCCCCCCCTTCTATTTACAAAGGAGAAAATGAACATAGCACATACTTCATTTGTTGTGTAAGCGCACAGGCCAGCATGGTCTCTAGGTCCATGTTATAATCTGTATAATTTCTGCTGTCCGTTCCAAAAGAACTGTAGTTTTCTGTTTGTAGCAAATGTCATAAGTTGATGTTTCCAAAAGCCAAGACTGGAGTGTCATCATCATCTTTCTCTTTTTCCTCTGGCCCTGTCTCAGGAGGACATTCTGGAACTGAGAAGACAGTTGTCCCTGGCTGATGGCCAGTTACGAAAGTCAGAAGTCTCACGGAAGCGCCTGGAGATCTGCAATAGGAAACTGCTCCTGTTTGTGCAGGTGAAGTGCTGAACTGCCCCCGGTGCTGGTGGCATCATTGTGGCCTCTTACCCTATGAGTGATTTTGCAAGTCCAAATAACTTCCTGCTCCATAAGCAAGAGAGGGGTTTTTTTAATTCTCTCTCACCCTAAAAAGGCCCTGTCTATTGGTTAAGAGAAACTAGGGAATGAATTCATATATACTCATATACCTTTGGGCTATGTAAACATTGTGGTGCAGGTTTTGCCTGGTGGCTCTCCTGTCCCTGGCTCACCGGTTCCCCCACAGTGCTCCGGCTGAAGCTGCTCCAGGAACTCTGTTGAACATGATGGTCGAAATCATGCGTTTAACCTTCCCTTTGTATCACTGGATGCTTGGTTCTCTACACAACAAATGTGAATTCGAAGAGTGGTTTTGCTCTTCCAGTGCTTTTCTTCCCCCAGATTTCCTGCAAAATCGCACACGTGATTGCTTTAGTCTTTTAATAGACTATTCTTCCACTTCACTACCCGTATTGGGAATGCAAGCTTGTTTAATTAGTAAACTGGCCAGCATGGGATCACTATATTCAGTATATCTGCTACAGCTATCAGTAGCCTGTCCCAAGAGCTCTTGTAATCAATAGGAAACAGTAGAGTGAAAGGAAGCATAGATGCTGTGTCCTCTGCTTCAGAGAAAGAAGAACTAAAATGCCTCTAGACCTGCAGTACTACGTGCTGATGCTGTGTGGTTTGGGGCCGGACTTTGGAAATGGGTTTGACTTGGCCTCAGGGTCAAACATCACAGGATTTTGACCACTGGGGTAAAATTTCTTCCTTTTTTATACATCCCTCATCAGTGTTTGAGAATTCACTAACCATGCACAGTAATGAGAGCTTACACGTGCAGGTACAGTCCAGAAACCAGGGACTGCTAGTAGCGATGATCAAGGCTCCCTGAAACGTAGCCTGCAAAATTGTTTTTGGAAGAGTATTTTTATGTTGCATTTCATATATTTTAGTGTTGGTATTAAAATGCATAATTTAAATGTGTCTGTATATTTGCATAGGCTGTGAATGTTTGCTTGAGTTGCAAAAGGCCTTGAGATATTCGCTTCAAGGGCAATGAATAAGCAGAAGCTGATTAATGTCACATTAAATCTGATCAGCAGGAAAATCCCATGGGGTTTGTTCTCAGGAATTATTCATTCCTACAAGTTTGAAACCTTTTTTTTTTCTTTTCTTGCATGGCAGAATGTCCACAAGGTCCTGAGCACACCCAGTCATTTACCAGATGAGAAAAGGTAGGAGGTGACTTCTGGGAATCTTGAACAGGGACATGAAATGTCCTTTTCTGACCTTTCTCAGGGGAAGGTGATACACATGGAACTTACCCAGAGTTTCTAAACATACTGTCACTTTGGAAATTAAACCACTAGGGAAAGATGATCTGGAGGCTGCTGGTGGATTGGTGCTTGGGGGGGGTTGGCCTCCATTCAGGCTTTTTTGGGGAGTGAGTAGGTGAAACACTCTGGCTAAGTCGATCTTGTTAGCAGAAACTCTAAGCAGGTTGTTTCAAAGAAGCAGAGTTTTGACCAGCCTGCTTTTCCAAACATACATCAGTTTTTGTTTTTAGGATCATGGCCTTTTTTATCAGCAGTTACAGAAACTGATAGAGTGTAAGCAAAGAGCTAGTGTGACTCTTAACTAGATGACTGGTTGCAGAAAAAGAGTTCAGGCTTCTGGACTCTCCTTCAACCTGAACTTATCTCCTATCACTTTGAAAAAAATGTATCACAACTTTATGTGTGTTTTTAATTTATTAAATTGTTGAAAGCTCACTGTCCCATTGATAATGACCAGCCCCTTTAAAAAAGTTTTTAAGAATGACTGAAAACAATTTTTAAGTTTCCAAGATGGTTACATCTAATACAAGGAAGGAAAAATATTTTTGAGAAATTCTGAAAAATGCATTGATATCTGTAACACAATGATGCAAGTATGCCTAAATCTCCTGCACTGCTAAGCAACAGAGATTAAATCCTCCCTGAATATACAGAATTCACGTAGAATATCCTTCATGAGCGGCTGGTCAGGATTTTCAATGACCATTCTATGATAGAAGTATTGATGGCACTTTCCATATTTGTAAGAGTCAACAGTGAAACAGAAGAGGATAAAACAGACGCAGTCTCAGATACATCTCTTCCATCTTCAGATCTTATTGACCTTTTGCTATCAGAAGCTAAAGAACTGTTAGCTCAAATCCTCTCCAACAAGGATGGTAAGCATTAAATTAACTGGATAAATCTGAATCTAAACAAGTCTCAAGGATGTCTGTTGGTGTTATCTAGAGTTTCCACCACCTTATGTATTTTTTGCCATACCAGTTAAGCCTCCCATACATGTATCTGATTCCCTCATGCTCACAGAGATGTAATTGCCCTACTTGTATCCATGTGACTCATCTTTCAACCTGAAATGCAGACTCACAGTGTAAGGAGTCAAAGGGTGTGACTTGTAGCCAGGCCCAGAGGAAAAAAACCTAACAGGCAGGAGGATGGTTTCACAGAATCGTGGAAACGCTGGTTGAAAGAGACTGTGGAGATCAGGAGTCAAATCTTCTGCTCCAGGTAGGATCATCACACTAGATGAGCTCTCCAGTGGGTTTAGCCAGCTGTGGTTTCACCCTCCAAAGATGGAGGTCCACAGCCTCTCTGGATAATGTGTTCCTGTGCTGCATGATGATCTGTGAAAAAGATTTTCCTAGCATCTAGTCTGAACTACTCCAGGAGCAATCTGTGGCCACTGCCCCCAGTTATATTGTCTGCCACTGCCAAGAAGAGTTTGGATCCGACATCTTTTTAATTGCCCTTGAAGTAGGAGTGGGTGCTGTGAGATTGCCTCTCAGCCTCCTCTTTGCCAGGCTAAACAAGTCCAGCTTCCTCAGCCCTCCCCAGCCTCTCCTTGCAGGTTATGAGCCCTACGGCTGCCTTTTCTGGACCCTGTCCAGTTTCTCAATAGCTTTGAATCAGGGATCCAAACGTTTGTTACACCATCTGGGTATGACTACCGCAAGGCTGAGCAGAGGGGAACAGTAATTCCCGTTTCCTTGGCATACAAATCAGCCTAGACTCCCTTCCCATCGCATGTCTGTGGATGGGAGAAAATCAGAGCAAAGGCATCTAGCTCCATGGGAGTCTGCATTAATGTTCCCAGTCTGGGACTCTGAGCCTAGTCCATGAGTCATGAACATTTCTTGGCAGCAGTTATTTGACCCCACTTGTCTCTTTCCATGCAAAAGCAGAGTTTCTGATCTCCTCCGTGTCACAATCAGGCGAGTGTACAGCCCCAACTAGGTGCCCAGTCTTTACTCTTTGATGCTGTTCACCAACTAAACATGGCCATGGTCCAGCATTGTCTTTGTCTCAAAGCACAAGACACAAGGAAAATAATTGTAGCCTTTAAGAAGCACTTCTGATATATGAGTGTGTCAGCATTTTCAGAGTTTCTGCATCATTTAAATGTGTATTATCATAGCCTAACAGTGCTACTTGCATTGGGCATGTTTTCTAACCCTTCACTTATACTTGGCTGTGTGCTTACATTTGCAGCTTTGCCATGTGACAGGGACCAGTGCCTGCCTGCTGAAGGAATCCCAAATTACAAGGAGTAGGTGTCAAAACTGCCATGGTCTGTAATTTTGACAATACATGTATTTAAAAAATCCTGTTTGTTTTGTTGGTGGGTTTTTTTGACCAAAATTTTTGTTTGGCAGCTTTTAACCAGATAATCTAGTAGAGGCCTCCAGATGGCCATGTCAGAGAAATACCTGTCCCTTCCTAGACAGCAAGAGACTTGCCACCCCGCACAGTGAAGCATGGTGTGAATTCCTGGACCTCTCTTTTGTTTTCTAAAATGTTCTTTTTCCTTCAGGCCAGATAGGAATTTATGGCTCTACGGCTTGTCTAGCTGGCATTTTTACAGACCACTGTGAGTTCTGAGTAAGGGAAAAATCCTTACTGAATGTGTTCATTTCTTTATGTTGTGGTATCAAGATGCTGTGAAGTCCCAGCCAAGGAGAGCAGGACAACATGGCTTTGTTTGGACCTTCAGTATCTTAAGATTTTCCCTAAAACCTCTTAAATGGCTTATGTTTAACAGGGCCATGTCCTGAAGATACCTGCTGAAAGGGCACTTTGAGACCTAAATGTCTACTACCACTGTCTTAACTGATCATGTTAACTCAACCTAAAGATCTGCCACCACAGTTTTTTAGTCAGGTACAAAGTAGATGTTTGCAAACCATGATTTCAAGGTTATGAAAAGCATTTTCAGACAAAACAGATGGCCAGTACAATCCACTAGCCATGCAAGATCCATGGCCTCCTCTTTTCTTTCCTAAATAACCAGTGCTGTCTTCATGTTATCCTCTGTATCCTTCTCCCAAACTATGTAAAATATATTTCTCATTTTCAGCCATCTTCATCAGAAAACCACATGGCCCCCTCCTCCAAGTCAGAGCAAGAGCGATCGACCGCAGCCACCAAGTCCAACCAATGAACCGCCTAAGAAGCCTACATAAATCTCCCATGGCTTGGTCGCGCTCCAGACTGAGACTGTCCATACACAGCTGCTTCTGTGCTAGGAGACGGGAAGGACACACCACGGGTGCTTCAGCTTCCAGGCAAACCAGACTTAGAAACAAGCTTTCTAACACGGGACTGATTCTTCCTAACCACCCAAGACTTTTTTCAGCAACCTCCCCTGCGCGTCTACCTCTGAGTTATCATAACAAGGCTATTTGCTCATGGTTTTGCAGCTTTATAGGAAAAAAAATTCTCAAGAGGCTCCAAAGGCCTGGATTTCACTGGCAGCCTTTTAGAGCTTGTATTCTGGGTAGTAAGAGGAGCATGAACTTATGCATGGGACTCGGGAGTCTCCAACAGATTCCTTTTGGTATTTCATATGAAAACCATAGTATATTTAATGACTGTAATCAAAGCAGCCTAATCTGTAGAGTCCTAGCTGTCTTGGGATAGGTACTTCTCTTTTTATTCTTTTTGTATAGCTTATCCCGGCTGCAGTGCTTGAAATGGAGAGCACTCTCAGCTAGTTGTTGGAGAAAGAGTGCAGAGATAGCCAGCCGTATGCTACTAGTGATGATGTATTGCTGAACATCAAGCACTCCCTGGAACTCAAGAGTGGCCATAGGAAACTTATTTCAATAAAGGCCCGCAGTGTCACTTGGACATTGGATACACATGATGCAAGATTGTATCGCAAGATAGCAATAAATGGGGTAGAGATGCGAGATGAACACAAGGTCTGGAAAATAAAATGGAAATGCTACTCACAAGGTGTTTGCTTTCTGGGTTATGCTTGCAGTTGCTGTGTTCAGCATCTCTGAGACAAAGACCCTGCCTGAGTCCATTTTTTCCTCCCTCTTATTTTGGCAGCTCCTAGCAAGATGTATTGAGAAGCTGCAGGAAAATGAGATGCATTCTGGTTTTTACACAGAATTGTTATGATTACTTCATCTCCTTTATGAGGTTCAAAGCATGTGGATCCTTTATAGCCTAAAATAAAGGCTTAGGAAAAATCACGACCCTCACCAGTATCTACTGTACTTGAAAATATCACTGCATTGCTAAAACAGTAACTGTGTGGTGGAACTTTACAGTCACATAAATAACCAGTCTGAAATTTTGGTTAAACTTAATTTCATAGCTCATGGTAAATTTAAATCTTTTGAATGCATGCATCAGAATATAAGTTAAAGGACTTTTACAGAAAGGAAACTTGATTCTTCACGCCATTCACAAGGAATATTTCAAGAAAGGAGTTACTTTCAAAAAAATATTCATGTTGGGATACTCCATGGTTAATAGCTTATTCCCCAGTGCTCACTATTTCAGTGGAATGATAGTAAATACTGGTGTTATTTGTGGGTTTAGCCCTGTGGCTTTGTTCTCATCTTGTGTGTTATATAGACAGGGCAAAGCTGCAAGAAGCAGGTAAGAGGTGCACAAAGAAAAATCCAGTCTCACCAGTTTGGTCTACCTTGTCTCTGGAAAAACACCTCTAGTTCCCCAGGGGTTAGCATGGCAGATACCAATCTGCTTCTAGCAGCATGTCTTCAAAAGCATTTGGCCGGAGGTTGCATCCTAGGCAGATGTCTCCAGCCTCTGCTCACCACACTTGCCAGAGAATGGTACTAACAAGATTTTGGGAAGTAGCAGGTCTTCAGCTGTACTGTGTCATTACATACACCCAACGGCACTTGAGAAACCTAGTAGAAAAGGGATAAGTTAGGGGAAAACTGAACTATTTAGGCCAAACTTTAATCTTGTGGAAGTCAACAGGAGTTTTGCTACCAACTCCGAGAATTGTGGAATTTTCTCCAAACATGAGTATTGAACTCCACCTCCCTGAGTGCTGGCAGGGCACAGCCCAGTCCTGTCCCAGCAGGGATCAGTTATGTGGTCTGAAAGAGAATATATGTGATGCTGCTTCCATAGTCAAGCGATTTGTGTTTCAGTGTCCCAGGAAAGAAGGTTTTGTATAAAAGTATCGCAGTGGGTGAAGGACTGGCTGAGCGAAGCCTGACAAAGCACAAACATTGTGCAATTGACTCTAACATATGGCAAAGTCTGGAAGGAGCAAGATGCTGACCCAGGGCCATTGTATTCTGTGTCTCCTGAGCTGTCTGCTAGTGAAAGATCTGTGAAGATACTAACCTTTTAAAAAGCCTAGATAGTCCTGTGTTCGCAGCTTCCTGGCAGCCTCTGTGGAAAAGAAACCCTCCAGGTTCCCATCAGCCACTGGAGATGCTTGCATCTAGCAAGGATCAAGCATTGCGTGCTTTCCAAAGCAGTCATATTTCTTAGCTGGTTTCCATTATTTTGTTTGAATTTATCACGTTCCTTCTGCCTTTGCTTCAAGCACAGAAAACTTTCTGTTCTCTGTTAATAGCATTGATACTAACTGCTGCCTTTTCACAGCAACACTGAAAGCTAAGATATGAAAAGAGTTGTGTTCCTGGAGGTGATGTTGATTTCGGTGACCTAGAATAACAAACCTGTGTCATGCTTTACTCCAAGGCAAATGGAATTAGGCAGAGCTCAGCAAGTCACAGGGTGACATCTCCTCACAGAGCTACCAAGAGGCAAAAAGGGAAATGCATAAAGGAACAAACAGCACAGAAAGAGAAGTCACAGAATATGTCATTTGAACAGGATGCATTTTATTTATGCAGAGTTGTCAAGCACTCTTGCAAAAAGCTGAATTCTATCTTTATTTGCAGTATTATAGCTTGGTTGTAAGGTTGTGGAGATGTTCTGTATCTGTCTAAGAAGTTCCCAGTATAATCAAATAGAAAGGAGGAGGCAAAGGAGCAGTATTTCTGATGAAAATGAGTCCTGCATGGTATTAGATCTTCCCAAGTGGGTAAGATGGAAACTGGCAAGTGTTTTATGAGCCACTGGGTGAAATGCAAACAGTCCCCATAAATGGACTTAATAGACTGTGTTACACATTGCATGTGTATGAACTCATAAACATGCATTTAAAGAACACTGGCGTGGTCAGCTGCTGACCTGGAAGCTTTGGGGGTTAAATATCACTGATGTGATGGTTTTATTTTGTATTGTTCTTATGCAAAGCAGAAATTTAGTTCTTAACTGTTGGTGGGTCAGAGGTTGGGAGACCTCTTTCCCTAATGAAATACAACAAACCAAGATATGACTATCTAACCATTTTAACAGCTGCAGGAAAAGGGAATGTTGGGCAAGTAGCCACCTAGGCATTATCTTGAAAGGTGAATGTAGCAGAGAGCCATTAGCACACTGTTTATCTGCAGTCTGATGGGTAAGGTAACTGAATCTGCTGTAAATGTGCTGGACTAGAGCTCATTAGATCTCCAGTTTCGTCTCTGCCAGTGATCTCTGCCATACCACTGTGTGACCTTGGGCAGCATGTTTCATCTGTTTTGCACTAGAAAAAATGGGACTGACACTATCAGCTTATCTGAGCAGCATGGGGAAGGCAAAGCCCAAGCGACCCATAAAACATGGGGCGCAAACTTCTGGCACAAAAGGATCTGGTGAATGGTGTGGTACAATGTACTGCTGATCTGCGTTTTCAGTGAAGAAAGCCTCAATATTCAAACTTTTGCTGGCTCTCAAAACAACAGATCCAACTTTTGCTTAGCTTTTGTGAAACAGAGGCAGGTTAAGTGCTGAAAGGTTTCTGTGCAGAGATGTAGAGGCAGCAGAGGTGAAAGCTAGCCCTGAATGCTGCTGTGGAGTAGGCTGGCTCGTCTGTTCCCAGCACTGGAGCCTGCAGAGCCTCCTCTTCCTCCCAGCTCCGCTCAGTGAGACGGGTTGGAGTGTAGCCCAGTTCTAGAGGGTGGAAATACACTTCCACACCACTTTAAATATGGCCCTAAAAAGCGGGTGAACTTTGCTGCTGAATTTTTAAAGAGACTCTTTAATGTTTAAACAATGCTGATTTTCTCAGGATTGTTGAACACATGTGAAAGAGGGCTGGAAAGCACCTTAGTGTGATGGTGCAGAAAGGGCTGGGCTGGCTGTGTGATGCTACCTTTCTGCTACACCATGATGCTTCTCCTGCGCAGGGCTGAGTCTACCCCAGCACATCCAAGACAGACCACAGAATTTTCTGGCCTTGCTGACTACAGCACTGCCACAGACCTCCTTTGCAGCTTCTTCAGAGGTCAGCTGCTTTCATAATAAAGAAAATACAAATAACAATGCCATGAACAATCCCTACAGATTTGGGTTTTTTTCTGCAGGTAATGCACAAGCTCACATGAATTTCTGTTGAGTTTTTCAAATTTACGCCCACAGATGAGGCATGAAAGTTGAGAGGAAGAGAGTTTGAAGTGAAAAGCCCTCAGTCATGGGGGAAGTGGAAGCTGAACAGTATCTCCAGACCAGACGTCCCTCCTGACAGACATTATCCTTTCAAACTGCAGAGACTGGCAGGAGTTCCTGGGCCGGGCTGCTATGGGGTGAGAATTTCTTTCTGAGCAGCTCCCATGAGAAATACTGAGGGCTGAATGCCAGCCCTTGAGGCAAGCACCCAGTCCTCGTAGGTGGAAGGACAGCAAGAGACTTCACGGCCCTTGGGAATGCATGGGGAGAGTTGGCTCTGTGTCAGGGGAAAAGGTAGCATTCCGACACTGGAAAATGCCAAGGAGACCTTTTGGCAGCAGGAGAAAATATATGCTGGAAAACAGGAATTACAGTCAGGGCTGCCCAGAAGAGGAAAGGATGAGGTGTTATTCACCTAAATCTGGACCAGCTTTTATGACTAGAACAAAAGGAAAACTGCCACTACTAGGTCACAAAGTAGTAATGGGCTGGGTCTCAGTTTTGTAGCAAGAAGGTGGAAACAGGATTTTATATTTTCTTCTGTTTTCTCTGAGGACATTTAACAGTGACTGAAGAATGGGAGAGAAAGACCATTTCTCTGAAAAAAAAGTTGCATTCTGAATGGGAAAAGACAGCATCTATTTATAAAGAAAATGGAGATGTTGCAGGCCTTGGATAAGTTTCTGGCTTTTGATGCCCGGCTGTTCTGTGAAGGCATCTAAGAGAAGCTGCCTGCTCTGGCTCCACAGGCTGCCTGCTCGAGTGCTTTGACATTTGACGGCTTTGTGGGTTCGTTGTTTACGAACGTGTCAGGCTGGTCTCCGTGGCCTGAGATAGCTGAACATTTCAGGAAATATTGCTGATCAGAAACAGGACTGCAGCTTCCTGAAATGTCTGCCCAGATAAGGGGACGCTCTACAGCTAGAGGTGATAAGCAGACAGAAAAAGAAAAAGCAGCAGTAAATGCAAGTGCAATGTGTTTCAGTAACACCACGCAAAGCGGTGGCTGGTCCCTAGGGAGATCTTGAAAGGAGGCTTTGAAGGTGCAAAACATTCCCCGGTTGGGCTCCTGCATCACTCCCCTCCACCACTTCTTGGTGCCACACACTTCTCCTGCCCCAGGACCACGCGCCTGCTCAGCAGCTGTCTCTGGCACCCCAAAGTGGCTGCAGTGTGGATGTCTTTTCCTCCAGTAGAGCCAAGTCCTCGAGGGCCCTCACCAGATGGTCACAACTATCTGCTGTGGCTCTTTCCCCAGCCCCTGGCTTGACGAACAGGGTCCACTTTCACCATGCGCTTTGAAGCCCAGGGCAAGCGCAATTACCCCAAGGTTCATGAAACAACGTACACACTTGTCAAAGGTGGTGGGAGAAAAAAAGGCTGAGAGGTGAGAATGCACCCCAGCATCTTCCTCCACACCTCCTAGCTGCACTATTGCCTTTTCCTTTGTCAGGAGAATTCACTTCTGGGAACGTTTGCTCAAAGTGTGAGTATGTCGCTGTGCAATAAATCAAACCTCCACACAACGCAATGATAGAGTTGAAGGACTAAGGTGAGTTGCCATCTCAGCTTATGAAGGCCTGATCTGCCCCGTGATGAGCCGGGCGAGGTCTTGTTTGGGCGCCGTGGCTCTGCCTGCTCCAGCGCAGACCCTGAGCAGGTTCCTCCTCCTCGAGGGCAGGTGTCAGTCGGGAAGCTCGGCCTGCAGGCCGGGATGAGCTCGTCTCCACACACACACCTCTCTCAAGGCAGACAACAGGCACAAATTAACCCCCAAGTGTACGGCCCAGGGCAGCCGCCTAAGGGACCGGGAGTGGGAAACCCGCGGGGACCCTGCCGCGCCCCTGCCGCGCCTCAGCCCCGCGCCGCGACATGGCGGCGGGCGGCGCACGTGCGCGAGGGCGTGGCCACCGTACCATTCCCGCCCCCCA
>Ga0065711_1027351_pt1 | contig 50500 bp, 35 predicted proteins | sample Hoacrofraction12_FD_59098 | JGI IMG/M metagenome (GOLD analysis project Ga0065711, IMG submission 59098) | Hoatzin crop microbial communities from Cojedes, Venezuela - Epithelial fraction 12 v2 (version 2) | ecosystem: Host-associated > Birds > Digestive system > Esophagus > Crop | place... | reverse complement strand
CTCTCTCTGCAAGGTCTCTTGTCCCTAGAGAGAGTCAACAGCACTTCCCAGTTTGCTGTCACCAACAACCCTGCTACTGCTGCATTCAACTCCTGCATGCAGACCTTTGATAAACATGTGGAAGAGAACTCGCCCTACAATCGAGCCCTGAGGAACACTGCTAGTGACTGGTCACCAGACAGGTGTAGCCCCATTCACTACAACCTTTCGAGCTCTGCCCTTCAGCCAGTTCTTCACACAGTGCAGTGTGTACCTGCTCATCTCACAGCTGGACAACTTGTCCAGAAGGATGCTGTGAGAGACAGTATCAAAAGCATTACTAAAATCCAGAAAAACTACATCTGCTGTTTTCCCTTCAGCAACTAGGCATGTGACGTTTTCGTAGAAGGATATCAGATTAGTTAAACAGGATTTCTCCATTGTGAACCTATGTCAACTGAGCCTGATGATTGCATTGCTCTTGAAATGCCTTTCAATAGCACCCAGTATGGTCTTTACAGGTATCTAAAGACAAAAGTTTTGGCTTCTGTATTCATCGAGGAATGCAGAGTTACTGTTTATCTTTTGTCTATGCTCCTTCCTCCTCCAGATATTGCAGAAGATGAAGTCACTCACAGGCTCTGGGCAGAAATAAACTTGTCACATTTGCAGACTTACAAAGGTCCTGTGTGTAGTCTACACTCGGTAATTTTTTTTTATTATTATTTCTTGAAAATTTCCTTGACTTTTCAGAAGAAATGAAGGACACAAAACACTCAGTGAAAGCACCAAAATACAATGTGAACAATTTGGAAATAAAGCAAATTATTGTTTTATTCATGAATGTCAAATAAGTGTAAATAGTTGTGGCCTTCAATCTTACATTAAACTAGTAACATAAATGTCTTAGAACCTATCTAAAGCTCACAGAAGTCACTGGAACAGTTCTAGCAAATTTTATGGTCTTTGGAAAGGAACAGGAATGAATTTGCTGAGTAGATTCATTGGATCAAATCACTTATCACTTGATAGGTGATTTGGACGGAGCTATGGCTCAAACTGATTTGACTCCTTCCACATTCACACACACAGAGACACAGTAAAATGCATCCTGCTGAGGTTTCCCGTTGTACATCTTCTGAAAAAAAATGACTGTTAGGGGTTTCTCCACCTCTTCTTCAGGTAACTGGTAAATACATGCAGGACTGCCTCTTGAAGTCTGTCGCTGTGGAATACCCATAAAGGGACGAACTGCAGGACACATGCCTTCAGAATATTCGAGCAAAAATAATACAAAGGCAAAGGGTTATTAGAAACCTCTTGAAAGAAAATAACTGAGTGTTCAGCAAGGTCATAGAAAACAGTAAATGCAAAGATTTTACTTTATATTTTCAGTATGCTTGTTTCTCTTAGAGGGAAATGTTCATTCCTCTCAGTTTTCAGCAGATCTGTTCTCATCCCTATACTTTCATTAAACACTCATCGTTAACAGCTGCCATATAGAAATATTTATTCTGTTAGCTTGGTGTCCCAAGAAAATGGTGTTTGTGTGATAGCACAGTCCGTTTTTACATCCTTTCCCTTCTTCTCTAATAACTTTAGAATCTTCTGGCCAATTTCTGTAAAGGAGTAGAGGTCTCGGAAATATTCCTAATAGGGTCATGAAAACAGGCAGCTGGAGAAAGGATAAAGACTAACCAGCCTATCAAACTGAGCTCAGTTCAAGACACAAAAGTGGAGAAAGCCACACTGTGCAGATACCACTGTGCTTTACTTGCGTATTTTTCCCTTCATAGTTTACTGGTGCTGCATTAGCCTTAATAACCTACTCACTGTTTCTCATTTGATGTCCAATCTTAAGATGTTTGAAATCAGTCAAAAAAGAACCTGCGGAGCCCAGAGAGCCTTGGTTCAGCCTTTGGGACCTATTTGAACACTATCAAGTTCAATTACCAGCATTTCATGGGCTAAACATCCAAAAATCTCATCTCCAGAGGTGACATAATCCAGTGATTCGCTAACAAACTCTTCTGCCGTCTTTGTAAGAAGACCAGGCTTTTGGTACATTGTCATTGGAGTAGAAACACCATAAGGAGCCACTACCTAAAATAAGAAATCATAATAACAGTGTCATGTCATCTAACATTTACACAAGGCCATTCACTGCATCGAATCCTACAGCGCCTGACAAATTGTAACAGGTATTTGCAATGCATTAAGGCACTATGTGAAGTAAGTAATGGTACTATGGTAGCATAAAGAAAAAAAGCCTATAGCTGCACACACAGAACAGAGAGAGCTTTGACAGGGTCACCCAGCATGTCACCAGGGACACCTACACTGTACAGATTCAGGCACCTCAGATATTCTTGACAGATTTGTTCAAATGAAGGCAAATATGGTAAGATATAGCATCACCTGTATGATGATTCCCTTTGCCTTATACTCTGCTTGTAGTGCTTTGGAGAAAGCGCTTGTAAAAGCCTAGAATACAATTTAAAAAAATAACATTAGCATAGCAATCTAAGTACTTTCACATATGTTCACAAATACATGCAAACACATCTTTAAAAAAAATGTGCAAGCATCATACAACCTAAGGCACAGTGCAGTGGTGAAAAACATAAAAGTGAACTTTTCAATACACATTTGCTGCTGGTGCACATGAACAATGGCAAGATTGACTGTTTAACTGCACCACAAAAGATCATGCCTGGCATTGGCTGAAGCCAGGCATGAAACAAGTACTACTGCAGACTAGACTGAAAGCTCTGTCACATTTATGAAAATGCAGAGATATAAATGCCTCAGTCCCATTTATTCTCGATACTGTTTCATGCGGCTCTCATCTCTGGCTGGCACTTGCCCTCCCAGTTCAAGGCTTACACTGCTGTTTCTCTTGCAATAAGAAAGGGACTGAATACAACTCATGCCTTCAGTGTATACCTATTAGCATAGACTACAAATATGATTTTCAAAGTCATATATTTGTGAATTTGGGGGTTTTAGTAGCTTCAGTCTTTAGGGTTTACCTTTCTAAGTTTTGTTAAGTTTTATTAAGTTTTGTTGTGGCTTTGCCTCAATTTGCAACAAACAACCACACAGTTACTCTCTCACTCCTCCCCCCTCCCCAGTGGGATGGTGAGGAGAATCAGAAGGAAAAAGGCAAAACTCGTGGGTTGGGATGAGAACAGTTTAACATAATGGCAAAGGGAGAAGAAAACAACAACCAATAATACTGATAAAAAGCACATACAACATGCAGTGTTCTCACCACCCAATGCTCAGCTGCTCCTGAGTAGCAAAAGCCTCTCCTTCAGCCAGCTCCCCACTTAAATAGTGAGCATGGTATCACATGGTACAGAATATCCCATGTGATCGGCTGTTTGGGTCAGCACAACCAGCTTCTTGTGAAAATTAATTCTATCCCAGCTGAACCCAGGACAATATACTAACTTCTCTGTATAAAAGCTGAGAATCTTTTAAGATTGATTTTAGGAGTTAGATCTTTGAGCAATATTCAGAAAGCTGACAACATTGGATCACTCCTCTGTAATTAGAAATATAAAAGTCCTACTAAGAAGAAAAAATGACAGTGTTTCAAAGCCATCATTTGACTGGTCTTACAATTTAAACACCAATAGAGTCATGATAGTGCACAAAACATCAACATGCTCACAAGTAAAATAGTGTCCTTTCAGGGCGTTGCTAAAAAAGCCCATTTACACAGAAACAAATGTAAAAGAGAGCCAAGAATGAAAAAAGTCAAAATAATACAGCCAATATACTGCATCAGTCTGAAACAACATTAACTAAACTATTTAAGGAACTAAAATTGTCTGTTTTGAATGCAGTTCAGGTTTTGAGTAATAAGAAACTTATGTTAAAAAGAGAAAAAGGAAATGGAAAACTAGAATTTCTTACTGAGAATATCTAGCTTTTTCTTACCAAGCTGAACTTTAGCTATGTTCAAGCAAACATTGTTAGAATTTTTAATTTGGAGCAAACCTGAGCTGAGCAAGTTGCTTTGAAGTTTCAGTAAAAACCATTCACTCCTCATTTTTCTGCACTCTGGGGTTTTAATTCAGAGCAAAATTTCAAAGTGAAATCTATGCAGTCAAGCAACTCACCAGCCACATACTAGGGATTTTATTCTTGGTTCCATAAGCAAAACACAGCTCTTTTTTGCATCTACAGTTTTGAGTAAACCAGCTAAACCAGCCTGGTAAATACCATCACCTCCTGGAATGAGGACAGATTGTGAGCACTGGTATAATTATTATTTAACCAAAGGCAAAAATGTTCCAATGATCAGATGTACCTTCAGCTAATTTCATTCACATAGCTTCACTGATTCTTAGCTTTCAACTAGTGCTCATTTACATCACTTCATTATTTCAGTGAGGCAACACTGATTTATGTCCTGAAAACCTGGCCCTATATTGCTCATACAAATGCTTTGGTAAACACTTGATAGGGATTTCTTTATGAAGCAATGGGAATGACTTACCTTAGAAGCTGAGTACATTGTGTATAAAGGACAAGGGAAAGTACCCAGACCAGAGGACAGGTTCAGAATAAGACCTTTTTGTCTGAAATTTAATTTAAACAGTTGCATTCAGTTTACATTTGTCAGCATCATGGTAAAAGCTGCACGAGTTGAAGACAATTTTTTTCCCTCAGAAGGCATAGCTCTCCTATTATACTGTAGACTACACTTTCAAAAGACCTGATTTTTATGGTTTAGACAGGCGCAATTAAGTCTAAAACAGCTAGGAATAATGTCATAAGTGAAATTTAAATGCCTAGTGCAGTCAGAACCATGGGAACATTGTACCTGCTATTGTACATCTAACAGAGCAAAAACTGCCATCAAAGGAAAGATTTTATGCTCCTAAGTAATTGCCGGGTCCCCTTCGCTCATTAGCCAGCACATTCTTTTGCCTGCTCCATGCATCTGTTGTTTTAGCTTCCCTATTCACAACTCCCTGTACAAATCACTAAAAACAATTCATTCAGTAACAACCAGGAAAAAAACAAACCAAAACAATTAAACAGTAAGAGCTTATTTTGTTGCCAAAACAAAAAGCATGCACTGTCCTCTAAAATGCAGTAGTTAATAGTGTTTTCTAGAAACTCCATCTGAAGACCTTAACTTCTAGTTTAAGGACTCCTATGTCTAAAATACAAACTGTATTAAAAGGAGAAAAGGAATCCTAAATACCTGAATGAACCTCTCTAATGTAGTACAGGTATTTCCAGAGTTTGAAAAATATTATTCCAAGTACAGCTACCACTCTTAGAAGAATATGACAATATATTCAAATGCCAGTTTTTGCCTAATTAGACCCATCATATGCCATTTTATTTTTGTAACACATGCACGTTTTTACTGGACACGGATCTATATTTTATATTTTCTGTTTTGTTCTACAGTTGTCACAGTTGGTGGCAGTTCCTATCATTCATTCACAGCACTAACAGCAACAGAAGACAATCTTAATGACTGACATACTGTAAAGTGCAGAAGTTAATAATGAAAAAACATAGCTACCACTGAATAAACTGAATAAACTGAATAAACTGAATAAATAGGTAGCAGCTAAACCTACTGAAAGTTCTAGAAAAAGGTATTTTTACCTTGGTTCCATTTGTTTCAAAATCATTTTTGTCATCTGTAAGACAAAGATGTTAAAAATCATATCCACTCTCCCTCTTTCTGATTACATTTTTCAGATGATATCGTTTTGTTCACAAGATTTCCACTTGCTTAAGAACCACTCATATGTATACTGTTCAAATAACTAAAATGTGTCACATTCAAAGTTTTGGAAAATATTTTAGAAATGCTAATCACCTAGAAATCATCTGAGTTGTTAAAAAATTCCAAATGTTAGTCTTCTAAGTAATGAAAGTCTCATGCTTATCTGAAGCTTTTCAACAGTATCTGAATTTTATCATTCTTCACCATTGAATCATAACTCTAACGAGAAAGACAACTTCACAGTAGTTTTGCATTTTCACTTTTTGCTCTACCCGGATCAGAAATAGCACAAAATCATGAAAGAAAACTTTTTGTGGCTACCAAAGAAAGCTTTAGGATAATTCTTGATGCTAATTATTTAATCATCTGTTCTTATTTTAACAACAGACATAATCATGATTGTGATTTTTAAAGTGCAGTTAAATCAATTTTTAGTTAAGAAATCTGCTTCTATTTGTTGTATTTGAAAAGTATTATTGATAGTAAGCCTAAGTCCCTAGGAAATTCATATTCACACTGCTGACTTTTCATAAAAACACACATAACATATGAATCTTCCCAGAATAAGAGTGTGACTTCACTTGTGAAGGGCAGTAATGAAAGGTAGTGCAAAAGAATGATGCAGCTTTATTCAGTCCTTGTTAATTCCCTATTTTTTCAGAAGTGTCATTATGCAAAACAGAACAGCAGGAGCAAGGTGGGGTTCATAAGCTCCGTTTTCAGAAAGGATGACAATGCAGGTGGGTCACATCAGCTTGGGTGAAGGGGAATTTCCAAGTAAAGCAGAAGACATGCAAAAAGGTCCCACTTTTGCAGGAAAATCCCACTGCCACCTGTGAGAGCCGGGAATACCTGGAGCTCAGGCATTCCACCACAAGACGTGGTGAGCAGGATCCTAGCAGGAATCTAGGTTATGAGGGCGGAAAAAAACCCCAAACAGATTTAAAGATTATTTGGGCCTAACCATGAGGAATGCTGGTTAGTAGCAAGATTTCTTCTTTGTGCTTTGGAGGAAGGTGAGCGTTCATGAAAGACTGAAAACGAAGTGGTTGCAGCAGTGGGGGAAAGGAATCCCCAGGCCCTGGTGAAGCAGAAGAGGTTGATTGTGACGTATGTGCAAGGTGAGCAATGGTAAAGGGAGAATCCTTTTGTATCCAGACTGAGAGGGTGCAAAACATTTGCCTGGTTTTTGTGAGGCATCTCCATATAGCGTTCAGAGATTGCAGGTATTTCTCTTCTTTGGACATAGAACAAAACCTAGGAGCAGAAAATTCACCAGACTGCCTCATGGAAGAATCTGTTTCAATTGAGTGATATTACATGATTTATTATTTGAAGTCACCAAGCAGCAGTACAATTTGGGGTGTAAAGTTTGCTAGCCAAAGAAAGATGAACATCTGTTGACAATTTTCATGTCATGTTTAGAAAGACATTAGCCAAGGTTGAGATGAACTACAAAGCTCTTGTTCTGCTCTTGTTCATGTTAACATGCTGCTTGCAAACAGCAGAGCAACACAAATCTTAATCAGTGGTGGAAAGCATGAAATACTAACTATTCTTGCAAGGGAAGTAGCCAACCAAAATTAACACTAAGATGTAACCATACAGAACTGGGAGTCAACTCCTCAAGTTTCTGTCCTACACCAGTACAAAAGTATTTTGACAGAACAGAATGGTGTCAAAAATGCACGTATATTACAAAAAGTTAAACTGTGGATCCTGAATATTCTGCGGTCCTGGATATTCTGACCCTGAAACAAATCTCCCTGCCCACCGAGACCAACAAGTTTTTGCAAAACCTTTCAGCAGCAGTGTAACAACATGTCTCAACCAAGCAACCGTGTTAAAACATTCCACTTCAGCTCCGGTCAAAATGTTTCACAGGCAGTAGGAGCAGACCGGGTCCTCCAAACAATGCTGACAATTACTATCTGGAGATAAATTAAACAAAAACACGCAGGAAAGCTAGTCAGTTGCTCTTGTGCGAGACTAACTTTTATCCAATAAAATAATTACAGATGTAACACAGACACGAGCACGTCACATACCTTAGTAACAGAAATAATGTTGCAGTTAACGAGGCTCTGCAGGAAGCAAGAAAACAGTGAGTTCATGGTTAACTTTGGAGGGCCCGCAGCTTACCAAGGTAACCACGCTCGCCATTCCCACCAAACGGGTCTCTGGCCTGGCAGCTGCTTTCAGAGCTGCTCTGCTCGCCGCCGATTGTCACCGACTGTGCCTGGGCTGTGGGACACTCAAGAGCAGGCGAGCCCCGGCTCGTTTTGTTCTAAACCCGGCGCCCAAATCTGCTCCGCACCCCTTCGACTCTGCGCCCCCTGCGCTGCCCCGCCACATCTCTGCCAGCGGCCAAACCCGGGAGGCCGGTGCCCAGGCCAGCCGGGCTGGACGCGAGCAGGGGACAAACCACCAAGGTCAGCAGGAGCACGGCCACACGGAGACACCCTCCCCAAAACTGCCAGCGAACGGCAGCAGGGGTGGCACCACGTGGCTGCAGCTCTGAGAAAAGCAGCCTGCTTGGGGACCTCTGATCTGGAAAAGACGGTGATACATAGACTGAATGGATCCTGAGGCAGGTCCTAGCAAGAAATACATTTAGAAGCTCTGGGGGTTTTCATGGCTAATACTATAGAGGTAAGTAACAATAAGACAATTAAAAACTTAACCACATCCTTAATCCTGTCAAAGTATTCTACATCAGTAAATTCATTCCCCCCCTCGTGTTCAAAGGAGGCTTATCTTTTCATTTTTTTCACATACTTCAGCAACGGTGTTCCAAAGAAAGCAAGTTTTAACAACACTGACAAGAACCCAACACTTCAGCTGTGGCTCTGACCAGGCTGGACCCCGTTACATTGCATGTGAGCCGTGAGCCAGAGGGGCTGCTCATCCCTCCTGCAACCAGGCCAGCTGTGCTCTCCTCTCTATTGCGGGGCGCTTGCTGCAATCCAGCTGACATCTACTGTTCTTTTTCTCTTGCACGTTCTTCTGAGCATTGAAAGCAAATCAAAACATGCTCCTTCAGGCCCAGTTCTTTTCCCACTCAACCGAACAGTTAAATATGTGCTGATTGCTGCGGGAGCAGATTCTGTCCCTTGTTAAATAGAATTACAGTTCCTCATTGTTCTATTGGAAGTAGAAACCCACAGAGCACGCCTACCTCGTCTATGTCTGGTCCATTAAGGAAACGGCATGGAAGAGGATTATGAAGCATTCCAACATTGTTAACTAATCAAAGGAAACATAATGATAAGAACAAAATCTAGACAAAGTGCATAGTTCAGCTAGTTAAACAAACGGCTTCTCCTCAAGACTCCGCAGCTTTCAAGCTCCGTGTGAAGAGAAATGCTGTTTAGCATTGAGACTTTTTTATCACTGAAGTTGTTGGTACTGCTCATTACTGCCTTCAGGGAACAGAAAAACAATCTGTTGCTACAGTTTGGGGTTTTGTTTGTTTGTGTTTTGCTCTTGTTGTTTCATTTGTTTCACTACGAAAAGGATGACTTTCTTTACAAAAAAACAAAAAAAAACCCCAAACTTCCCCCAGAAACACATCTGCATTGTTGCTGTGAGGATCGTACCAATTAGTGTTAGCCACAGGCTCATTTCAGATTGAATATAAGGATCGCACACTGCTGTAAAACAACCAGTAGAGAAAATTAATTCCTTGAGGCCAAACCGGGAAGAAGTCACCCCAACAAGCTGGATGCTACTTATGCAGCGGCGGAAGAGGTTTCAAAGTAAAGAAGCCCGTACAGAGAAACAGGAAGACTTTGAAGGATCTTAATTCCCTTTTAAAACTTCTTCATGATAACTAATGCTCAAATGTATTGGGCAGCTGTATGCTTTGGTTTAAGTGTTGGCTAACAAGTTGTTATGACACATCATTTATACAATTCTCTGTTTAATACACTGCGGCCATAAAATACTCTTCAATTAACAGACTTTAGTGACTCACCCAGAACACCAATATCCAAGCCTTGCAGACTTTTTTCGATGTTCTCATATACTGAATTTTCCGTGAAATCAGCTTGTATAACCTTCACCTTTTGACCTGTGGCCTGCTCTGTAATTAAGAAAAGAAAAAGCAGAAAACCCCCCTTTGCATCTACACAGAGGGAGGGAGAGCTGTAATTAAGTAATGAGGGAAACAATCAGATGTCTCATTTAGCAATGTCTGCTGTACAGTAAGAAATTGTTTCAACTTTCTTGCTTTAAGAAAGATCAAAACACAAGAAAAACACTCGCACTGTACCCAGTCGTTTTCAAGGAAATAGCTTAGCATATACAGGATTAATTTACGCCCTGAAATCGATGGAAGCTCCCTCACAAAATCTAAACACCATTTGGTCCCTCAGTAAGAAAAACACCCCAGAAATAAACAACACAGGACTTCTTCCCCTCGTTATCATAATATTTATAAACGAACACTGTCAGTATATGTTAGACAAGTGAATGTGGGTTCCAGATCCTCTGCATAAGCACAGTTTTGCAGAATTATTTTAAAGTGTTTTCATGTGTAAGATGAACATTTTAACAAACAGAGCTTATCTTTTCACGTAGGAGGAGGGAAAAACAGGGCTGGATGCGATGCAGTGTTTTCTGCATTATTTTCAAACAATTCCTCTCCTGTTTTGACATTTGGACTCCCATACACTGAACTTTCCCCAGGATTTTGCAGGACTAAATGGCATTCAAGGGAGAGTACAGCTTAACTTTTACAAGGCCAATTTACACAGAAGGGAAAGGGAAATGTGTATGATTTTTCCAGTGTCATTGCTATGCAAGAGTGGAGCCCAGCTGTACATTACCATTTTTCTCAGCAGTTGATTTATTGCTGCTCATATTTTCAATGAAGTTCATGAGGAAAAGAGGTAGAGGCTCTTATTTACTCATTTTAAAGGCAAGGTTCTCCTTTAAAGGGGCCCAGTAAGGTCTCTTCTAACTAGATGTTCACATTGTAAATTCTTGCTACTAAACCTGCTTTCAAGTTTTATGGGCAACCTGAAATCCAGATGAAGTTTGCTGAAAAAGTGACAAGCGAAGCTTGGAAATGTCAGTAGACGATCGGATTGCAGGCTTGCTGCGAGTGGCAGGAATTCAGGTGCACGTGGATGGCAGAGAGTCTGCTTTCGGTCCTGTTTGGGAAGCTGTCTCTGCTTGTTTGGAGCCGGACTTTGTCATCCAGGCGACAGGGAGCACTGCCTTGGATGGGAATCAGACTCACCCATTTCTACCCAGAAATCTTGCCTCATCCCTCGTGTACATTCAGAATTTAGGAAGAGGCCTTGCATCAGCTCCCGCAGGAGAACAAGGCTGTCAGAAAGCTGGCTTTGCATCCAGTGGGCCAGTCTGCAACAAAACAGGGCCTGCATTGGAGGGTGAGAGGATGCCATTCCCTCCTGGCTGTTCCCTCCTTGCCCCTCGCTACTCTGCAAGTCTCAACCACTTCACCCTGCCCAAAGCAACACCAGCGGCCCGAGGAAGCGGCAGACGCTCAGACTCCAGGTCTGAAATGCGGGCTGCATCTTGTGTGCAATTTTAGAGGACATCTGTCTCCATGACAGAAGAAAGCAGGAAGGAGTGCCCTTTTTCTTGCCCTCTTTCCAAGCTGCAGTTGTGCGTATGAAAGGGACGAAACACTCTTTGAACCTTCAACCCATAAAAGCAACTCTAGTGGCAAATGACCCCCTAGAGGTCCACGGCTAGGGGAACGGTACAACTACAAAGAAAAGGACATTGTGAGTCTAAATGCAGCGAAGGGAAAGAACAGAGCAACAGCTGGAGCAGACACCTACAGTGACCTCCTGATTGAAGAGCTCTATAAACAAAACAAGATGGTCTTAAAAAGTGTAGTGATGTTGTGGCCATCTTTCTTGCGGGCAATGAGAAGGGCAGCCAAAACTAGAGCAACATAAAAATGAGGATCAAACAAACCATTTGGACTTTCTTTGCATCCCCTTGTCTGTACAGAACTGTACTGCTGCAACCAGCACTGTCAGCCAACAAAAAAGTACTCCAGATGGCTTTCCTCTGTCTCATTTAAGAATAAAACAATATATTAAAAAACAATAAAACTATCATGCTGATAAAGGAATTATCCAGGGATAGCTCTTCAGAAAATGGTAACAATTCTGCGGAGAGCCAGAAAAATAATTTCCAATGTTTCTTATGTCTCTCTCTCTCTCTGTGACAAAGATTTATGACAGTCTTTGAAGACACAAGCCATTCCAATTATTTTTGAAAATTCTAAATATGCCAGAAGCAAAAAGCCTACATTTTCAAACATCAGGACAGGTTATTGTCTTTTTTTTTTTTTAAACGAAGAGAAAACTAGTTTAAGGAAAACTAAAAATTTTAACTGAGTTGTTTAATCCAATGTGTTATAAAATGTATCATTAAGACGAATACATCTAACTCTTTCTGACGTCACATCACTTGGGAATCCCACGTCAGACAGGATAATGTGCTGCCTTTTGAAATTTACTAAGAGGAGAATAAATCAGGACAAAGTATGAAGTTGTTTAGGATACGCAGCCTGCCAGAAACTCTCCTTTTCTGTTTAGAAAGTTATGAAGAACTTCTGAAAACCTGAGGCAGCAAAATGAATGCCTGAGCAACACAAGAACAGATCTTTGTAGAAAGAGAGATGCTTTTGAAGTACTATAGCAAAATTTGAATACAAAGAGAGAAGCACTCAGGCTAAGATGGCATCCATATTCAGTGGAAATCTGCAGAGAGGAGAGCAAAATGAGAAGTTATTTTAACAACTGAAAGAGGTTTAGAAAAGGTTTAAGATTGGGGAGAAATATAAAAATTTATGTTAGATTATAGAGCCCAAGTTCTGGCCACATTTCCAAAGCCTTTTGGAGAAATGTGTCTCCTCAGAAATGTAAGATAACTCAATTCAACAGCAAAATGGAGACCAAAGAAAAGAGTAAGTGTGAAAGCAGAACTGCAAAAGATGATAGAAGATACCGGAGAACACAGACTCAGTCAACAAAAACGCAGGAATTGGTACCAGTTGCCAGAACGTCCTCAAGGCCCTGCAGTGCTGTGTTCTGTGTTAGTGCACACTGGGAAAACAGCCCCAGGCAGTAATGCTTTACCTCAAGTGATCAGCAAGACTCAACAGGCATTTTTAACAGCCTTTGAGGATGAAGGAAAGGTGTGCCAAATGAGCTGCTTTATGCTTGTCAGTGATGTCAGCTTGTTACCTGGTTAGCTCTCGGAGCTAGCCCTGGACAGACAAGGGGCAGAGGAAGCGGTAGGCCGGACTGGAAACTGAACATGCAGCAGACAGCTAAAGGCATCAGCACCTTGACAGGTCTTAGTAGGAGCAAGACACGCTTGGTTCTTCACAATTCTGTGGGGTGATTTTTGTGTTCACTGCTTTATTCTACACGAATAGGCATGATTTCACCTAACCCAAACTCATGAACTGCATGCTTAGCTAGTCTAAACTGGTGTAGTTCTATTTTCTACTGTTTTCTGAAGATCACACACCTTATCTTTCCTTAAATACAGATTTGTTTCTTCTCAAAAAAACCTAAAAGACAAAACAACTAAAACCCCCAAATCCCCACACTTGTTGTGAATAATCTTTATGTCTTACAGAGTGGCTTTTGTTTGTTTGGCATTAACAGCTAAACAGTACAGATCCTGGTCATATAAATAGGTCCTAAAGCATAACTTTTCCATCAGGACCTAGCTCCATCTGTACAGCTTGCTTAGGAAGTGTAGGCAGAAGAAATAAAGAAGGAGTGCAGTTAGGAGCATTCCACCATTTCTAATATTCTGATTTTATGGTTTGAGCGATGTTTCACAATGACAGTACTAAATCTGTTAAAGAAGCAGCACACCTGGTGTGACAGTCCTCCCTGTCTGCCCTCCACATGGCTTACTTTGTTATCTTTTATCTCATTCTAAAACAGCTTTCCTGTCCGAGCGGATGGAAATCCGTCTTTCGATTCCAAATCTTCTTTAGAGAAATGTTTTTCTTATGGTGGATTTCTGCCTGCTACAACTCTGAGAGCTGTTCCCAGGCATACCTGTGGCCCATGGGACTGTTGGAAGGCCAAACACTGAGGTCTGTGGAATTACCCACACTTTAGACTCCTTTCATTTACATTATTCAGTATGCAAACTGAATGTGACAGTATGATTAGGAAAATAATACTGTCAGGTTGGAAATGGAGGCAAGTCATTCAATTATGGCGTACAACTGATTGGAAAAAGATATATGGTGTAGCTGCTAAGGAAAAGGAAACATGGGTAATGTGTCCAGTCCCACAACAATTTTACACAGTCTGCAACAAGCTTTCTGTCTCTGTCTCTCTGTGCCTTAATCTCCTTGCATGTTAGTTCAGGGTAATCATAACCGCTTGGAGCGAAACACTTGTTGTTTAAGCAGTTTAGAAAGAAAAAGTCTGTGAGAAGTAGAAAATTTAGAAAACAGTAAAACCATTCTGGTGAAGTTTCTGCTTCGTTTTCAGTTTCTGTTGTTTATTTACTGACATAAAATCACAGTAAGTTTAACTTTTCTTCCTTCCCAATGGCTGCTTAGCCTAATTATAGTAAAGCCTGAGTCTGCAAATTGGAATCCATGGAACATTTCCAATGCTTTAACATAAGCCCACATCCAGAGCTCCCTGTTGACATTAGTGGCCTCCAGATCAGATGCTTGGTGCTTTTCATTACTGTATCTTCCTCTCCTTCCTTTTGTTTGTGCCGTCTACTTGTTGTTATGTACTCATTTCCAACCTGACACAATAAGTAACACATGAGTCACTCTGGGCTTCAGCCACAACCCACTGAAAACAATGGAAAGACCTCATTGGGATTCGCCACCAACTTCAGCAAGCTTTGGGAAACCTCTTTATGACCATGACCCGCCTGAACGTGGCACGGAAACCTGACCAGTGTAGGCTGAGCTCCTGGGCTCACACTGCCCACCTCCCCACACTGCTGCGTGCTGCTGTGGACAGGAAAAAGTCCTCGTGTGTGAAAACCCACAGGGCATTGCTGCACGAGGCACAGGCATCTCTGCAGGCTGCCTCTGCTTTGCCTCGCGACTGGGAAAATCCTTCCTCGCGTGTTGCTACACAGCTCAGCACAACACGGCCTGAAGCAGGAAGCGGGCCTGTGGATGATCTTATATAAATCAGTGTGCAAAAGAATTTACAGTATTATCCAGATCTTTCTGGATCCCACCAATTTTTTTCCTGTACTTAGCTATGTTAGTCTCGGCAATCCTACTGTTTTCATTCTTTCCTTCTGATTATAATTTACAATGCAAAGGAACTATATAAAACTCCTTAGCCTTTTTTCCCCAGGTTTCTATTATTTTAATTCTTGAACATTTAGCTGTGAAGAAATGCAACGATGACACCAGAGCTGGCCTAATTCCCACAGAAGTTCATTTTTTATGGCTGTTTACTTAAAAGGGGCTAGCGTAGGCCATAGTCATATCGGTCTCACAGATATGTCTGCTTATAGAGACTATTCATCGAGTTGGTGCTTTCCTCCTTCGATACCCTTGCTTGACACAAGAAAACAAATCCATCCCCAGAAAAAAGGGGAGCGAAACTGGACAGAAAACTTCAGAGTCCAATCCTTGATTCTGGTAGCTGCAGATTCAGAAGTTAAAGGTTTTTTCACCCACTTCAAGTCCGTCACCTCCCTTAGGTATGTGCTGCTCTCTCTGCAGGATGAGGATCCTGGACCTGATACTCTGCTGGAGCCAGCTGCCAAGCCTGCTTAAGGGCAAGTCTTTCTAACAGAGGTGTAGTCTGGGAGGGACACATGCTTAACACAGGAACCTGTAATTCAAGGAATCTGGTGGACAGAAGCCATAATAGAAAAAGAGACAGTGGGAAGAATAACCTTGATTACAGCAACCTTTAAGTTAATGGAGGTTATAAACTCATTTGACTCCAAAAGAAATTCTGTCAATCTTAACATATTTAAACAGGCCATTCCCTGCAGTGAATAGCTAACTTCCTTTGAAGAAAAGAAAGGGAGCATTATTCGAAAGAGACACTGCTTAACTGCTTTATCAAAAGCTGAATATAACTTGAAAATCTTAAAAAAGGTACATTATTGCATTTTTACTCCTCTGCTGTGTTTCAAGAACTAGCCTACAGAAAACCTTTCTATCCCAAGCATAAGCCATTTCATAGATTCCTCTGACAACTCCAGTACTGTATCTCCTTTGCCTGTATTTAGGCATTTTAGGGGCAGCTGAAGCCAGTAAAGAACGCACATTTACTATTTTTATCCAACCTACTGCACTGTTTGAATTGCAGCATGTATTTCTAAAGTGACCCATGACCAGAAGGGTTCAAGCAACACAGTAATACCAGAAATTATTTGTAGTATTGGAGCAATACCAGGGGCTATATCTGCAGCAATATCTGGGGCCCTACTGTACTAGATACTGTACCAAGGAAACAGACCTCCAGATCCTGTAAAGCCAGCCTGCTAAATGGGAAGATAAGTTTGAGACAAACACTTACCAACTTCAGAGGCTACTCTCTGCAGTTTTTCAAGAGTTCTGCTTATCATAACTATATTTAATCCACGTTTTGCCAGCTATAAGAGAGGAATATAAAAGTTGTTAGAAAACAGTAAGTTGACAAGAATCTTTACAATTTTTCCAGTTTTGCAATAAAAACAATTATTAATTCTTTTAAATTGTTTTCATTCAACTGTCACCTGCCTCATGGGAAAACAACAGATATTAAAACCAGGCCAAACAATACTCAGGCTTAAAATGGGCTTCCAAAGGATCTCCTTCATTGTATAATTTTGTACCCTTACAAGAAAAACCTACTGGACAACAATCAAATCCCAATAATATTAACAAATATAAATAATCTGAGCCAGTTTCAAATGAATGAAAGTCTGTGGGGAGCGAAAGCAATGTGATACTTCCCAGAAACACATTTTTATTTTGCCTTGGATTTCGGAGGCCAAATACATTGCTGACTTCCCAGTCATTTTACAACATCACCTTCCACCCTCACATTTTTTTTTTCCTGAGGAAGTAGGATTGAATTGAAGGCTCAAGGGTTTGAAATTATTTGGACTTCATTCATATTTTTTTAGTAGAAATAAAATTTCATGCTGGTCAGGTGGATAAATTCTAACTGCTTTTTTTCATTAGAGGCAAACTTAAAAAAAAAAAAAAAAAGAAACCACAGAGAAAAGATGAAGTCCATGCACAAAAATTCAAAATACAGTCACACAAATGTACATCCAACAAAGATGTTGGCAATAGTTGAATAGTTGAAGTTTATAGCTGTGAGCACCATTTAACACAGCAGTCCATTTGGTATTACCACGTGCAGAATGAATGCAGAACAAATGGAGAACGGTTCTCTCCTGTGTTCCTGAGTAGTCCCATTCCCATCAGTTGAGGAGTTCTAGGCAAAGCTTGAGAGAGAAACATGGCCCCCAGCTTCTGAAACTGAGTTATTAACATGCAGAAGCTGAATGACATTGTGTGCATAAAGAAAGATAAAGCTGAAATTATAAAAATGCCCATGAGAGCAAGGAGAAAGAGATCTAAATTAGTCAGCACAAAAGATAAAGCCAACGTCGTCTGAAAGTACCGCGTTTACTTAGAAGAAGAAACAAACTGGCAAGAGTCCACACACTGAAGACCCATTCACTTCCATAGCTGACTCCCTGCAATGCTTTCTCCTTAAACCTACGTGAGGGAAACAGTTTGTCCTGTCAGGCTCTTCTGAAATAATCTGGAGAATGTTAAGGAATAAGGATCTTTGTTCAAAAATTCGCTACATCGAGAGTAGGAAGGGCAGACATTCTGTTAAATGTATCAACCACAACCATTTGCATTTTCAGCACAAAGCCCATGCTCACAATCCTGCACTTCTGGAGACCCTCTCACATAATTGATGGGTGCTCCAAAAAGACCTGAACAGACTGAGACACTTGGGAATTTCAAAAGCTTATTTTAAGGGCTCCATTTTAAGTTCTCAGGAAGAGAACTCTAATTGCCTACATACTGGTAGATTTCCTTTTGTCCACAACGAGCTTGACTCAAACCGTTTCCAATCACAGACACGGTCTTCGTTTCCATGGACATTTGCTCCTTTCTGCCATTTGGGGGTGTTCAGGTGGGGAATATTCTTAATTTTTGTGCCTTTAGACCCAAAACCAAGTATCAGCCATGTCATACACAGAATGAAAACAAAGTTCTGCTTCACTGGGCTCTCAATATCATCTCGGTTATGTCTCTGTATTTCATTTGGTAGAAAAATCTCTCCTTAAAACCTAAGTAAAAAATTACTCCTATCATTGAGATTGCATTGTACTTCAGCTAAAAGCACTTTTGTGGCAATCTTACAAAATTGTTAACTGTCAGGTGAAAGGACGTTCCCTTGCTGTTGCATACCAGACTAACCAGAAGTATAAGGCTGTAGCAGCCATTTCTCAAGGCAAAAGAGGCTACACACCTGACTGCTCTTCTGTGCTTCCTCACCCACATAGAAAAGGTGTGCCCTTTTCAGAGAAAGGTTTTATAGGACATTGTAACTACCATGAGGTTCAAATGCACCCTCAAGCAAACAAAAAGAACTGTGCTTAGAAAATAATTTGCTGGCCATCCACAGCAAAGGTTAAATTAGTTTTAACACTACCGCATTTCAAATAAAGGTGACTTTTAATGTAGACATCTTTAGCACAAAGCATTTTCCTAAAATAAAACGGCTTTGACACTAGAGCATGGTATTTCCTCTCACAGTTAAGAATAAACCCTGGCTCCCAGCCACGCAATGTGCAGCTGCTTGTGTTAGGAAATCCTGACTCCCAGTGGCAAAGGACTAAAACGCTCCTGAACCTCTGAGACTGCTAAAGCGCAAGATTATTATTACTGACTCCAGCCATAATGAAATACGACAACTTAGAATTTAGAAATGGGGCTAATAATGAAGAAAGATCAAGCAGGATCCATGCTCTGGAATCTCACAAACTCGTTGTTAAAAAGTTCAAACCAACATTGAAGTAGTATAAAGTCGCTCTGCTGCACATTTTTGCAGCTCAGTCTGAGGGGAATTTTTAAAAAATAAAGCTTCATGGAAGGCAAGACACAGGTGTTAGCTTCAAACCATGCATGTAACTACTACAGTTACACTGACAATTTGGTTATACTCTACACAGATCACTGGACATAATAATTTAAAATCCCTAATAATGCCTCATAGAATCTGTATCTGCCTACTGTAGATTTCTATCTATCACAAAAGAGATTCTTTTCTCTTCTCCAGGATTGGGCTGATATGGCCTCCGCGCTTCACCCCTTTTCTTCCCTTGCCTCAGGTTCAGACCTGTAAGATCTCTGTGATTCAAATCTTTGAACCCTTTTCGGTGCAGCAGACCAGGACTGAGACAGGGCAGAAGGATTCCGCAAGCTTTCTACTAGCTATGTGCCTGTGCAACTCGAGCAGAATAGCATTATTTTCAGAAATAAATCCAGGACCAAGTGCAGAAATTAGACTACATATGCAACTGGAGCAGGAAAACTCAGATCTTATTTAGCTTGTCTTATATTGCTGGTAATACTATGCTCAATTTCAGGAAATGAAACAAAGGTTTAAGGTTTGAGAAACTGTTGTATGACTAAATCAATGCAGTGCCTGTCTCAAAATGGTCTGCTGTAACATCGATTTAGACATAAGCACTGGCCTGACTTATAAGAGAGTTATGAACTATTAACAATAACAAAAGTGGTGACCATGTGAACCACCAACACCCTGCTTGTGCCCTGACATCAGATGAGAAGTTTGCAGAGACTAAACAATAAGTCTCCGAGTATGGCATGCCCTCATCTGTAAACCCAGTATGTTTGAGGTGCTAAGCCAGTAACAGATGCTAATGCACGTCTGCACCTATTGCATGAGAAAAACAGAAAAAACAAGACTGCACCAGTACCTGAAATGCTAACAGATGAGCAGAGATGTGACAGCCTAGCAGCACACTCACAGTTGACTTATTATTCTTCCTTGTCGTAAGTCTGGTGAGTCTAAACCCCATCAGCTCAAGAGCTAACGGACCAAATCTAACAGAAACCTGGCTTTTGAAACAATCATAGCAAACTAGTTGCAAAATCCCAGCACTCAGACATCACAGCAGTCAGTTAAAATGTCGGAGTCTTTACGCTCAAGAAGGCCAGTTGTCTAGCCTGATGTGCTAGAAACACAGAGACTACATGGAAGCCTGGACTTCCATGCAGAAGAGGATAAGCTCAAGTTGTGTGTGCGCTTGCCTCTCAACACTAGCTCAGAAAACCAAGGGGACCATAATTTGCTCTGACAAATCTGTGTCCTGGCATCAACAAAGTAGAATTCTGAGACCTCACAGCTGCTGGGCTCTTCACACAGCCCCAGTCAGCTCTTGAGCTTAACAGACTTCGCAGAGACCTGTATTTAGCCATAAACCTTACAAATCAGGGTACTGAACCAGTAAACACTGTAATCTTTCCCTGGACCTCAGTCTGCTGGGTTTTATCCAATGAACCACCTACTGGGATTTCCACATAAAGCAACGAACAGAGAAAGCCACATCACACTAGCCTTCCAAAACACAAGAACTGCTCTCCTTAGTCTCCTATACCATATGCTACCAACAAGTGTGGATCCATCAGCCCATGCCTGAGCCCAGGATGTCAGAAAGACATTCCCCTCCTGGTGTCAGACCTCAGACTCTAGAAGAACAGACATTGTGGCCATGAAAAAAGGCTTGCCTTCACATCAGCCCATAACAGCAGAGGGACCTACGCCAGAAGAACATCAGAGAATTTTGTACCCTGACATCAGACCAGCAAGACAGTAGTACTGAGCCAGAAACTCCAAAGGTACACAGACATTAAAACAGCATGGTCAGCTTTATTTATCCACAATCCACATACAAGTGTGTGATTCGACCTCAGCCAGCAAGATGACATGCCAAGCTATGAGCTCGTGTGGTGTGGGCTTGGGATCTGCCCCACAGAGCAGTAGCTTAGCACAGCTTCAATCAAAAGGACCACCCGGGGAGGAAGGTACGTCTCAGCATGGATAAAGATGGCTCTCAGTCATCCCATGACAGCCAAAAATAATGAACAAATGTTCCACAAACTCTACACAGTTCCAGCCAAGTTAAAAAAAAACAAACCCAAACACAGTAGTTGTTTTCTTTTTTCTCATGGTGTAAAGCAGCCATTTGCATGCTCTAACTGGCCTTTTAAATGGGATTTACTCTTGCATAACCCACGTAGCACAAAGGAAGCAGAACAATGACAGAGGCTCTGATCTAGACATTCACAGGTCCCTGCAGCCTTCACGTGGATGAAATATCACCAGGTGCTCACACACAGTTAGTTCAGCAAGCTACATGTGCACGTGATTACACCCAAAGGCGTGGTGTTAAACAAATGTTTAAGCATATCCGATGTTTCCCCTCCTTGTCTTGATTCCGTCCCATTCCCGCCTGACCTAAGTATTTGTCAGACCCTTCCCATTTGCTCATCACTACAGCAACTCGGTAGGCACGCAGAAGGCAACATTTTCCTTTCTTTCCCACAGGAGATCTTGTGATCTTTATCACAACTATGCCAAACGTTAAACTATTACAGCTGGCATTTGTCTTTGTGCTTCCTATATTCATTGCACTTTCAAAAGCAGTTGTTGTATTGCCACTCCCAGTAGTGAAAATCACAAGGCAGGTGTTTAAACAATGCATGCACTTTAAAAGTCCAGTTTACCAGTCCTGTAAATTAATTTGAAAGCAAACTCATTTTCACTTCCTGAGAGATATATTTTTTAAATTATGAGCAGAAGCCATGACATCTAAACTCTTGCGTATTACAGGCTGTTAATTTTCACCTGGGCACCCCAGCTCTGAAGACAATTCTTGTTTCATCGCTGTTTAGCTTCTAGAAAGGGAGGCAGTTTTGAATGAAGGCACCAAAGAGAAAATCTACTGCTCAGTCACTATCGCTAACAGCAAGGCTGGTATAAGGCAGTACAAGGCCACTCTGCCCTCAGCGCTGATTAGCATGGGCGCACAGCGAGGGACTGCAGCACTGATTCTGCACACCAGCAGCTACAGGGTCAGCACGGAGCTCCTCTCTCCTCTTGCGGGATCCTAGAGCTACCCGTTCCTAATTAAACCATTACGTTTCCTTATAATTTCCGTAACTTGTAGTTTATATTAATTTACACAGATTTCGCTTTTATTTGCTGTCTGAGCTACATCTTTGAAAATGTGTTTGCAAATGTAAAACAGAAAATTACATTTTGTGCGTTAATGCTGGACCACCCCACTGAAAGTCAAAAGGCAGATTAGCTGTGGAACTGGGTAAAAAAGGACAACGTAGGCAATTTCATACCCTGGACAAACAACACGAAATCTTTTGGATTACTCAGTGTTTCCATTTTATTTCCTTATTCTGATGAGACCACAGAAGCATTAATGACTTTCCTCTGAAATGCGATACCAGTTTTCTTTCTTTCTGCACATACAGAGGAGAAGGATTAGTACTGTTTCTCACAGTGGCTTTGAATCCTTGAATAATTTTACTAACTTGCAGAGACTGACAATGGCGTAGCAATTGCCATTTTGCTAAAATGAACTTAAGGGTAATTAGTCTATCTTACCTCAAAGGAATATGCTTTTCCAAGCCCATCTCCTGCTCCTGTGACCACTGGAAAAAGTAAAAAGAATCAGGATTACATTTGTAGCTCTGCTTTAGCTTGTTCCTTCTTGAAATTTTTAATCTTCGTCATGTGTGTTTCCTGAACATTGCAGCCTAAAAGCTTATACTAAAGCACAGAATCAATCTTTTAAAAACATTATGTCCTTCCAACTTTTTAATCTCTTTGTTACTTCATTTAGCACATTTTGCCTTCACAGCAAACCCCTCCCAGCAGTAACCTATCTGATGCAGCAGGTAGCTATTACTTTCGTTTTCAATGGGAACACGTTCAGTCTCAAGTCAGTTGCCTAAGACTTGGAAGAATCTTCTTCCATACACATATTTTTACAAGTTATGCTTTGCAAGCCTTTCACTTCCATGCTCGTGGCAGAATGGTAGGTGACAGGGACTAAGTGGTGACCAACGCTGATAGAACGGTTTCTCACACAAGAAATCTGTATGTAAGGAAACATCACAGCAAACTCACCACCATCTATAAAATGCCCTTCCTTCACAGCTGTGCTATTCATTTTACCTTTAGATTTAGTGTTACTGGGAACGTAAACAAGCTTTGGCCTTTGTAAAGCGCTGTGAACTTTAAATGTTACACAACAAACACTAAAGAAAGAAAATCCTTACCACCTTAAAAACAAAGAAGAAAGAAAAGAGTAGGAAAGCACTGAAGCGGTTCCAAGGTAAACCTGGTAAGTTTTCAGAGCAAAACTGAACATGAGTCAATAGCTAAAAAACATTGATAAAGAAATTCTAAACTGTAAGAGACACTGGGGAAGCAAGGGTGAATGGTTAGGTTCATTGCCAACAGAAGAGTAATTACTCTCTCACTTCACAGAGAAATGAGACCCCTCAGTGAAGCAGCAGTGGACCTTTAGCTCTCTAGCAGACCTGCAGATGAAAAGCAAGAGTCTGCTGGAAAAAAATCTTCCAGCTCCCAGTCATAACTTTCATAGTTCTCAGGATCTCACCTGCCATGTGACACACCACATCGTCCAAGCCTTATGAATTTTACTGGGCCCAGAAGACTCTAAGTTTATAAAAGGACAGAGGTCCACTGAAGGAAACAAGCCTTCTAGCCTTCAGTGGAAACAAGGATTTCTTCCCACTTGAACAGCTGGTATTCAGGCAGGTTTTATGCAAAGGGGTGGATTTCATTTCGCACTAATCTGCCGTGTGATGTGCTTATTAAACACGTACTCAATCCAGACACATCAAGTCTCTAATGCAGGGGAAAGGAAGGAAGCACAAGAGTACTGTTTGGGTCACTTCTTAACAAGATGCCACCACCACTGACATCTGTAGCACAGGAACTCAGACACTGTAGTACCCGTTCATTCTTGCTTAACACTGATAACATAACAAGCTTAAGAAAAACATCAGTGATCAGTAGGAAGAAGAAGGTGTTTATTAAACATTTCTGTTACTTTATTAGAATGCGTAATATCTTTAAAAAAGTACTGCCAAGTTGCAGCCTTTGAAGTTTTTAGGCTAGACTAGATTTGGCTCGTTAATGATACCATTAAGGATAGGTCACCAATTCGGAAAAAACAAACTGGAGCAAAGTCACCAGGAACAAAGAAAAGTTGCTTTGAAGAGTGGATACCATATGCGAGACATAAACTAGTTGCTTCACATATCAGGAAAATGCAGATATAGGCAACACTATTAAAACAAAAGCATTTGCACTAGAAGAAAAAAAAATCAGAAGTAGGAATGGGGAGAGAATTCACATCTACACACCAGATGCATGAGCTGTTACCAGTTTGACTATTTTTCTGTTCTCCCCAAGTACACAAAACCTTCAGGCTTATAAAATCAAAGTTACTAAGAGAAAACAAAAAGAAATTAAGCAAACATCGCCTGGTGGAAACTGTGTTTTTCTCTGAAGTGACAGGGTAAGGGAATGCAAGGAAAACCTCTCCCGATTAGTAATGTAACAATCCATCACTCAGATACAAGAAGAAGGTGGTGAGGAAGTTTCCTTTACCTGCCCATTCTCCAAGCGACTGAAAGAAAGTCTGAGGCAAAGCACTCCACATATGTGTGAAAATACATTTCATAAATCTGATGCACTTTAGCAGAGTACAGAAACAGATCAGACCCCCAGCAAGAGTGAGTAGCTGATGCTGGAACGCTTCCATGGTGAGCGAAGGCGGTGAACTAGGATGAATCAGTCGCTCTCTCCACGCAAAATGCCTCTTTCCAGCAGGCTGCTACTCTCTGAGCACTGGCAGAGAAGTGAGAAGCCTAATCAAATCACGTGACTTTTTTTTTCCAAGGAATGTCAAGGGTTTAGATTAGAATAGCATCTCCACATTACACCCAGATTCGTAAACTACAGACAAAATCCAAACTGAACAATGATTTCTGGCGTGTGCTTTGGAGAAAAGGTTTCACTCCTTTTCTGGAAACTACCCAAAACCAAAAAAAAAAAAATACTTTCATTGTCATTGTTTAGGATTCATAGAGACTAACAACGGGTATAAAACAAAACCCTGGATAAGAACACTCCAAACCTTGAGGATAACAAGCATCAGCACTACTTCTTACAGCGCCTAAGAATTTAGCCCAGACACTTCCAGGGCAAGTTCACATCGAACTTGCGTGGAGGCCAGAAAAACAGATTTATCTACAAATCCAAAGACAAAACAATGAAAGGTTACTAAAGTCACCTAATTATTTCTATACAGAGAAAGCAGTATTATGTAACTTTTCAAAGGGTTTTCAGAAAAGAGGTTAATACCATCACACCCATTTTACAAATGGTGCCATTACGGCGTAAGTGTAGTAATCTGTTAATAAGGGAACAGGACTTTCAGCTTTTCTGAACAAAGTGTTTGAACAAGTACTGAAGTTTAGGATGTGCATCAAAACCTTAAGGGGAAGAAAAGCTCACAAGAACAGTATCTCACTGCAAGACAAAGATGAAGTCAATGAAATTCAGACCTCAAGTTATTAAAAGAAATTTTAAAAGTTAACGTGGAATTTCTCAGGGAAGGCACAAAAACAACCTTTGCTTTTCTTTGTAGTGGCAATTTGAAACATTACCCATTTTTAAAGATCAGTTTAAACTGGAGAAGAGGAAAACTGATGCTTACATAAGCACTTAGGATAAAGTAAAATAAAATTTGTCTATATATTTTAATGATATTCTTCCACACTTAACATGAATCATCTTTAAAAATTCACTTAAAGCTGACACCCAGAAATCTCCAGCTGAAGAGCAGCAATATAGGTCAAATGTCACATTACTGACACTTTCAGCCAGAAAACCACAATATGCAGGTGTATTGCAGAGTAAAAATGACAAAAATCACAACCATCTCAGCTTAATAATCCAGTTTCCTCACACATAAGTTCTCATAATATGTCAGTATAATCACTGCTTTCTATACCATAACACCTTATTTTACCTCATAAGTAAGGCCAGTCAGATCAAAAACAATCAGAATTTCAAAAATATTTACTGACCATCACAAATTCCACAAATTATCACTCACTATTATTCAAGGAATACTTTGAACTAGTTGCAATGTGTTCTTCATATGCAACAATGCTGTATACCTTCTTTAAATGAAAAAGAAACAAAACCACTTCTATTTGATGACAGAGTCAAAATGCAAACTTCTATAGCTGCCAGTCTTTTCTTTCGCACTTCCAGTTCTGCCCATACTCCCTTGACAGTTTCTTTTCCAGAGGCTGGTAACAAGTCTGAGACACGCTTACAGTACTTCACGGACCTAATATATGTAAATCAGGCCAAGATACTGACGGGAAAAATAATAAATTCTTATAAATGTGAAGAATTGTTCATCCAGCTCAGTCTAAATTTTTTTCCTGAGGTATTGCTTCTCTGACTTTCACGGGAATCCCTGCAAGAACCTTACACACTGCATGGGCAGAAAGCTTCCTTGGGTGACCACTCTGCTTTTTCACTCTTAATCTCATTCCATTACAGCTATCCCACTGCTAGGCAAACCCTTTAAAATGAAGAGTATGAACAGATGAACGTACAGTACAATATTCCTTTCCAATATGGTCACTGTTTTTAAGTTTCTTTGTGTGTTCCCTTGTAGATACACCTGCCCAGCCATAGAACTTAGCAAGCTTTAAAAATATTGGACTGACTTCTGAAAATCAAATTCTGTAGCTAGCAGCATGTAACCACAAGACAATTCTGCAAGGGAATGCAACTTTCAGAAGTCAGTCCAGTATTTCCTAAAACTAGTCTTCTTAATGCTTCTTTTGAATATGTGTTCTGAAGACTAATGTTTTCTCTAACAATTTTTACTGTATTTCCAAAAGAGAGAAAAGAAAATGAAGCTTCACACAGCATGTAAGTAATGTAGTTTTACAAATGTTCTAATACTTCATTAAGCTAATAAGAAATCCGTAGAAAAGTAAGGTTAGGACTACCTACAAAAAGTCCTAAGAGAAATCAGTTTTAAATTATGACTTTATTAACTAGAAGACACAACTACTGAGGTTCCCAAAGAAAGAACCATTTCCATAATTGCCTGAATTCTAACATGAGAGTTGTGCCTCGCTAAGCTCACATTCCCAGAGTCTCAACCAGCCAATTTACTGGAATCAATATTATCTCCACAGATACAAAGGAAAATAGTAAGTGAAGCTGATGCAAGCACTTGCAACTTCTAGATAATACCTACTTCTGGTTATTCCTAAAATTGTATTTTAAATTATTCTGAGTGATACTATCATGAAGACTTTGGGAATCTGGCCTGTATTTTAGGGAAGAAGGCTAAGTCTGAAGGACTTCAGAAACATGACATGAACAATTAATTAATTAAAATCACTTCCACTACAGTACAGAATGAACTAATGAAACTACCTCAAGTGCAGTACAGCATGATATAGAATGACGATATAGAAAGCAAATATTCGTGCTATCCATGTGTGCTTAACAGCATCTTACATGTCCATCCACACAAAAAACAAAAAACTTGTTAAAACTATAATCTCCATCTCTTTATTTATAAAAAGTATAGCAAAATATTAATGAATTAGATGCATACAGTAGCTGTTCCTTCGTGGGAACTACATCTTATTTAGCAGGTACCATTATGTGTTCATTCGTATTGCAATCAAATGGCTCTCATAATATTTTCATAACTAATGAAAACCTTCCAATCCTTATCCCACTGCAGAAAGATGAGGTTCAATAATCAGGACTCTGGAGGTAGCGATGATCTGTAGAATCACAGAATCACAGAATAGTAGGGTTTGGAAGGGACCTCTGTGGGTCATGTAGTCCAACCCTCCTGACGAAGAAAGAGGAGTCCTATAGAAGAATACACTCAAAGACTTCTTAGGCATAAATGAAATCTTCAAAAACAGAAGATCTCTCTAAAATATCTGCAGAAACCCATTCCCTTCCGATTCCGAGCTCTTCAACAGGTAGAAAATGAAAGTCACATCTCTTAGCCAGCTGTGAGAAACTGGATAGCCCGGACTTGTATTTCCACTTTGTGCCCTTAAATTCCAGTTCTAATATCTGCAGTCACTCCTCCTCTTGCCATTCAAATCCATGAAGGTGGTGGCAGCCCAGTCACTCCCTGAAGGCTCTGGTGTGAGCTATTCACACGTTTCTTAGATCTAATCTGGTCTGGTCATTCATGTGTTACTCACAGAGTAATGCTTTACAGATTTAGCTAGATTGTAATTCAAGCAGGGATAAAACAAGTCATTAAATCAGCCGGGTTCCATGTTGCGGTCTTCTAAAATCTTCTTTTGATTGTCTATTGTAAAAAATCACAGCTCATGCTTGCAGGGAGTTGAAAACTTCATCAAGATTAATTATTCTGCTGTCCTCTAGTGCTGCAATGCTTCTATGGTGTTTTCAGAGACTAACGCTGTATCCTCAGAGACACAGGTAAGCATTAGCACCTGTATTTTCAGAAAAAGAAATAAAGATACAGAGTGGTGCCATTACTGTCCCAGGTGATAACCCAAACGATCAGATTTCAGATCCTGTTTTTTAACCACTGGACCAGCCTTGCCCACTGCAGCAACCCCTTGGGCTTGCTGAGATGCCTTATTCCGAATTTTAAGCATGAATTAGTACCAGATAAGCTTTCACTGCATACATAGGACAAAACAAGGCACTGATCCTTTCTCCTTATTTAAACACAAGTTAGTCTTCTATATATCAATCAGTTTCCCCTCTTGTAGTTTGCATATTGTAGCATAATTTCTCTCCAGCATTAAAAGGTAATTATAAACAAAAGACCAGAGGAGGGGACTGTGATATAAAAAGACGAATGTACCTAAACAAGAATAGATTTACCTTTGTTGTCTCTCCTAGTTACCTGTTTGGTACTGGCTCACATACAAAAAAAATCTTTTTAAATATAAAAAATACTATCTCCATTTCCTTCTCCCCTTGATCCTGCAGCTATGAGGGTTCACTTATAGTAACAGTGACAATTGCAGCAGAAAATCATGATGTTATTGAGGATGAGCAAAAGATCAAGAGAGAATGTTTACACAATAGACACGGAACACATGAGGCCATATCCTGAACTCTTCAGTCAACACATGGGGAACATCTCCTCTTTGCCCTGTAAGTTCTACGGTCACTTACACAAGAGCAACTGCATACGTGAAATCATTCTGAATTACTAGCATCTTTCATCTCTTCAGAGATATCAAAGATTGCATACGGCATAAGGCAATGGTGAATCAAGCCTCATGATCTATCTTTATGGGCGGTTTTCCCTCAGAGAATACTGGCAGGCACCGAAACAGAACAAACAGCACCAAAGTACGGGTAGATGAAGAAATTTATAGCTTGAGATTTGCTCATGGCATTACTTCCTACAAATTCGTTCGTGGTGTAAAAAAAATAATCTAAAACTAAACTTGTCCACGTGTAAAAAACAGGGTGTGCAAGAATATTCCTGAACCAATTAGTTGTGTACACATCTGTGGCAATTGAGGTAGATTTTCTTTTCTTATTCCCAATATGTTCCAGCATATACTTTAGTTCGCAGCAATGGTAAAAAAACTTGTATCTTCAGTGTCTTTCAAACAGGGTATTTTGGCTAACTCTTTGACGTCGCAAATGCATTCTCTTCATCCTCAGGTTGCGTAGGCTTGCTGTTTCCTCTTAAGGTTAAAAATGAGTATCTCAGTCCTCCTGCCATACTAAAGAAAAGAGAATGAAGAGAGGTGTGAGAGATAAATCATGTTGTATGTATCATTTTATAGGTATGTACCTTTCCTTCTAAAAGATGAAAAAGGAATGCCAGCTACCATAAACTAGGAGTGCCTCAGAGCTATGTAAGCCATTTGAGAAACAAGCCCCAAGCAGACACATATCAATTATCAGTTGCTCCAACATATCCATACAAACAGATGTAACAGTTCATACAAACACAAGAAGTTACAACCCACAAGTCATAACATATTCAACAGGCACAACTCATTCAACCAGTGTTCTCATCTCCCACACCACTTGGCTTTTACTTGGCAGCCTCGCAGCTCAGAACTGCTGCTCATAAAAAAAGAATTAACTCAACCCCACACAGTAAAACTGCAGGCATGTTTCCATAGTTAAGATCTTACCATAGTAAGATTCAGTACATGAAAAGTGACATGAAAAAAGATAACTAATTGTAATGAACTTTACATCCTGAGGTAGTGCGTCCTCAGGTCAGTAGTGTCAAAATTGCATCACCCAAGTGTGCCAAATCAAACAAAACATAAAACTCTATCTCACTCAGAAATCCTCAGCTTTAACAAGTAAAAGCTATTCAAGTTTCACTCACCAAATATTTAGCCCTATAAAGTTTAACACGGAGAATATGTAATCTCCACCAATCAACATTCCGATGTAAGCAATGGATATATTCTGAAAGGAAACAAAAGCCATGCACTTACTAAAGTCAGTTTTCATCTCCAAGAATACAAATTCTATCAGTTAATTTACTTTTCTAGGGAAATAGCTGTACTCTGTTGCTGGCCACTCTAAAATCAGTGTTTAAATTAGTTTCATGGGATGTCAGCCTTATGGGTTGTCTAACAGCGAAACAGAATAATAAAATTAGGATGTTTTCTAAAGGCATGCAATGCACTGAGTGTGGCTTTCTGGGAAAAAAACCAAAATAAAATAAAATTAAAAAATTAAATTAGCTATTTGATGTTAGGTAAAATGGAGCTATGGCCACCTTCTGAAAATGTACATTTTTTCAATCTTCAGAAGGCTCATTTCAAATCTGATTTCTGAAAGACAGGATTTGCGTTCTCAGTAACAAAAATTATGCTTTAAAGTTACAACAAAAGCTCTTCAGTATTGCTTTAAAAGGGTTACCTCCCTACTTTGCTAACTAAATGTGCATTGAAAGCACTTGGCTCAAGTTCAAGGCAGGCACAGTTTAAAGATTCTGCCCCGATCCCTGCTCCCATCAAGTTTTGGTAAAATTGTCCCCTATGGACAGAAGGAAAGCTATAGAACTGTGTGATCATTTTACCAACACTTTGCTGGTTTCAAGTGTTTTAGCAGTTAGCCTGGACAATGACATCATTCTACCAGTTTCTACTGGAGACTACTACATCATAAAGTGCTTCTCAACTTTAAAGCTATTCAAAATGTCTCAAATGCTAATTATAACTCAGAAAATAGAAACAGTGTTGCTCTATCTTAGTGTGGTTCAACGCAGACACATAAAATTTAAAAGAACACTTTCAAGACCACAGAATAAAAACTACTCGATTAATCTTGCCAGGTTTAAAAAAAAAAAAAAAAACAAAAAAAACAAAAAAACAACTGTAGAAAGAGAGTACCATCTTTTTTTTGAGGATTTTGCTATGCTGGAGGTATTGTTTTCCTTCGTCACCCATGAAAGGGAGCACTCTGAGCACTGTTATTCCTGTGCCTAAGCTAGTTTGGATTCTGATAGTTGTTTGGCCCACAACTGCACAAGTTTTATCTTTTGCTAAAACACTTCCAGCCTACAGCTCTGTGCTTCTCTCCAAACCGACCTACAAAAAGGTGCTTGTGCAGTCAGTGATCTTCCCAGGTCAGACATGCTGGCCTTCTCAGCACAAAGGAAGTTTCACCGGTTTTAAATGAAAGCAGGCTAGAGAAAACAGACTGTAAAGGACACCAAGTTCAGTGTTTAAGACAGGCATGTTCTGGTGTTGATCAAATTGACCAGAAGTTATACAAACCAAAATGAAATAGTCCATTCAGTTAGAATACAAGTTCTCACACACAGACAGGAGCAGTTAGCCACAAAGTAACAAACTCCTTACTACAGCTTAGCCATTATTCTGTATCTACAAATGCTGTATTTATTAGCAGCAACAGAAACTAGTTCAGCCCAAAGTGAAAGTGGGTTAGTCTGTATCAGTTTGCAATGAAGTCGCACAACGCTACCCTGACTAACTCACAGTAACTTGATGAGAAACAGAAGCAGGTGGCAGTACCTGATGAAATGTGGTTAAACGTACATCTTTTAATTAACAGGGTTCAAGTTTCTCATGTATGAAAAATAAAAATAAATCAATACTCACACTACTTTCTAGAGTATACCTGAGCTTCAATGGAAGAAAACAAGGCCACTTTGTTGTGTGGATCTCCAAAATGTATGGCACAAGCAATGACTCAGTATTAGCCCTCATTTTGAGTTTCCAGCTCAAAATGTAATCTGGAACACTGCTGAGTTAATGCTCTTCCCTGTCTATTTGAGCATTCTCATCTCTCTCTTCTCCACAACTCACCTTGATGGCACCAACTACTGACGTTGTAAGTGCAGAATTGTAATGACTGCATAGAACAGTAGAATACATCAAGAGAAACCTGAAAAAAGAAAAAAAGGAGAAAATTTTGTAAATTCCTTCCAGGGAGCTCAGAAGTTTAGCAACACTTCGAATTGTTCAACATTTTCTGAATCAGTATTTTGCTGGGATCATCAAGCCAGCCTGTTCCAAATCCTAAAAAAAGATTCTGTGGATCTGTATTTTAAGTTAATGATGTGCATATACAGAGTACTCAAAATACACGGTAAAATGTGCTGCTTGAGCTCTAGCAGAGTCATATCTGCTTTCTGTGCTTCTTAAATGTCAGTGTTTGAAGTCAGTTTGACCCCTTAGTTGGTAACGTGTGAAAGAGCAGAACAGGATCCAACCTACTTTTTCATTCTTGCTTTGACTCTGCAGTTCCACCAGGCACAAAGCATTGTTTCATTACTTTTGAGTCTCCCGTACTTTTCCAGGTACTTTAAAGAACAAACACACTGAAACTGTCCCTATACTAAAGGGCTTACATTCTATTAACTGCAAAAAAGAAGTCAGATAATCAGAACAGACATCCAGCAGAGAGATACTGAATAAAGAAAGTAAAAATCTAAATGTCATGTTATTGACCACTGTACTTGTGAAGTCAACAACACAGTTAACTGAAACAGTTATTTACACTACTAGATATAATTAAAAGACAAGACAGAAGCCTGGGTGAAAAATACATTTTCTCTGAATTTTAACATTACCGATTAGTTAGTCTTACATTTAAGTTTTGCAATTCTAAATACTGTCATTAAAATGTCTTACTTCCTTGGCCTGTGTCCTTACCCCAAGAAGCAGGAAAGAAGAAACTGAAAGACAAATAAAAAATTTGTCCAGTGTTGGAAATGTGTTGCCTATTAAAAAAAAAAAAGTGAGAATATATAACCAGCTATACAAACAACTGTTAACACATAAAAAATATCATTAACATGAAAATGTGCAAAATCACAAAATATATTTGATTCTTATTATAGTTACAAAATGTTGGCATTACTACTGGCATTTAACCTCAGAGACAAGAGGACAACAGTACCCATGATACCTAGACACATTCTTGTAACATATATAACTGTGCAGATATAAAACTGCATACTGGAAGCAATGAATACAAATACAATACAGAGAATCTGTATTTTTATATTTATTGACACAGATACCAACATTGTGACTAATATTATAAAATAAATAGTGTTAATATCAGACAGAAAAGCAAATAAATAAATAATCTCCTTGAAATCTATTGTATACCATAGATTCCATTCATGAACAGCTTTCAAGGTCCAAGCCTGCATTTCTGAGCAAAAAAGTAAACTAAATAAGGATTACTAAGGTCTCTCATCAATGAAGGTCAATGAAAAGGCTAAATCATCACTCTGAAGTCTGGTCCTTAGTGACACGCAGCAAACAAACACATAGTGCCACACATTAGTCATTAAGAAGCATGTCGCAGATTCTTTTCCATCTCTAGTAACCCCAGGAGACATCTCATTTTAATCTGGTTGGTTTAAAGTCACCTTTATCAGCACAAAACTCAGCAAAGGCTGAACACACCCCTGCAGAACAGGGTAAAGGCTGCAAGTCCATGCTGACCTGTGGCTAGCTGGGCCTCCAGCACCTGAGGTAACAAATTCAAGGGACCTCGGGCAGCTCTGCCCTGCTAGAATTGTGCTGGTGTGCAACAACTACTTGCAAAGTATTACAAAGAGACATTCAGGGGCTTCATTTCTCTTCCATTGCGTCATGCTTTCCTGTCCTCCTAGCCAGCCAACTGGCAAAGGAGAAGTGAATGACTAGAACACTCACACACTGCAGCTTCTACAAGACATGGTAGCTACCGCTCCAGAAAGAGCTAAATGAGCAGAAGCAATGTCCCTATCACATAGACAGGGTACTAATATTTTGACTGGCAAAAGGTATATGGCTGTACATTGCCTGTGACGGATCAAGGCAAAAATCTCTGCTAAGGTAAAAGCAAGCCAACTTCTATGGCCTGAAAATCTGCTAAATACAGGTGTAATCTACAATGTTTTGTTGAGTTTTCATCAGTATTTTTCCATTTTCTACCTTTTTTCTGTGGTTTAATCTCTATGCATTACGTTGACACTAGTTACCCACATCATCTTATTGCCCTTTTAACACTAAGTGACCAAAGCATTGCGCATGCACACCAGGCACCATGCATTTCTCAGATTTTTCATTTTTTTCCCAGGTAGTTGCGCATTATAATGTTTGTGTCAAATCAACATGTGGGCACAACGCACTCTCAATTTTTCCCATGGAATAAATCTAGCAACAAGGTAAATTTCTCTGTCCAGTTCTCTCAAAATGCCTCAGCCATGACTGCTGGGAAAGCAGTTGAAACCTTACAGCCATACAAGCTTGGCTCCCACAAAGTCTGCCAAAAAGGGCATCAGCTGCATTTTCCTAAACTGGCACAAGGTCATGCTGAACTGACGTCACAAGAAGAGATTTCACACTCGGAGCAGATCTACAGCCATCAGTTTTCAGGGAATGATAGTTCTTCTACTTAAAGCAGACTTGTAATAATGCAACAACAAAATCACGTGAGTCCAGGGCACAACATCATACAACAAAGGACGCTGGAATGATTTATGACACCCGCAAGCTCTGTAACAATTTTCAGCAGCAAATCTCAAATATTTCCAAAAGACAACCTGAGTGTCTAGACTCATTTTATTGGTAACAAAAAGGCAACTCAGCAAGTCTGTGAGGGAGCCTGAAAAACAACCCAAGTCTCCTGGTCTGATACTTTACGTGCCAGGACATACTGCCTACAGCATTACACTGTATTGTGATCAGCTATGGAGAGCCATGCTGTCGTTCTGTAAGAATGTAAAATGTAGGTTACTAAACTAGACTGAGACTGAACAGGAATCTGTTCTGTGCGTCAGAATCAGAAAAGGACTGGGAATTGTCTGGTTTCGGTATGTGCAATCTCATTTTAGGGCATGTGGCAAATCACGTAGGGCAGCTGGATTCCCAACCAATTGCTCTAGCTCAGAGTCCCCAGTCATACACTAGTTTTCAAACAGAGACTCATCTAAGGGCTATCACATAGCTTCAGCTTCTCCTCAGAGTGAACAATCACAAGTTCTCACCTGTAAAGGGAAGTCCAAGTCACATATTACAAACACTAGTCACTAACACGGAGGTAGGATTACCTCTTTTAAATAAACAAAAACCCCTACCCTCCCCCAACTCAAAAAACTGAACAGAATACCATTATCAGTCTGAGATATGGAATATTGCTCCTTACCTGCTGAAAGTCTCCAGTAGAAAAGCTAATAATAATTGTTGGAATCACCATGAAACAAGCATTATAGAAAAGGACACCATATTTTCCCAACTCCTGTGAAAATGAAACATGGTGTTTGGAATTACGAGCCATTTGGGAGCAAAATACTAAATATTACTCTGTCAATCCTTCTGACATTATTGTCAATGAGTAGACAAAACCTAATACACTCCAACTTAAAATACAAGCTTGCAACCACTGGATTCAGTGTTTGGTACTGAGCTGAGTTTCCATTTCAGCCACTTCTTACGTTCAGCAGAATACTGCTGCTCTGCTACGCCCTGGAAAGTTTCTGTACAACACCAGCTAGTCAGAAAATTCCTAAGGCACTGGTCCAGAACTGCTTCATGTTAGACTGCAGATAAGGCTCAGACTGGCCAGTGGATTACCCATTCCATCCACTGCAAATCCATCACAAAGGCATTGGGCAGGGTGGCTCTCTGCGGCCGGCATAGCAGGAAAATCAATGCAGTCAGGCTCCCAGCTGGAGCATCTGTAATCGCTGGTGACTGACATAACTTCAAGCAACTCGAGGGATGCCATATATCCTGTTGGTTAACTTGCTTGACACAAAGGCAGAAGATTAGGAGAATGAAAAAGCTGATTCCGCTTCCTCCAGACTCAGCCATGCTATGCAGCAAACCTCTCCATCTCTTGCTCTAAAATGAAACCCCGTATTTTGCAGAAACCTGTGAGGCCACTAAGTGCTGCTCACAAAGAAAAATACGGAGTCTGGATTTGATGCGACTCCTGAGATCATTACGAGATATATATTTCCACTGTACAGACTGACCCACAAGTGTCAGCAACAAAACTTCTATCCAGTATCTCCAAGACTGCTCTTTGCCATGGCTTGGTTTGTTTTCATAGCACTGGATTAGAAGGGCAGTGTGCTCAGTGTTCACACAAAGTATAATATATCAAGGTACTGCCTTTGGCATACCTGGGTTTGGTATAGACCTGCTTTAGGACAGCCAAAAAAGGTATCTGTTGTTACTGTTAATGACTCAAAGTGGTCAGGTCTCTGTTCCTACCATAAGTTTATTTTACACAAACCTCACTTAAAAGTGTGTTTCTACTCGAAAAGTCATCTTCCTTAGATATATATATATATATATCTCAAGTTTACAGGTAAACAATTTGCTTTCAGTTTGGATTTATTTTTTAGCCAAGCCCAACATTTTAAAGCCACTACAAACTCTGCTTAGGAGACCTGGGAAAAAATAAAATACACTGTTTATCAAAGCCTGGCCTGAGATAATAATAACAAGTCTTTCCCATGATGTAGTGTATTAAGGATGCATACATCAACTGAAATATGAAAGCAAATGAATCTATTTATTAGTTCATAACTGTATGTTCATAAAGATATATAATAAGTAACCCACTGCTACCATATTGTCATAATGTTAAATTCAACCTAATCACCCCACAGCTACCTTTGGATCGATTTTCTGCTTTGTGTAAACTCCATTTGCTGCTGTGAAGATATCATTTAGCAATACAAACGTGTAGCCCTCCAGATTAAAAGACAGATCAGACCTGGGAAAGAAGTATTGTATTGTAAACAAGCAAACAATATACAATGCATTGCACTACCTCATTTACCTAGAGAAGTATCATACATGAGGAAACACAAATCCTGAGAACTCCAGCAAGTCACAGGTTTTGCTTTAAGCCTTCTTAGTAAGTAAAGGTACTTTACATTGCTCCAGTCACAGAACCCTCACAAACGAGTCACCAGAGAGTTCCCAGAACTCTGTGCCGAAGTGGCAGGAAATGTTCAGTTTTCATTCTGTGAAAAATTCCATCTGTCTCAATCCTGACAACCTGTCCAATTATTACTGAGTATACTTATGTATTTCTTTTAATAAAAAAAACTAGCTAAGGAATAAAGTACAACTGCTTGTTTTTTTTACAGTCAGACCAGACATATTGTCACCCTTTCTGTTTTGACTAGTTACCTCATGGATATAGGGTAATTTATTTAACAGGACATGGCTCTATCTGAGTCACATCACACGGAAATTATTTACCTTTGTACACAGCAAAGCCACAAAACAAAAAATAACACAAAAATTCCAGTTAAGTACAGGAATATCCAAACAGAAAAAATGTCAGAGGATACTAACATATGAGTGCTTTGTGAACTTAATCTCACATCTGAGCTTGTTAAAAGTGATTAAAAAACAGATGTTGCCTAACTCCAAGCAATATTTGACCACCAGAAGATCAGTCTTTCTATCCAGAACAAGAACATATTTTTCTGAGATTACTGAAGTACACTGATACTATGAAATAAAAGCAGCATTCCTTACACAATTTTAATTTGCTTCATTTATGATCCTGCAAACATGGAAAACCCAAGGGGAAAAAAAGAAGCACACAAATACTTCCAGCTGGAGTCAAACTTTTCATTTTGTGCTCCTGCACCTCCCATTGATGTCAGCAGAGGGATTTTTCCAAACCAACTTAATTTAGAGTAACTGATCTCAACTTAGGTTTACTTAAGGTTCACTTAACAAGGAAGAAAATCCTCCTGTTGTTTGTCCTCTCATGACACGCCTTCGTATAACAAACGAAAACCTTACCCAGCTGCTACGAAAGCTCCAAGAATGATGGCAAATACGCTGACTATAATACTCAGTGGGTATCGTTTCCTGTAGACAAAAATTGACAGTTCACAGTTTTCATTATTTGGAGATTAAGTGGCTGTCTGCCTGAAAAGTTTCAAAGCAACTAGTAATCACAGAACATTTAACATGAGGACACAGTCTTGATAACCTTACAGAAGAAATGTGACTGATTATGTGCCACACTGTCAGACTTTGGCCCTGAGAAGAGAGACTGAAAAAGCACTGTAAGCATTCTGACACTAGATAATTATAAGAGCTAAGACTAAAGGTTTAAAGTAACTGTGCTGGAACAAACTGTAATTGACTGTGTATAGGCACTCATAATGGCAATATTTCAGTGTCTTCCAGTAATCCAGCAAAGGAAAATCACTACACATCTCATTTGTAGTTCTACATCTCACCTTTCCTGGAGAAGATGCTGCAGAGCACACTATCTGGTCTACTTGTCAAATAGATATGTATTTTGAAGTCAAACTGAAACCTTGTACTTTGAAGGGAAAGCAGCTTACCCTATTCTTCAATATGCCCACATCAGTACTGCCATACAGAAGGGAAAAGCATACCGTAAAACTATCCTGCTTCTTATACCTGCATTACTTTCTTTAGAGACATCTTAAGTATTTTTGCACTGTACTGCAACGTGCCTTACAGACATTCCCCTAGTCATTCCCTCAGGCCAGCCCGCAGCTCTGAGCCGGCCTGTGAGGAAAGATCCATCAAAAGAACACGCACAATGCTCTCAGAGAATTCCTGTGCATTAAAGGAGTACAGATGTGGACCGCTGCCCCAACAACAAAGACGTATGCAGTCTCTAGGTATGTTAGGCTTTGATCATAGTGAATCTCAACACTAGCAAGCCAAACCTTGACTACTTTTCAAACCCTCACGTAAGTCAGCACAGACTTTCTGGAGCCCTTTCATTTTCAGCCCTGAGGAAATACACCGCAGCAGTTTGTACGAATACAGCGTTCTGCTCTTCAGCTCCCCTGAGGCTAGGATGTTACTTGCACTCATACACCACATGGCTGCACTCTGGCTGAGAACTGATGACAATCTCACTGACCCGCATTTTCCTCACTTGTGGGAGGCCTCAGGCCAACAGAAGACGACAGCAAGTTCTGCTTTCCCTATGAGAACTTACAACTAGAAAAGAATCCTGGAGCATCCCCAAATCTGAATCATATTGATCAACTGCTGCTTCAGCCAAAAGGAGATGCCAATCTACTTGGAGGCTTTTTGAAAAGCTTCTCCCCTGACCATCACTCTCAAATTGCCTGGGTTCAGCTTCAGCAAGCTGCTTCTCCCCTTGTGACCTCACCTCATCCAAACACAAGCCATCTAGATAGAACTATGACAGTGACAAAGTATGACGTATTCATATTCCTGTTCTTCCAATTGGTACAACTGAAACTAGCAATACCAAACTGCAATAGCATATTTCTTAATTTCTCACTATAAGTAACTGGTGTGGAGTTCTCTGATCTAACAGCACACTACTAGACACCATTTTGCTTCATTAGGCTGCTATGGTCTTAGACTTGACCCAGAAAGCTACTCCATATAAGCAGACTGCCATACTGTCATCACTGTTTTGAGACATAAGGATCTGTCTGTTCGAAGCAGTTTGCAGCTTAGGGGTCTCTGAGACGAGACACAAACCATAATCACCAAAAGAAGTGTCTGAGTCATGCTGTGCCTACCTAATTCCTGTGCTGTGTAAATGAGAGCAAGCTGATTTTTTTTCCTGTATTCACTAAAGTACATGTACCTATATCTTCAAAAAAAAAGCTACATAAAACCACTTTCCTTGGTTTTCTTTATTTCTTAGAAAAAGGCACTCATTCAGTATTCTGATGACATAAGTAATCCATTTGATGTGACCTATAATAAAGGTATCTTAAACAAAAAAAAAAACCGATCACCCAAGTATGAAGATTTCCAGCAGTAAAGTAAGTGGAATGGTAAACTTCCTGAGCACTGTAAACATCGGCAAACTGTCAAAAAAAAAAAAATCCAAGCACAATGTCAGATTAATAGCATTTTTATGTTCTAATTCTTATCTAATTTTACTAAGCAGAGGATGAAAATATCAGTCCAGCAAAAAGCAACCAAAACAAATTCCCAGCCACTTAGCATACATAAAAAAATGTCAGTCTGACATTAGCGGCAGATTAGATAACCAAATCACTGAAAACTAACAAGATTTGTCAGTTTTAACACAATGCAACTAGCTACTTCTAAAAGGCCCCCCCTGCATAAATGAAATTAAATGTAAAAGCTACTTTCTACCTCGCATAGTCCCTATGAAATAATTCTTCCTGTAGAATTCATGGGCAAGGCAAGTAAAAATTATTTCTGTTGTAAACTTAAAGGACACACAATAAACCTGTCTCTGAAAACATACAACAGAAATAAAGTACGAAGAAAACATGCTTAGTAAATAAGCTGTACTCTTAAAAAAGTAAAATAAATCCACAGGAAAAAAATCACAAAAAGTACACAAAACATCAAAGTTGGGACCAGCTGCAACTACCAAACAAGCAGCCACTTTTGAACAACATATCCTTGGTTAACACAAAGTGATGCGTTTGGAAACCTTTCTGATTAATTTGAGAAAACACTTGCATCTGACACTTTGGATATCTGACAGCATGGCCATATGGACCACTTAATCCTCTGTTTAAAATAACTATCAGCAACTGCATTAATAAATGACACAAATCCTAACACAGAGTTTAATCACAACAGACATTTTGAAGCTATGCATAGGATCATCTACACCTTACAGACAACCCCAACAAGGTGGAAAAATCCATAACGTAAACAAATGCCACACAATGCAACAAAACGCACTGTAACAAAATGTTCATGGTAGAAACACTGCAGCCATTCTCACTTTTCTATTATAAAAATCAGTTATGAATAGTAAATCTAAAAGAAGTATGTCAGTCATAGGAGGAGGAGATTATGCACTTTGGTTTAAAATAACCCAATAAACATTTTATCTTAAAATTACAGTTAGGGAAACAGGGGAAAGAAGAACCCATGAATCAAACTTGTACAGGATTGAAATTACTTCCATATTCACACTGGCTGAAGTGTTACTAGGGACAGTACTGCAAAAGCCCTTATGTCTACCTCAACAGTCACTTCAGTAGAACAACTTCTGAATGCATACAACAAAGAGCAGCATAATGAGGCACTTAACATTTCAAATTTATGAAATGCTGAAAACCTGCAAAATGCTGTGTTTTGGTTTAGCTTACTATCAAAGCAGTGGTGCTGGGCAAGATTATGGAGTGATTCATCTTGAATGCGCTCACCAGGCATGAGAACAACAACCAGGGGATCAGGCCCAACCACCACGGGTTCACGACAGGCAGGTCCTGCTTGACCAACCTGATCTCCTTCTATGACCAGGTGACCCGCCTAGTGGATGAGGAAAAGGCTGTGGATGTTGTCTACCTGAACTTCCGTAAGGCCTTTGACACTGTTCCCAACAGCATCCTCCTGGAGAAAATAGCTCCTCATGGTCTGGATGGGTGTACTCTTCGCTGGATAAAGAACTGGCTGAACGGCCAAGCCCAGAGGGTCGTGGTGAATGGAGTTGAATCCAGCTGGTGGCCGGCCACGAGTGGTGTTCCCCAGGGCTCAGGTTTGGGTCCGGTCTTGTTTAACATCTTTATCAATGATCTGGATGAGGGGACTGAGGGCTCCCTCAGTAAGTTTGCAGATGACACCACGTGGACGGGAATGTCGATCTGCCTGAGGGTAGGAAGGCTCTGCAGAGGGATCTGGACAGACTGCATCAATGGGCTGAGGCCAACTGTATGAGGTTCAACAAGGCCAAATGCCCTGTCCTGCACTTTGGTCACAACAACCCCATGCAACACTACAGGCTTGGGGAGGAGTGGCTGGAAAGACGCCCGGAAGAAAAGGACCTTGGGGTGTTGCTCGACAGCCAGCTGAGCATGAGGCAGCAGTGTGCCCAGGTGGCCAAGAAGGCCAAGGGCATCCTGGCTTCTGTCAGGAACAGTGTGGCCAGCAGCAGTAGGGAGGTGATCGTGCCCCTGTACTCGACACTGGTGAGGCCACACTTCGAGTACTGTGTTCAGTTTTGGGCCCCTCACTACAAGATGGACATGGAGTTGCTGGAGTGTGTCAAGAGAAGAGCAACGAGGCTGGTGAGGGGTCTGGAGAACAAGTTTTATGAGGAGCGGCTGAGGGAACTGGGGCTGTTTAGCCTGGAGAAGAGGAGGCTGAGGGGAGACCTTATTGCTCTCTACAACCACCTGAAAGGAGGTTGTAGTGAGGCAGGTGTTGGCCTCTTCTCCCAGGTAACTAGCGATAGGACGAGAGGCAATGGCCTCAAGTTGTGTCAGGGGAGGTTTAGACTGGATATTAGGAAAAATTTCTTTACTGAAAGAGTGGTCAGACATTGGAACAGGCTGCCTAGGGAGATGGTTGAGTCACCATCCCTGGAGGTGATTAAAAAACATGTAGATGTGGCACTTCAGGACATGGTTTACTAGGAATGGTGGTGCTGGGTTGACGGTTGGACTTGATCTTAGAGGTCTTTTCCAACCTATGATTCTATGATTCAAATCCTCAGAAGCCTGTAATAACACACAAGCAACCACTGCAACAGTAGGGCCATATCCTCCAGTCCTAGCGCAGCCATCATGCTTCTGCACTAGTCTTCCACAGAAAATTTGGTCATTCAGTCTATTACAGCAGGTTCTCTACATAGCTTACACCTTTTTAGCACTAGCATGGAAGCAGCTCTCATGGATCTACGCTTACAGGCTTACAGCAGCCAGCGAGCCCTTTAGTAATTTCCTCACAACCTGCTCTTGGTGCTCAGCAGGGCTACATCGCTGCCACCACTCCGCTATACAGTAGTTTTTCCATCTCTTGATGTGTCCTAAATAACCTGTACCGACATCACAGTACAATTCTTCTCCATATTCTTTTTCCTTCAGAAAAGTCCTTCTTACAGCTTTCAAACTCTCTGGTTAAAATGCCCAGGAAAAGCTGGATGCTTGGGTACAAGGGGAAAGTGAAAGCACATCTATTCTCACAAGGAGTACTGTGATTTTCTGTCAGTACAGACCTAGCTAAGCCCCCCTTAAAAGAAGCAGGCAACTTGTAAACGGATGCAGTATTTGGGTAAGAGTTTCATACTAGTATCAGGCATTTAGACAGAAAGACAGACATCTTATGCATTCAACTCTCTATGCAATGGTTTTTTTTAGTATTTATTTTTTACCCCCACAAAAGAAAAGGGTAAAATCCAAACAGTCTGCTTATAACTCCCATTTACTGTACCTGAGTTTGCCGGTACTTGATAATCCACTTATGTGGTTTCCAACATAAATCAGAGGCAGAGGAAACAACTGTGATAAAATTAAAAGCAAAACTCAGATTACTATGTTTTGAAGTACTGTTGAGAAACTTTATTTGATAGAACTTGGTAACTGTAGTATCAAATCTACTTTTAGCAAGAGGGTTTTTAAAGAAAAAAAAAGTAACTACGCTGCAAACTGATCTGCTGCTCTCATTCACGTGACTGTTCACGACCACAACTTCACTGATTTTATTAGAAGAGTCATAATATACTTCTAATGAGACTCGGACTCTATTTAGTGTAAATGTTAATCAATTTGATTTTAATTACTATAATCCTCAGATTAATACTCATTCTAACATCTGAATTTTAGGTATAAAAGTGATACTGATAACAGTAACTGAACAAGCAAGAGAACAGGTGGAATCAAAGAATTAATAAGCTGTAAGTATGCTATACTTCTCTAGGTACTCCTCATATATTAGTATGCCTGGAAGATACACCATTTTATATCTACCTAGCAAATTATTCTATGCAAGATACTAAAAAGGAAAGATAAGTATTTAGAGGTAAAATAAACTTTACCATTTCCAGCTTCTAGCGTAATGAGACTGACTCCCACACAAACATGTGGGCCCTAACACAACACAGAGAGGCAACAATGGAACTTCAGAGCCTTAACGAAATGTACCAGAAGTCAGGCATCCCCACACAACATGCAGCTGACGTTCAAAGCTCTTATTCTCCCACCACAGAAAAGGTGGAGAGGATTAAAACCAGCCAAAGATAACCACTGGGGACAAAGGCGGTGCGTACTTCTAGTCCCATTCACTATTAGTCAAGCAGAGCTGAAATGGCAGAAAGACAAAACAGATCCTTTAACGTATGTAATAGCTGCTGCTGTTGTGCCTGCACCTGCTTCAGGAGACACTGTGTTTGTTAGAGGCTATGTCTGCCCAAAGCACTGTGTGCCGGAAAAGCACACAAAGGTATGGGCTGTATTTTATCTGTGTTAAAAATTCTGCCTTTCTTCTACAGCAAAGAAGAGGAGAAATGCACAGTTAAAGTTAACTATAGTTAATAAAAGTTAATTTTTAAGTGAAGGTAACAGTAAAAGTAAAGTAAATTGGAGTATAAAGTAAGATGAGTAAAAGTAACAATAAATACTCAGCCTGCCAACTTATGCTTGCAAAAATTTTGTAATAGTCTATCTATTCTGCAGGTTTTTATTTAGAAAACTATCTTCATTCATAGCATGAAAATATAGCTGATGTTATGTTCTCTTTCCTCTGAACTTCGTCTATTGTAAAGGCAAAATCACAACATCCAGCACACCATCAGAGATCAATGAAACATTTACTTACAAAGGGCCAAGAACTCCAAAGCTTCCTCACTAAAATAAGCACTTTGCTACTTTAAAACTCTGGTTGAAAGCACTGAGGAGATAAACCAGTCCAGGATTGAAAAGCAACAATAATCTTAATGTCAATGAAAGCAAAATTTGTCAAAAGGATAAAGAGTCAGTCACAGGGTGCTTTAAAAAGTTAAGCAATCAATAACGAGCAACCCAGCTGATTCACCATGACTAGTCAAATTCAGCACTACAAGCAATATGCCAAGTGCTGGCATGCTGCTGTCCTGACTGCTCCCAGCACGCCCAGGAAAGTCTTCCAAAGGGTAAAATATTATTAGGACAACGAAAATGGGTGTTGTGTTTTTTAATGCCGTTGTATTGATTTTAAAGTGAAGGCCACAGCAGGGAGGGAGAGTAGTAGGAATGCAGGGGTGCAGAGGGAAGAAGCCTCTCGAGGTCTCAACGAGTTGTTTCTATGCCACACTCAAAGCTACCCACTGGGAAACCTTCTTCATTCATGCTTTGGAAAAAATAAGGATCGTCCATTTTACACTCAATGCTACAGATATTCCTACAAGATTTTTACGTGCAGAAACGCCAATGATTTCAGCACGCGCTATGAAATTACAGCATACACCGATGGCCGCGAGACATTCATAGTAAACCTCATACTGACAGTAAGACAAGATTCTGCAATGAAGATGTTGGCCTGGAACGCTATGGTGCCTAAGCCCTGCAGCAGAGCTGGGAGCTAAATCTCTCTGTACCTCCAAGCAAACACTGACCAATACCTTGCAATAAGGCATAAACACGCAGGCTTATGCTATGCATCAAAGTAAAGCAACACTGAAAGTGGATGCAAAAATCTACGGGGATCGTTGCTACAGCCATTTCAGATCCTAGTTCCCAATCTGAGATAATAAAAGATCCTCTCTCATATTCTCTCTATCCTGCCTCTTTAGACCACACACCCCTAAGGTCTGCACGATGCAGCTAGCCCCTACCTAAAGTATCTTTGGTGGACATTATTTTAGCCACTCCTAAGGAAATCTTACATTTTCAATCAACTGTTGTTCGGGTTTTCAGTCTATCATATATTATTTATCTATTGTTTCATCACGTCCCATTCAAATTTCCAAACAGCCTTTCATGCTGTGATCAAAATTCATTCTTAAACACAGGTCTCCCATTGGTCCTGCAAGCAGCTGCATACATCCAGAAAAATACGCTGGAAATCTGAAAGAGCTGATCCAGCTGTACAAAGGTACAGCACACTCTCCCATGTACTGCATAACCAAATGGCACCAGATTTCTCTTCAAACAAAAGGCAGGAATATTGCAGTGAAATTAAAATGATCAATTCCAATAATAAACAAAACAAAGATACAAACACATTTGGCAAATAAATGCAAAATTGTTTTCTGTTCTTCTTTTGTTTCTTGTCTCCATAAGAAAGAATACTATTAAAAGAGGTAACATTTTTTTAGTATCAGTCCTTACCTTCACAGGTATACTTTTGTCAAAATCAGGGAAGTGAACAATCTTATTTAATTTTGACACATACAAGATAAGTATAGTGGCTGCCATCTAAACAAAAAGAAAAAAAACAAGAAGTCATGTAAGAACAAAATTGTTATGTATGAACGAAAGAACTGCTTCAAAGACAAAATCTTTATATGCATGTTGACAAATGGTAGGTATTATGTTTGTTTTTTTTTCAAAGATCTACACAGCATGCAATTAATAAACCGCAATAACTTTATTCTTACCAATTTTGCCTGCTACTTCCTTAAAAGTACTATACAAACATGTTTCACTGGCTGGAAAAAATTAGTAGCACTTTTAAAGCATGCTGAGAAGGAGCTGAGGAAATAAAACAGGAGACGATCCCGGAATAATCATGTTATTTTCACTCAGAGTGTTCTTTAGTCTGCAGAATCATTCCCACAGCTTTTTTGGTAATGTAAGGTAGGGCTTGTGCATCGACCCATCCGTTGACAACAGGAGGAACGAATAATAAAGATGCGGACAGAATGGAGCAGAGCATCTAAGCAATCACACATCATAAGAGTTAATGCTGGCCCCAGGAAGGCAAAACAATGTTACATTTTCCTTAGACAAAAAATCCATAAATTGTCTATAGAGAAAATGTGATGGAGTTGCGTTCTACAGACTAAAGCACTGCACCATATTACATACACTTTACAGCCATTCAGGGAAATCTTGCATGGATCAGTCAACAAAAAATGGAAATGCCATCGAGTCTTAGGTTCTGCAAAGAAACCAGGCTGTATCCTTGCCCTTAACACAAACTATTGCCACATTTTCTAGTTTTTGGCTTCCACGGAAATATGATATGTGGTTCCTTGAGCAGTCTGGATGTGTGAAACTCTCTTTCTATTCCCCTCCCATACAGCAAAGACTTCACAAGACACTTCACTCTCTTCAGCACCAAGGAGCAGAGGTATCAGACCTGCATTACCGTTTTCACCTCTTCCTCACTACCGCTCAGCTTGTAACCTTCGCAGAAAATAAATCCTCTCTTCTGAATGTATTTGCCTAAACAACACTTGCCTGAAGGCTTCACCTTTCCCAGCCATCCCTCTGCAGAGTCACATGTTCTTCTTTATGGATCATGCACACTAACATTTGAACTTTGGTTTTACTAACAACAAAACTAACAACAAAATCAACAACACGAAACACACTTCTGCTGCACTACTGCAAATTGCCCACAGGCAAATAAAGCAACAATGCAGCAAAACTGTGTGGCAGTCCTGTTGGAAAACTGCTGGGAAAGAGGGGAAAGATTTATGAGGAAATACACAGTTTGCCTACGGATGGAGGCAATGTCTCTGCCTATAATCCACAAATGCTCAAGGACTCTCACAGGATCTATGCACTTTTTGGAACAAATCTTGGCAGGTTTCAAGGCCAGATCTCTTAACTACTGAACTCTACCAGGGGAAATAAATGGCATTTCCAGCCCTTTTCGTGACTCTTCCCATGCAATAATTCTGACTTGAGCTGAAATTTCCTTGATCTCACTAAAACAAATCACTCTTCCTTACAGTGCATCTAATTTAGAAGACCAGCAGTGCAGTATAACAGAGATTTCCCCCATAAAATATATCTATGTGCTAACATTAGTTTAACTTACAACATAAAGAGTACATACAGTGTGCTTTACTACTGAACATACCTGTCCAATTCCAAGAAACATTGGTGATGGGAAGCTGAAAAGCATAAACAGATATTTAACACTGAGGAAAGAGGAAAAAAAAAAAAGAAAACCAAACAAACAAGAAAAACAGAACAACAACAACAGAGTTTAAATTTAGCACGAAAGTCAACAACTGGATATGTGGATTGTTGATGACTGGCCACCTTCAGAAGAGCTCAGGAACTGCTAGTTATTGGAGTCCTAATATTTCATTTCTGCAGTAAAACACAAGCTGCATCCAAATAACAGCCTATGCACAGCCGATCAATTCTAAAGAGCTAATTTTCGGGGTGTACTTGTAAGTGAAGGTGACACAACTGGAGAACTCTAACAACGCATCATTTTTTGAGTGGCCTCACATACACACTACACGTCCTGAGATGGTACAGTCAGTTAAATCTCTTGCACTTGCCCTAATTTGGAAGCTTATCTCCACAGCCCAAACACACAAGCAATATGTTTTTGTAAAAAGAAAGCACCTAGGTAAACGTCGCAGAAACACCCACTGCCTGCTAAAAATGCTAAATTCCTACCATACCCCACCAGCCAGCTTTAGGTGAAAGCACGGATACTTCCATGTTAAGACAGCAGAAACTTTAGCAGGACATCCGCAGAGCCTGAGCCCCTCCAATTTTTCCCCTAAATCTACATCAAGTTAAAACTAATAATGGTGCCGCAGCAACTGCTAATTCTCCGTACGCATATTGAAACACAAGCAAAGAAATTATTTACAATGGACGGCTGCTTTATGCCATCACCAGCAGTGTCTGGAGCCCCTCTGCCAAAAGCCTTGGGGGCCAAGGAGCTCCCTGAACGTGACAGCTCCAGCAGCCTCCCAGGAGTCACGCAGCGGGACTGCACTGTCAGGGATGGTCATGCACAAACCTGCGCCCACCGAATCTAAACTCCATTGCCCGTGCACACCTGTACTAACAAACGCCTAAGGAGGGTCCACGCTTTCAGCACGGTTTGCAATTTTCCATTATCAAGGCTTCTTGAGGTTGCAGCTGTCTATCACAGAGGCCACCAAGAACTGCTATGCTACTGCTCGGTGTGATGAGGAACATATGTCTCGAAGGAGCACCACCGGGACCAGAATACGGTATCAGCCAAAGAAAGAAACCCCCTGAGATGCAGCAGGAAGGCCGTAAGGACACTGAAGCGTCACTCCTCCGTACCAAACACGTTTCTCCAGACTTTATTGATTCGCAGAGCCCTAAACGTTCCCAGAAATGCTGTAAGCTCCTTACACAAAAGTTGGGCTTACTGAAAGGCACGCTGCCCTTGACTGTCTTTCACGGCTGCGACAGACGCACGGCAGGGACTTACAGGGAGCCGCAGACTGCATGATGAAAACTGCTATAGAACAACATCACAGCTTGCCTCACGCATCGTTTCTGGGAGAGGTTACACACGGCTCTCGTGTGTTCAAACAGCACCGGACGTTAGAAAATAACAGCAAGTGTTTTTTTTTTTACTTTAATTTTGCTGGGTTTTTTTCCTGTTCTGCCATTAGCTCACGATGAGCTAAAGCACAGCAAAACCAGGGCTAACCTGTTAAGTAAAGCACATTTAACAGCGAGAAGATCACAGCTGCAGGACGACGGCTCCGTACAGGATGCCTGGTCTGGCCAACAGCCGCAGCCCTTCAACAGTGTCATCTCCAGCAAGGAGGTTCTCTGGGCCTCACCGTCCGCTCCTGGCTGCCTCAGCGGCATCGCCTCCAGCGAGGAGGTTCTCTGAGGCTCTCACCATCTGCTCCTGGCTCCCTCAGCACAGCGAGGTGCTTGCAGGAAGGCAACCAGGGTTGCTCGGCCGGACCAGCCACGGGAGACGCTGCTCCCCTCAGCGGGCCTCAGCCGGTGTGACCGGTGAAACGCCGGGAGCGACGAGAAGACCCCCGAAGAAAAGGCCGCGGTGCTTCACAAACGCGCCCGCCGAGGCCTCCGCCGCAGCGAAAAGGCCCGGAAGCCCGGAGGAACCCACCCCGGCCCCGGCTGACCGCCCGGCACCCGAGCTGCGCGGGGGCCGCTGGGCTGCGCTCCCGGTGACGGAGACGCGACCCGGCTCCGCTCCGCGGGCGAGGCACGACCCTGCCCTCGCCGGGGAAGGGAAGCGCGGCCCGGCCGGCCCGGGAGGGGCCCGGCCGCCCCGCGGCGCTCACCTGTAGGCGGTGAGCAGGGCCTTGTTGACCAGCACGATGAGGAAGGAGCACGTCCCGTAGAAGAGGGCCGAGAGCACCCTGGGCAGCGCCGACGGCGCGGCGGGAGCCGCCGCCTGTCCCACGGACGGACCGGCGCTCATGGCGGCGGCGGCGGGCGCGGCCCCACCCCGCCCCGGGC
>Ga0065711_1027350_pt1 | contig 50516 bp, 30 predicted proteins | sample Hoacrofraction12_FD_59098 | JGI IMG/M metagenome (GOLD analysis project Ga0065711, IMG submission 59098) | Hoatzin crop microbial communities from Cojedes, Venezuela - Epithelial fraction 12 v2 (version 2) | ecosystem: Host-associated > Birds > Digestive system > Esophagus > Crop | place... | reverse complement strand
CCCCCCCCACTTCTATTCCATGTCTAAATACGGATTTATATGACAAATTGTAATGGTGCATTGCAAGCTGTTATACCCTGTTGGGTAAATGATTAACATTTCAAATATATTTATAATTTGATTTCTAAATACTTACTCAAAGGACTTTAATGGCTCTATTCTAATTTATCTTATATTCAATCCAATTTTTGTAACATTTATTAATTCCTTTTATTCCTGACTCAGAAGTATAATATGCCAATTAGAAACAGATTAAAAAGCCTATTTACTCCAAACCATTGCGTGCCATCAAGTAAATAAAACATTGTAAAAAAATCCCTGATTATGCATACTGTAATAAGCATGCTTACAATTACATATTTTTGTAGTAGACCATAATATTTAGCACATTCTCAGCTGGATTCATCACTCACTGGCTTCAACTGTGTATTTACATTCTTTTATGCAACATAAAAACTTTCTCAGGTGTTTCTACCTTTGCTTCCCACAGGCTTTCTTGCAACATAGAGCAGCTATAATTTGTGCTACCAGACTCCTGGTAAGGAAATGTGTTGAACAGCAGCTTCTGGCTGCTCTGTCAAGAAACTCGCTTGCTGTACCTCCATGCATTTTTTCACATATTTCATTCAGACCGAGAGCTCTCATCATATTAAAGGATGTAGCTTTCTTATTTTCGGTAACATCCATAAACCCTACAGCCTTTCAGATTTCCTTATCTTGGGTTGTTTGTTTTTTTTTCCTTAGAATAGAAGAGAGGGTTAAATAGTTCTTTGATTTCACCAGAGAACAATACCAGAAGATAGAGGCCTTTAAATCACTCTTGTATTCTGCCAAGCCAACAGTGGAAAAAGACAACTCTTGTTCTATTGGTTAATGAATGATCCAGTGAATTTACACATGGTTGGGAATGGTCCTATTCTTACTTGCAGACATCAATTTGCAACAATAAGTTCCAGTCATCTCTATTTCAACACCCAGGAGTGAATGCTCTGTCGGGATCTAGGGACCTTGCAGTAGTTCTGCTTATCCTGACTCCAGGATTATGACGCCATTTTGACTAAAGTCAGGAGAAGAAGCAGCTGCAGCCTTTCCTTTCCCCACAGTACAGTGGTTATTTGCAAATGCTGCCTTTTTCATGTGAGATAAGGCATAGAAACTAAAGCCTATGTACTCTGTAATAGGATTATATTGCATACCATGGCTCGTATTGAGAAAGTAAGAAAGTGCACACTTGTAAAACAGGCATGAACCTCTACAGAGAAAGGAAGGAGCATACTAAGATAAACAATTCGGACTGCTAGCTGTAATAACCAAAAAGGAGAAAAGGAAACTCTGCGTTTTTGACCAGATATATCAAAGGCTTCTTTCATGACCACACAACCATCTAGCCAGACCACGTCTTCTGCTATGACATGCCATAAGATAGCAACCAAGTGGAAACGTGCACTATTATGACAATACAAGAATATGAAATAATGTTGGCTGCTAGAAGCATTGGGCAACCCTGTGACCCAAATCAGCTCAACCAGAATCCAATAAATGATTTAATTTTTGTCCATCCAGCTATTGATTGTGCTTATAGTGCAAGAACAGCAGTGACAGCAGCAGTGCTGAGAGTCTGAACAGGATTATTAAAAAACACTGCTTGGCAAAGTGAATGGATGTCTGATAGAAAGGACTTAAAACAATAAATCTTTGACAGCATTGATTCAGTTTTTGTGAAATGACTAACTGATTGCGAGAGACTTTTAATGTCAAAACATCAGATTGTGCAGGTTCCTGAAAATAAGCATGCATTGTAATACTGGTGTCTTTTATTTTTTCCTGGCAGTGAAGAAATTCTTTCTGGTGTTACAAAAGAGGATGTGTGATATGAAAAATGGGGATAGCACAAACTACTGCTCAAAGGGGAATGCTAATGCGTTATTACGGGAATGATGATGTACTCAGTGTGCATTTGTGGTGCAGTGGGGTTCTGTGCCCAGGTAGATGGCTAATTTATCTCTCTAACACATGACCTATATCAATGGCACAACAGCCTACTAGCCACTGAGGTTTCTTCATAAAGGCACACAAATCTTTTTTCAGGAGTCTGGGGCCTGGAAGATGCATGTGTTTAGCTGTGGATGCCTTCACTTTTGTCTCGCAGACTTTCTGGAGCATGAGGGCATGAGAGAGTGAGTTTGCCCCCTCCTGGTTTGCCAGTGGCATCATAGGGTTTGCAGATACGGTTCAACTACCTGTAAGTAAAGCCTTGCTGGCAGGCAGAAGCAATGAGGAGAATAAAGCACATAGTTGTGCCTAATTTCAGTCTAGACATGTAGATAAGTAAGTTCATGTGGCTGCCTTTATGATTCAGAGCATAGGTGAAGAGCAAAGAGGAAGCGATGGAAAATTTAAACCGATCAGAGGCACTCTGTGTGGCCAGCGTAGCTCAGCTGGCATAAAGCAAAGCTGAAATCCACTGGTGAAAGAAATTTTTATTCTGTGGATAAGGAAGCGGCTAGCAGGACTGACCCACAGAGAACCAGAGCATTTTGTCACGGCCCTGAGGACACTGCCACCTTGGCTGCTGGCCCTGACCTCCCTGCATGGTGCCTCCCTCAGCCCTGCCCATGGCCCAGGAGCCCCAGTTCTGCCCAGCCCAGGGTCATCTGTCCTGCTGGCTATCCCCAGGTGCTCAGGCGTGGAGCAGGGTGGCCTGGCAGGAACGGCACTGCCTGTGCTGTGGTCACCCTCGGCTCCTCGCTTGTCCTACCCTGTGGAGCAGCGCTGCTCCAGCTGCTCCCCGGCACATTTGTTGGAGCTGCCTCATCCTCGAGCGGCAGCAGGACTTGCACATGGGCAATAAGTCAGACCTGGCTGGTGCAGACTGGGGGCAAAAGGGGCTTAGGGCTGTGTGCACTTGACATCCTAAGCATGCAGTAAACTGTGTGATGGAAGTTGCTGCAGCACTATCAGATCTCAAGCGCTCAGGTACCTGTGAGGTGTTCAAGTCCTCTAGAAATATTGCAAAGCAGGCTTGCAAAAGGAAGAAGAGAAATGAGCTGAAAACTAATTTCCAGCTTTTGTTAGGATATAAACAGGGCAATAAAAGCAATCACTGTACTGTACAATGTGCCTTTGTCCTTAATGTTCTGTACCAATGCATAAGAAACATGTACTGCAATGCCTTTGAGATGGATCCTTTGTGCTAGGTGTTAATGAATTCCAGTGCAGGCTTACATGAAGAGCAGTGCTAGAGGCAGCCTGAGAATTGGAAGGGTGAGTGGGGAAGCCCCAGAAGGCATAAGGCAAGAGAGGGAAGTAATTTGGGAAAGGGTGAGGAGGTAGCTAGTTTTCCAAACAGACTCTCCATCAAGCTGAGAAAGATGGAATAGTAAGGGTAAAGTATAGTAAACACCAGTAGTAAAACTCACAGGATTCCTTATGGACATACTTGGACTTTCCCCTGTTCCAGCTTTGGCTGCTCCTTAGTAGACTGTCTCCGTGGGACCACAAAGCTACTGCTTACGTCCTGATTTACTGGAAGCATTTGGGGGAAAATAGCCAGTTGCGTTCCTCAGAGGCAGAGGAGAGGAACAGAGCAAAGACACAAAAACAAGTTGACAGTTGACAGAGTGTTCCTCTGGACACCAGTTAGCAGCAATGCCGATGCAGTCTTGATTGGGCTTTAGTTGTCAGTCTTTAAAGGACTCCTTACTGGCTGTGGGAAAGCCACAAGACGGAACTCTCTCTCTTCCCTCACATGCTGCAGTAACAGAGGCTGAGGAAGGAGAGTGTTCTTCCTGTTTTGGATCACTTTTACTACATTTTAGAAACCATTAGCAGAAGAGATGTAGACCCTTCTTTTCTTGACACCAGCCCCATTGCACCAGCTCCTGCTACAGTAAGGATCATCTCTCCTGATCCTTGCTGCATTCAAAGACTTTAAATAAAGATTGATATTCCTTTTTTACCGAAAGCAAGTCCCATGTTGTTAGAGTAATTATTTGTGTAAAAACCATAGTCACAGCACTAATGACTCTCTGTTTGCAGCAATGTTGTTTTTGCAAGAGCTTGAAAGATATTGCACTGTTGCTGTGTAAAATGTTGCTAGAGCTATTTTTATTCTTCTCATTTGGAAGTGTGGCTTTACAGTTTTGAATGCTGAAAGAAAATAAATGCTTCACCACAAGTTGTGGTTTATTTTTTTTCTAACATCTCCTTGGCAAATTTCATAAGACTAGTTTGTGAAAAAAATAAAATCAAGTGTCATGGTCACTCCAAGGGAAATGTATAGTACTTATACATTACCTTAATAACAATTTCTTTAAGGAAATATAGAGGAGACAACTTTCTGTCACTTGAAGGAAGTTCTTTGCTCAGATATTTTGTTATCCACTCGCTCCACTGTACATAAATAAGCCTAGCTGAAGGCCACATCTGGCTCTTGTTGCATTTGCACAGTTATAGCAGTGTGTAAAGCTGGACCCAGACATCACAGATACTGCTAGATTCTGGGTACATAGTCTAAGCAGAAAAAAGCTTTTTTATTTTATGATACTTAAAAGAAAAATCTTTGTTGGAGAAGAAAACAAATATGTAAATGAGAATTAGGACTGTGTCTAAAATGCAGGATTTAATAGGTCTAGGAGTTATTACTGAAACTCCTGCTGAAATCAATAGCAAGATTTAGCCCTAAATATCTGCAGCATTCATGTTTGATCAGATGCTGAAGTGGAGCTGTGCCTATTGCAAATCGTTCTTTTTATGCTCTGAAATCCAAAAGATAAACTCTGTGACACAGAATAATATATGAATGTATGTTTTCTTCCTTTGTTGGGGGACTTCAAAGCAGCACAATACTGCACTATCTAATCTTGAAATCCTTGTTTTAATGAAAGCTGTTCTGCCCTCTCAAAGATGTGCTCTTATTAAAAGCACAGAAAAGAATCAGTGTCATGAGCTTATACATATATATATACTCACACACATATATGTGTATGTATACGGTTATCTGTACAGGGGGCATTGGCTCTGATGGCAAACATGCCTTTTTAATCCTTTTCAATTTAGTTTTCATTATATAAAAATTCCCATAGCATGATAATGAGTGCCACCTCTGTTTTTTGCAAGATAAAATCTCACCATTTTAAGGTGCTGAGTTTCTTGATGGCAATTGCTTGTGATTTAGAGGAAATGAGCACTTCTACCAAACTGACTGTTTAAAATGTTGTCGGTAGTGTGCAGTCCCTTGCCTCAGATGTGGTAAGCATGACAAATATGCTATGACACGTTATGTGGAAAGATTCATGGAGGAATGGTGAAGTCGTCTTGGTCCTTATCTGCAAAAATGGAGCCCTTACATCTCAATAGAATGATCTTCCAGGTATACTGTCAACCTATGGAGAAAAGAATGCCATGCTCTTGAAGCACGTTCATACCTGGCATTTAGGAGGATGTTAAAGCCCAAAAGCTAATAAATAGAATCATTTAATAGAGGAATTAAAACATGTTTTCTGTTAATTGTCACTTTAGCATTTAGAAACACAAGGATGGCAGTCCCAGGTTAGATGGACGGTCCATCTGGTCTGGTTATGCAGAGAAAGCTCAAAAAGTCAGTGAAGCAAAAAAACCTGCATCTGGAGAGGTTCATCTTTGATTCCTTACAACCTTTTGTCCTTACACATATTTGCTCCGATTCCTTCCAAAATCCTCCATGTGTGCTTTCTCCAGCTGCTTCCTGAATGTAGACCCAAGTACCCGCTGTGGATGAGACTGACAGGTGACAGCCCGAGCTGGCACGCGTCCTGGGGGCAAGGGTGCTGGGGGTTTCCTTCAGTATGACAGGTTCTAGGACCCCAAGTACAGCCAGCAGATTCAATGTCAATTGACATTTTCAAAAAGGCTGTTGAAAGGCAATACAGTCATCTGCAAAGCAGGCATGTGCGTGGGTCATGGCTTGAGGGAAGGATGTGATGGGCTCACAGATGCTTCAGGCTCTGCTGTTTCACCTTATTGTAGCTGCAAGTGTTGTCATTATCTGTGGAAAAGTATAATCCCTTCCTGAATCTCAATTGATTCTTGGTCTCCAGTGATCTCCTTCAGCAGCAAGTTCCACAGGTTATTTATGTACTTGATATCTGTTATATATTCATGGCGTGTTTCTAAACCTGTCATTGCATATCACTTGGTTCCACTTTTAAGGAGGAGAAATAAGAACTCTTCTTTCTTCACTCCTACAATTATTTTTTTGTACACTTACTTAGTCCCTTCTGTAAGACTATTCCAGTCTATCGATTTCAGTGCCAGACTCCCAACAATGCAAATGACATGAACTTTAAGGAAAGATCAAGTAGAGGATTTTGTGAATAATGGCTGCACATCAACCTAAGACACCCACAGCAGTGTTTGTAAAGCTAAACAGGAACACTAAGGGTGTATAATATGTTCCTCCTCATTTTTTCTTTTCCATCTTCACTAAGCAGATCTTTGGGAGGAACAGGAATCAATGAACAGCCAAAGTCACCAAACACTGTTGCAGCTCAGGATATTCCCTGCTGCATGTGAGCTTGTCACAGAAAGAAGTTTCATTTTCGAATCACCATTTGGGAAGAAGCCATAGTGATAGAAATTAACACTAATGTTTGACTAAAAGATCTCTCTGTGCTCAAACAGTAAGAAGCGGCAGTATTTATGTCTTTCATGGATTAGTACGAAATGAAGATTCTAAGAGAAAACTGTTTTTTATTAAAAGAAAAAAGAAAGAAATGAAGTCTGCATGTTCTCAGGCTGGACTTTGATTTCAGAATTCTGAGCTTTATGCCTTGCTTTTCCCCTGATCTGGCTAGCTGCTTAGACTCAGTCATTGCACATCTTTATGCATCATTTCGCCAGTCTACCCTTCTCATGCTGGTAGTGTGTGCTGTGGCCAAGTGAGATAGCTTTCACTTGTGTGCTTATATGAAGTGAGAGCTTGACGTTGGTCACTAGGGTAAAACAGTGTATATATTGTCTGAATGTTCTGAACAATCCCATATCTTCAGGTGTGATTCTGATGCTAAGAAACCACAAGGTTTCTGTGGACTACTTAAATATTTTGAGGTTCTTTATTCTTCTGATTTCTGAGACTTTAGAGTGTGTTTGCTTCTTTTTTTTTTGTCCTGTCTTCCTGAATGCTGAAGATTGGAAAAATACTTAAGAAAAACTGGGATACCCACAGATTTAGTTCTTAAAGATGTAACATAAACCCCAAATACTGCAATAAAATTTTGAGAGTTGCAGACACGGCATTCAATTAAAATCATACTGAACAGTAGGAATTCAAAGAGTCATGTCATTAAGGGAATGATCATGAACAAACACACAATTGATTTCCAGATGGTTCACCAACACTTAAACATATCACATGGGATGGGATGAGGATTACCTAGTTAAAGTTTTCACAGTGATTTAAATAAAAGTGTTAATTAACTTATAATCTTTATTATTTTAATGTCAAGTACTCCAAATCTCACCTAGTTTGGGACATAAATACAAACTCCAAATTCAGGTCAGTTTCAGTGAAAGGTTTATGTACCTTTCAAGTGCTATTAGGTAATTAGCATTTAGCAAGTAACAGAAACTTTGTTAAGAATTTGCTGTGAATCCAATTAGGACTAAATCACAGGAATTGTGATTTGCAAGATATTTAGGTTGGTCTTGTGTGTGTGTGTCTGTTGATTGCACTCAACTAAACTTAATCTTTCTTTCATGTTTCTCATTAAATGGAAATTTCAGCAAATAGGTTTTGGAAACAGAAAAAAAATGAGTTCAAATAAAATACACTCCCTGGGGCCTTAAAGTTGCCAAGTAAAATGGAGGCATTCTTGCCAATTCTGCCTCTGATGGCAGGTTTTTCCAGCAGCTGGTGGGATCTCCTGATGTAGAATCATAGAATCACAGAATGCTTTGGATTAGAAGGCACCTTTAGAGGTCATCTAGCGCATCTGCACACATCTGCAGTGAGCAGGGACATCTTCAACTAGATCAGGTTGCTCAGAGCCCTGTCCAACCTGGCCTTGAAGGTTTCTAGGGATGGGGCCTCGACTACCTCTCTGGGCAACCCGTTCCAGTGTTTCACCACCCTCACTGTAAAAAGTTTCTTCTTTACATCCAGTCTAAAGCTACCCTCCCTTAGTTTAAAACCATTATTCCTTGTCCTGTCACAACAGGCCTTGATAAAAAGATTGTCCCTAGCTTTCCTATCAGCCCCCTTCAAGTACTGAAAGGCTGCAATAAGGTCTCCCTGTAGCCTTCTTTTCTCCAGGCTGAAAAGCCCCATCTCCCTCAGCCTTTCCTCACAGCAGAGGTGCTCCACCCCTTGGATCATTTCTGTGGCCCTCGTCTGAACCTGCTCCAACAGGTCCATGTCCTTCCTGTGCTGAGCGCTCCAGAGCTGGATGCAGGACTCCAGGTCGGGTCTCACCAGAGCAGAGCTGAGCGGCAGAATCACCTCCCTCGACCTGCTGGACACGCTGCTTTTGATGCAGCCCAGGATACGGTTGGTCATCTGTGCGGTGAGCGCACTTTGTTGGCTCGTGTGCAGCTTTTCATCCACCAGTACCCCCAGGTCCTTCCCAGCAGGGCTGCTTTCAATCCCTTCATCCCCCAGCCTGTATTGATATTAGGGGTTTCCCTGACCCAGGTGCAGAACCTCATGAGGTTCACGCAGGTCCACCTCTCCAGCTTGTCCAGGTCCCTCTGGATGGCATCCCGTCCTTCTGGTGTCTCAACTGCACCACTCAACTTTGGACTGCACAGCCTTGCTGAGGGCAAGCCAGGGACTCAGATTCTCCACACTGCCCTTGACTCAGTCCTTGTCAGGCCTAATGATGTCTTTTTAAATTTATTTTTTTAAGACTTCAGGGATGCCTCTTTCTTCATCCCATTGCAAAAAGGAAAAAAAAGATGAAGAGTGAGGAAAAGCCTCTGTCAGCTAAAATATGCAAGGTTTGTGGACTCTGAGGCTAGAAGAGACCATTTTGAGGTGCTAGTCTGACCTCAGGCATAATATAGGGCAAAAAACCTCCACATGTAATGTCTGTATTAAGCCTATTATTTCTGCCTGAACTGTAGCATGGTCTCCACTCTCATTAGTAGCAGGTCTTCCTATTATAAGAAATGCTTTTATACTAATAATGTTTTTTATATAGGTTGTATATATTCAGTATTTAGCAGGATATAGAATATTATGTCATCTTTGAACAATTTATTGACTAAACTTTCTTCCCTAAGTTGTCTGACTTTTCTGCAATGTAATACTTTTTGTTTAATGAATAACATTTGGCAACAGACTATGTCTCTTTTTCCTCTTTTTTCTTGCCTTTTTTTTCCTTTTTCCAAGCTGTCTGGACTCATCTAGTGGGTTTTTTTGGTTGGGTGTTTTTTTTTTTGGGGGGGGGAGGGTTGTGTTTTTTTGGTGGAATTTTTTTTTAATATAGCTGTATATATTTTCATTATTTATAAGCTGTTTATCTGTTGCTTAACTTTTAAAATGATCCTTTGCCTTATAATATGACTCACCTGATGCAGAGCACCAAACCACTCAGAGCTCTTTCACTTAAAAAGAGAAGAAAAGCTCAGCATTTACTCTCTAGGCATATTTCCTGGAGCTTGTCCAGCTTTAGCTTAAATTATCTTCATGAGGCTGTTGTTAGCAGTTGCGCTGTTGCATTATGCATGACTCCTGACTGCTCCTAGTATGAACAAACCACACAGTGTTTGGTTAGTGGTTTTCAATTTTATGCTAAGCTGTACAATTTGTTGGTGTTATTTAGGTTAATATGCTATTATTTTGCATATTTATAACTCTCCTATTACATTTTTATTAATAATGATGTCATGTTTGGTAGCAAGGATCAATAAGACTTCTAGTGCGTAATGTTTACATATTTGTATTATTACAGTATAATAAGTCTCTTAGGCAGCTCTCTGCATTGGAATCACTTTGTAGATGTGTCTTTCAGGTAATTTAATGCCTGCAGTGGCTGCTTGAATAGCAGTGATACACTGTGCTTAGATGAAATCTAGCCTGCAACTAGTGTCTAGGTATCAGAACAAGCAATCTATCTTCAATGTCTACATCAGAAAATTAATGGTAATGCATTTCATCCATTTCCACTTCCACTGGATGCGTTCTCTTTTACCTATTGTGTTGATTTTACCCTTCCATAAGTGGTATTTTCTTTAGCATAATGCTGACGAGCACTTCTGCAGTCTTTCCCCCAGTCATCCCTTCTAGATATATTGAGCTTGTGGATGCATACAGCACCTGTTGGAGGAAAAACTTCAGGCTCTTCCTTATAAAATTTCCTTTTCTACTCCCCAGATGCTTTATCTACTCCTCTTTGCACCGGCAGAAGCTTTCTTTAGCTGGTGTTATACCCTGCAAAACAGCAGCAATACCATGCAGCAAATAAATGTTGCCCCTATTAGTGAGTAAACCGCTTGCCTGATCCTTTCGCACACCAGAAGGCTGATCAGTGACCCTGACCCAGTGGCTGCAGTAAGGGGGTGCACACCGACAGCTGGCTATTATGACCAAGACCCTTCAGGCAAAAAGGTTATCTTGCTGATCTCCCACTATGCCGCTTATTCTCTCTAATAATGGTGATCACTGTAGTGTGGATGAGTATCACTGACTAATTACATAGAGCTAGATTACATCCTGTTAATTCCTTAATGGGTGCAAGAAGCACTCCCTCTCACCTGTTCATCTGTCTGTGTGTTTATGCAGGAGCATGTGAAAGTGCAGTGGTGCATCAGAGTGTGCAGAGACTTTTCCTGCAGAGCTGGCCATCGGAAGGTGGCCAGGAAAAGCTGCAGTCGCCTCTTCGATGGTCCTTTACCCTGCCCTTTCTGGTACACTGTGAAGTCTGCAACAGTGTCAAAAGATCATGCAATACAGATAAATGACACTGCCAAATCAAGTATCAGAAAGTGATGGAATATCATAGGAAGCAGGTTAAGGCTGTAAAAAAAAAACAACCACCAACCAAAATCCACTTGAATGTGATTGAAAAATCAAAATGGAAATAGTTTTTTTATTTAGTATTGCGGAATACGAAGCAAGTCAAAAAGGATAGCATTTCACAAAATTTCACTCTTGTATTCCTTCCAAAGGTATCTTGCTGGCTCACAACGGACTCCTGCTCCTGTGTGAAAATGCTCCTGTTTTATGGTGTTTTACCCCAAAGGAAGACATGTCATACAGGATGTTCTTAGGCAGATCCCTGGGTAGGCATGAAAAGATGGAGCATGGCCAATCTGTCTAACCAGATAGACCCTATTCTTTTCACTCACCACTCTTTAACTAGTTCCCTTTATTGTACTTCAACTTAAGATCTCATGGCTTGAAAATTATGAAAATAAAAAATAATCATTTTTTCCCCTTTATGATTTTAAGCCTTTAGTACTAGCAGTTTCGAAGCTCTTCCCTGTTACCAGAAACTTATTTTTTCCTTTCTTTAATAAAGGTAGAAACTATTCCTTGTTTAAGAAAGACATGCCATAGCACAATACTCACAACACAACTCTGGGGAAAGTTGAACTTAGCTCTATGATCTGGCCCATGATGAACAACCTGAGCCATGTCTGACACAAACACAGAACAAAAAACCTCCACTACCAACAAAACTCTGTCAGGAATTGTACCTACAGATACATTAATGCCTCCTGGAGCAACAGCATAAGCACAGCCATGCATCTGCTCTCTCTCCTCTATCTTCTTCCTCCCAAAAGTACTTCTCCAATCAGAGCCATGCTCTCTTGCAGAGACCTTGCAGGAAGCCAGTGGCACAGAAAGTCTCCAAAATGTCTGGGTGTGCTCTCTCAACTATTGAACGCCAGTTCAGTGTCTGAGGTCATTTTTCAATTTCATTTCAAAGAAAAATCATATTTACTTGGCGTTCTTAACAGTTGTTGCGCTGGATGGAAAAACAGTGAACAAATAATCTATTACTGCAAGCTTTGTTTTAGGAATCGTTGATAACGAGTCAAACACTAGTGACTAATTCCTGCAAGGATTTTAAAAATGCTTGAATGTGGACCTGCACAAAGCTGTCCATTCACACGCACAGACTCTGAGTTTGGGTCTAAATTTCATTTCTCCCATTCGTTCCTGGAAAAGACAACGCTGGTTGTAGTCAGCTGGTTGACTTCTTTCAAACTGTGTTGACACCTGCTGGTCCCCAGGCTTTAGACTGGGACTTTGACTCTTCCCCACGGTTCTTCGCAATGACATGGTTCCTCTGGTTTGGTGTGGGTGCTTGCATTTTCCTTTATTTATTATTAAAAAATGAGCTTTGTGCTTATGGAATTAGGCAAAGGTTTGGCCACCTTTGCGCAGCAATGTCATTTCACGGTGTTGTACACGTATTGTATACAAAATGCTGTGGTATCCTTCAGGCTACAAAGATGCAAAAATAGGCTACTAAATTTTTAGCTCCATTCGGTGCTGCTGAGGGACAAAGCAGTTTACAGTTTGTGGCTGCACCTTTCAGCTTTGAATTACTGTACTGTTGGCTGATTTTTCTGTTGTTAATGTGGTTTTGGTAGCACAGCAACAAGAATTCATACCAGTATCCTAAATACAAGGGTCTTTACAGAGCTGCAGGTCACGTCTGAATCTGGTGTGTGTATCTGGTCCTGAGTTTTACCTTCGTTAGAACCGACAAAGCTGTGACTGTTTTGCTGAAGTTACCAGTTCCATAAGTCTTGTGAACTAAATGTTATAATATGAAAGTCATATGAAGAACTTGAATAAACAGTGTTCTTCCAATACCTAATCACTTGTATGTCGAAAGTTTCTGTTTAAGCAGTTTCAGTACTGCATATTTAGTGTGGCTAGCACGTTCCACTAACAGAAGAATACCTACACATAAGCGGCCATGACTTACTTTAGTGGATAAAAATACTGCATGTTGTTTTGCATTCAGATGGTCAAAGAGAAAGCAAAAAACCTTCAATGGCGCATAGTTATGAAAATCCCTGCTTTCTGCATTCTCTACAGTTCAGAAGTACTCTTGTAATGCTCAGGAGACAAGTACAAGTGAGCACAGGCACCAGAGGCACATACAGAGCCAGTTTCTTATTCTGATGAGGCCAAATGTCATTCTGCTGTATTCAGCCTCTGAGACTGGCTATAAAAACAGCAGACATTGATTCTGTTCTTATTTTGCTTACAGACCATATGAAAAGCTTATGAAAATGTCAAGTTCAGATCACTGAAAAATGAAATCCTCTGTTTATTCTGATTTTGGCCTCCTCCACACACTTTTACGCTCCCTGTATCTCCATCTATATGGAAATTTTTTCCTCATATTGCCACAGAGTGGAATTCAAAATTAAAAAGATGCCTAGAATACTGTCTAAAATCTTGCGCACAGAAATTTACATACAAAGATTCATGTCTGTTTTAGAATCCATATTATAATCTCAGTGATTGTAATCTAGGTACTTTATTCTCAAAAAAATCAGTTTACATGTCTGCTTCTCCGACATTTTAGACCAGATCTAATTTGCTTTATCTGACTTGTCCTGACTAGGATATGAATGACGTAACAGAACGTGAAATCCAGCCAGTCTAACACACAAATACCCATTTTGGAAAGTGTTTGTAGCCACTGTGTGTTAAAATTAGGAACTCAAATACTGTGACATTTTTTTGTGAGCAATTGGATGACTGACCTTTTCAAAATGTGAGGCTTAGGTTAGCCCATTGCCTTTGTCCTGCTTGTGAAACAGAGGTTACTGCTTAAAGAGTATTTGTGAATGTCCTGAAATATTCACTTTTCTCATCTTTCTTGCTGTTGCCAAATCCTGCTGTACTCGGTTGTCCATCACAATCAGTGGAAGCTGGTATCACAGCTTGCGTTGGGGGCTTGTGTTCCCAAATGCTCATCCTCTGCGTCTCCCACTATATTGGAAAGGATACTCTGTAGTCTGGACCACGGTGACTGGACAACTTACTGGTGTCCTGTTTATCCTAATTAAGGCCGCCACACTCATTATTTTCACACTGGAACATTTGGATAAAATGACATGTTTCTTTTCAGAGACATGTCTTGGTTAAGTCTACTCCTCCTAGTCTCACTTTTAAGCTGGGCTTCTTCGCAACTTTACTTTGAAACCTATTAAAATAATACAAATAGCTGTTTTTATTTTAATACTATACAAACACACACAAATGCATTTATATTACATATATACAGACAGCTATATATTCACCATAACTGTTACACATAAAATACATGCGGTTGCTGGTTCATGCTCTGCACGATCAGCAGTCTGACAACACAAAATTTAGAGTCATATAATTTCAGTCTACTATTTCAGAAACACTTCAAGACAGTAATTTCTATTCTTTTTTCTTTTGGGGGGATGGGGTGGGGTCAGGTGGGGTGTGTTACAATAATGTATGCAATGAAATGCCTCCTAATTTAACCAGATTAGCAAAACTGAGGCCACAGTATCTCCCAGGAAGATATTTAACAAAAATTTTATTGAACATAACAGGGGAAGAATGAGAATCAAATTTAGTCCCATAAAGTTCTGAGCTTCTTCGTTGTTTGTTGTTTTTTTTTTTTAACATAACCCATTTTTATTAAAATACCTTGTTGGTTTTAGAGGGACAGAGACAATTTCTGATGGATAGGAAAGTGGTGTTTGACAGAAAAATCCTGCATGGGTGCTGAACTCTTCCCTCACCTTTCTCAATCACCAGGAAACAAATTGGAAAAGTGGAAACAGCAAGGTCAGGTCAGGTGAGTGCATACTTAAACGTTTCATAGGGAGCAGGGTGCAGAGCAGTGATCTGCTCTCATGTTCCATTAATTCAGAGACAGCTGTCATTTATCTTTTGATGGAAGCTAGAGGTTGAAATGCTTGACACAACATATCAAGCCTAATATGGAAATATAAGAGCAATGTGGGCTCCATTCTGTAAAAGTGAGTTACCGTGCAAAGAGGTTTCATAATTCCTGTACTGACGTTTAACATAGAACTTCGGCCACATTTCAGCAAGTACAAGTTGCATAGCTATAGTTAAAAAAATAAAAAGGTCAAAAGATTGCATGGGAAATTAACCTCATAATTTCTATTAGACTCTATATGAATTGCATGGCTAAATCCTTGTGAAGCTTCACAAATGCTTAAAAGCTGTATATCCATAAAAGAGTCTTAAATACAGCTTTTGAAATGCAAGTAGGCAGGCAAAAAGTTAAATAAATTGGTGAGGAAGTGCTGCTTTTTGCCTCTGGAAAAACTGACTACAAGATGACAACTCAGACATACCTGCTTCTTTAGTTGTCAAAGTATTAGCATCTGCAAGTCAATTTGGTGGGATATACCATTAAAAAGATAAAAGAGAGCAAACCCAAAAACAATTTCAGTAAACACTCACGCAGTAGTGCCGTAGATCCGAGGCAATAAAAGTGCTTTCTATAAAAACCAAAGTGTGTGTGTGGAATTGACAGTACGATGCAAAAGTGAATCTCTAAAAATCACATTTAATACAAGAATCTACACTATATGCAACAGAAATAACAGACAAAATCAGCACAGCATGCTCCTGACTCTAGAAGAGATCTTTCACGTGGCAAGGGTTTTAGGAGCTAATGAGATGGTGCTTGTACAACCCTATGTCTTACTCCTTCCTTATTTTAAGAATCAAAAGGACTTTGCACCACCTCTCACAATTTAGGTAGGACTGTTCTGGTGAATGGAGTTAAATTCAATCGGCGGTTATGTTCTCCAGGGCTCAGTATACAGGCCAGCTCTGTTCAATGCATTTATCAATGATCTGGATGAGTGGATTGAGTGCTCCCTCAGTAAGCTTGCAGATGACACCAAGTTGAGCGGGAGTGTTGATCTCCCTGAGGGTAGGAAAGGTCTACAGAGGGATCTGGACAGGCTGGATCAAAGGGCCGAGACCAATTGTATGAGGTTCAACAAGGCTAAGCTCTGGGTCCTGCTCTTGGGTCATAACAACCGCATGCAATGCTATAGCCTTGGGAAAGAGCAGCTGGAAAGCTGCCCAGCGGAAAACCATCTTGGGGTGTTGGGCTGGCCGTGTGCCCAGGTAGGCAAAAAGGCCAAAGGCATCCTGGCTTGTATCAGAAATATTGTGCCCAGCAGGACTAGGAAAGTGATTGTCCTCCTGTACTCGGCACTGGTGAGGCCACACTCAGTTCAGTTTTGGCCCCCTCACTACAAGAAAGATATTGTTGCTGGAGCGTGTCTGAAGAAAAGCAACGAAGCTCATGAAGAGTCCAGAGCACAAGTCCTAAGAGGAGTGACTGAGTGAACTGCGGTTGTTTAGTGTGGAGAAAAGGAGGCAGAGGGGAGGCCTTATCTCTCTCTACAACTACCTGCAAGGAGGGTGTAGCAAGACGGGTGTCAGTCTCTTCTCCCAGGTAACAAGTTATAGGAAATGGCCTCAAGTTGTGGCAGGGGAGGTTTAGATTGGACATTAGGAAAAATTTCTTCATGGAAGGGGTTGTCAAGCAATGGAACAGGCTGCCCAGGAGTCATCATCCCGGGGGTATTTAAAAGACGTGTAGGCATGTGGTACTTAGGCACATGGTTTAGCGTTGGACTTGGCAGTATTAGATTTACGGTTGAACTTGATGATGTTGAAGGTCTTATCCAACCTAAACGACCCTATGACTATGATTCTGTAATTCTGTGATTCTATGATTGAAGGTACTGGGGCTAGGCATGTTCTTCATGCTTCTGGATACTCAAACTTCACAGGTCACAGCTCACTGAGACTTTTACGCTTGTATTTACAGTTGCGTGCATCTTACCCTTCCTCACATGTATGTGTCTCTGCACAGTTTATGGGTGATGGCAAACAGGCCAAAACATCATCCTGTACTTCATGGAGGAAAGCTCCAGGGAACTTTTGGTCTCACTGATCCGATTTTGGGGACAACAACTTCAGATTTACAGGGCGACACTTTATTCTTGGTAATCTGTCGTGATTCAGAGAATAAGTGAGCCCAGAATTTCAGTGGTCAGATACAGGTTATGAATTATTGGTCCTAACTCCACGTGCTCATGACTCACACGTAGGTTTGACCAGCCTGATGTGGGGTGCCTATTCTAGTCATGTCATCTTGATGAAGGTCTGAATTTAAATTTGGAATTGCTACCTCCTGAACCGAAAAGGTCTCAAGGTCTAGATATTTTCATCCAATCCTGTCTCTGGCAGCAGAGCAGAAGCAGTAGAAATGGCTGACATACTTTCAGTTCAGCTTCTCACGAATTCTAGAATCGTATTCTATTGCAGCAGAAGAGTTCGGTGCTTGTTGTTGTGCAATTTTTTTTAACTTTGCTTGAGTGTAATCATTTTTCAGTCTGAAGAAACTAGAGGTAAAACATTTTTCCCTTGATAAAGTAAAATCACTTAAAATATTTTCCTGCCAAAGCAAAAATGAAATGAGAGTTGAAAACAAAAGAAAAGCTGTGTATTAAGAATTGCCTTTGACTGCAATAAAGAAAAGTGGTTTTACTTGGTTCAAGATGCCTATCTTTTCTTTTTTTTTTAATCTCGTACTGAGGATTAATAGTTTGGTTGGGTTTCTGAGAATTTCTTCCCCCTTGGCTTTTTTTTTTAGGTATTTTGAAATACATTGAAAATACTAGGGACATCCAGTGCTGTGGAAAAACCTCCTGTGACTCTTGTAAGATGTCAAGGAGCTGTAAGAGAGCTTCGGTATACTCACAGAAAAAACCCCACCCGTATGATTCAATATCACATTGTTTGTGGAATGTGTCTTACTGGGCTATTTTCATGCTACTCCATGAAATATAACATTACTTGGAGTAAGCAAGATACTTGAATGCGGCATAATAGCTATTTACCTGTTTACCTTCAGCTTCAAAAAATCCTGGGTAGTGGATTCAGATTTTATGAGCTGTTTTCAGATAGAAAAGTAAGGGAAGGTGCTGAGAAGGAGGCGAGGGGTGTGGAGCCTCCTTTTCCCTGGGCTCCACAATTCATACATAAATATTATTTTACTCACATGAAAGGAAGGAATGTTCATTTACATATTTCAAAGACACAGGCAACACCCTGAAACAACTAAGAAGGGAGAAACAAGAGAGGGTCTTTGTTTTCATTGCCATGACTCCGTCACACTGGGCTGCAGCACAGGATTACGGTGTGTTTGAGGGACATAGCAGGAGGCACAGTGTTAGGTGCCTGGAAAGGGGTGGACAGACAGCTGCTGGTTACCCTTCTAGAAGGTCTGTTCCTCTACACAGCAGCAATGCCTTAACAGCATCACTGAATCTCCCTGACTCTCCAAGCATCGGCCTGATGCCCCCCAAGCAGCTGCTGCCATGGGTATGCAGCGTTTTGCGGCACGGTCTGCTCAGCGATTCTGTGTTCATTTGTAACATGTCTCCACAAAACAAACATCGTTCTGCTGAAGATGTCGCACCAGTTATGGAGTCAGTGTTGCAGTTTGAAGTGCTGAGCCAACCTGGCTTTTTAATTCAAATTTAATCTGGCATTTCTTTGATGCTTCTGTTCTTACGGAAAATATTCACCATCTTTAGGGTTCTTTTACACTTCTTGAGAGTATAGATCAGGGCTAGGGGGGCAAGAGTTGTTTTTGAATAAAAATTAAAGTAAAAAGGTGAAAGATACAGATTTTCTTGGACCAATCTTAAGCCCTTTATGTAGGTCTAGGTCATGATGTCTAAATAAATGAAATACAAAGTTCCCTGTGCTATTGTATGCACTCCTTCGATCTTTGTTAGGCTGTCTCCCTAGAAGAAAGCAGGAGCTTCCCACCCCTCCTGTGAGCGGGAAGGGACTGCTGTGAGTAGGATGTTACCAAGTGTTAACAAATGAGCTGATGCAGAGGAGGTGGCATGCACCCCACAGAGTAAGGCTGGGGCAGACTGTGACCTTCCTGTTCTAGACAAGAAGTAATTCCTACACAACTGCATTTGTTGGACAGTAGCATGACCTTCCTCTAGAGGCATAATCTGTTCCTTAGGACTTCTGAATTGAATTAGAGATAAGATGGTTTTTTTCCGTCTGTTTTTCTAATGCAAGCACTAAAAGATGATCTGAGATTACCTCTAGACTGGGGGTTTGACAACATTCCCATTCTCCACTTTGGTAAAATGGGACTGGCATCTAGCACAGGATATATACAATAGCTTTGAAATGTTTATAGTCATATTAGATTGGGTAGAGGGATATGACCTTCCCTTCCTCTTCCCCATAATTCTGTATTTTTCTCACTGCAGGAACAGTTATTTTTGTTTCAGACCGTTCAGGTTTAAGGAAATCACTAATTTATGTAGGGCATGCTTAGAGGCTTAGAATAATCACTCCCAGAGTAACATGACTGTTTCCATTAGCATAATTATGTCCATACTTATTACATGATTCATATTCTTATAATTTTTTTTTAGGAGTCACAATTCCCCACTTTATTAGATTTGTCTTTTCTGAAGAATTGTTCTAATTTTTTTAATCATCCCATATTTTTCAATTTAACTTTCAGAGGTGAAATGGGAAATTTGGTTTATTACTGAGCAACTTCCTCTAGCTGAAACTGTGGCCTGAGTCACTATAAGTTACGTGAGGAGAAACTAGAACTTAAGCCTATGGATCTCAAAAGCTGTGCCCACCCAATATCCCTATCACCTTTACCTTTCATGTTTGGTTCCTAAGGGATAGGGCTAGAGTTGCATTCTGATCTGTAATCTCTGCACTCTCACTGTTTCCTTCTAGTTGTTAAAGGATCATATCGCCCCTACACCTTCCCAGCTGGATCAGGAAATATATATTGTTCCAGTTTCAAATGCTGCAATGTGGGTGAGTGCATGTAGACCTAAAGAGAAGCTGAATGGATCATTTAGCAGACAGCAGTTTCCTGTATCCAGCTGCTTACACACAGTAACCCAGTAGGGCTTAGATGACACAAACTATGATGGGTTTCTTCAGGCTTAAAGAGCTTGCCGCCTCCTATTTTAGAACAGCTGCTACATAACACTTGGTCATATGGCAGCCTTTAGTAAACTGTCCCATAAGGGAAAAAAAAACATATTTTTGAAGTCTTATTTATATGTGCGTGCACAATATATTTCTGAAAATATTTTGATTTCTTCAAAGAAAGTGTCTTGATTTGCATGCTGTGGAAGATCCTGTGTCTCATGAAACACAGTTAAACAATATGAGTATGTTTCCTACACCCAGGACTGGATTGGTAAGCGGGAGGAAAGGAAGCGTGAAACAGTGGAAATGCAAAGGTGCAGTGTTTCTTTAATTACTTCTTACTTCTGGGAAACTGCTCCTAGGAAAACAACATCTCACCTTCTATTTTCCATATGCAAAATACTATTGTTTGCAGCTTTGTGTCAGTCAAATATGATTGATATTCTATTCCCTGAGGCTAGCAGATTTCTGCGTGTTGGTTTTGTTCTTACATGGACAGAGATGTGACAGAGTTTTCACCTTCCTAGTTAGAATAGTGTAGGCTTTCTGACAGTTCCCTCGTTAGTAAAAGGGACTGGGAGCCGGATTCCTCTGCTCAGTGTGACTCTCCGAGTGTGTTTTTTGGTCAGAATCACCATCTGATTTGAACATGGTCTGAAGGATTAGCCTCTGCTTGGCCTCAGGAAATCCTCACTAATACTTGCTGCTGCTGAATGAGAGCCAACACTCAACTGCAAGCAAAGAGTGAAGATTTACAGTGTCCAGCTTCAGACATCTAAATTAGGTTGAAAATCTATGCTCCATATAAAGGGATTCCTTCATCTGGAACTCTGAATTAACAAACTAAAAGGAGTAGACTTAGGTGGAAAGACTACTCTCCTTCGCCAAAACAATCAGTACGTCTCTCTGTTGGTGAAAGCCCAAATAGTTTCACTGAAGCTGATGGATCCTCACTCCATCTTCACCATTGCACAACTCCTCATGTCCCTTTTTCCAACATGTTCAAAAAGCAGAAATGTACCTACAGGGGACAGAAGTGGCTTTTATTAGAAAGGTTTCTGTTGATTGCAGCTCAGTGTGGCAAATTGTTGTGCAGACGTCTTTGAAGAGTTGGACTTGGAGCTTCAAACTGTTTCATCATCCAGCCATTTACTTATTTTTTTCTCAGAATTTTTTGAAGTCTGTGAATGTATATTTTATGATGCTTCCCTCTGTCTCGTGACAATGAATGTCAATGGGTTTCTTGAAGAAGCAGCTTATCCTTTGAGAAGCACCAAACTAAAGAGCTCGTTCAAACTGAAATCATCCTTCATTCTACCTTCAGGATCCTCAAAGTCAATGTCTTCAAGCACCTGCAAAAACTTCCAACTTCCCTCATAGCTGCTTATCTCTGTTTGAGTCCTTAAACTTTCTTATTACATGAGCTATTTCCTCCCGGCAATACCATTTTGCTGATGCTATCTTTTTCTTTGACGTTCAGACTGGCTACAATTCTTACCCATCAGAGCTAAATGGAGTTCATACACTGCATCCAGGGTAACAATGCCTGGTTTTGGTCTTTGTTTCATTTCTTTCTGCCACCAGCATGGGTATCATTCTGTGGGATCTTTCCAGTTTCATCAGAAGGCCCTTCCCATGTAAAAAAAGGGAGTGAGAATGTCCCCATGTTGGGACATTCACGGCTTTAAAAAACATTGTATTAGGAATGAGGTGACTACTACTCCACCAGAAATTGCTCAGAACTGTGGCCTTGTTAAGTCTTTTGTATTATCTAAGTTTAACCAAGGTTGGGAATGTAGTCCTTTGAAGGTCCCTTCTACTGTCAGTTGAATAGAAACACACTGTTAGATAATGATGTAATACACCTAAAGTCTGGAGTTACATCTCTGTCCCTCCATGGCTGATAAGAGAAAATACAGTTGTTCCATTTAAGTGTGAAGACTCCAGGTCTGAGTATCATGAACAGAATAAAAGTTTTCTGAAGAGCTAATATCAATCTCTGACTCATACTGCTTCTCAGAAAGGTCATTCAAAGTCTGTATGTTTGTTTCTTCTCTTTTTTTTATTTATTAGAGTTTTCAAATAAACCCAAGAGTGCAATGGATTATGCATTACTCTCCCTTTGGAAAAAGAAAAAAATACTGCTGTTTTTGTCTTCATTTAGTGTTACTTGGATGTTCAGGACCAGATATGATTTCATTTTTAAATGTTCTTTATATTGAGGAGAATATTAGGAGTGGAGCTTCTCACAGAATCAAAGAATAACGTAAGCTGGGACTAGAGTTCATCTATCCCAAATTCTTGCTCAAATCTCCAGTCAGATCAGGTGCTCAGGGTCATGCCTAATCAGGTTTTGAACATCTCCAAGGATGGGAATTCCACAGCCTCTCTGTGCAACCTGTTCTAGTGTTTGACCACCCTCCTGGTAGTCTGGGTTTTTCCCCCTTATACCAAATTGGAATTTCCCATGTTCCAGCTTATCCATGTTGCCTTTCCTCTTGCCCATAGAAATTCTGGATGCCCCATCATTGGAAGTGTTCAAAGTCAGGTTGGATGGAGCTTTGAGCAACCTGATCTGGTGAAATGTGTCCCTGCCCATGGCATGGAGTGGTTGGACTAAATTATCTTTAAAAGCCCCTTCCATCCCTCCCATACTATTTTACAATTCCATGATTCTATGATCCTTCCTTTCTGCACCTCTGAGAAGAGCCTGGCTTAGTCTTCTCTACCTCAACTTGTAACGTTGTTTTACATAGCAATAAGGTGTCTCCGCAGCCTTCCCTTCTTCAGCCAGCTATCCTAGCCTCTCTTTGCACACTGTGGGCTCCAGCCTCCAAAAATCTTGGTGGTTCTCTGATGGACTCGCTCCAAGTCTGTAGACAAGTGTCTGCCTTAGGCTCTGGAGCTCAAAACTGGACACAGCAGCCCAGTAGTCTCAAGTCCTTTTTTGCAATGCTGCTTTCCAGCTAGTTGGACCTCTGCCTGTACTGATGCTTGTGGTTATATCTCCCCAGTAGGAGGACTTGGCATTTGCTTTTGGTCATCTTCATGAGGTTCCCACCAGCCCCTTTCTTCCAACCTGCCTATATCCCTTTGAATAGTAACTCTGTCCTTCAGGGACTGACGAGTTTGATATTGTTCAGAAACTTGCTGACAGTGTACTCTGTCCAATTATCTGATGTAATTAATAAAGACATTGAACAGTACTGGGGCTTGTATTAATCCCAGAAGGACATCACTAGTAACTGACTGCCAGCTGAACTTCATATTGCTTTGTACCATACTTTGAGTCTAATGATACAGCCAACTTTCCTTCTGTGTTTTTGTCCATTTTCCCAGTCAGTTCCTAGGTCCTTCTACCTGGAAAAAATATTTTGCACTGGGAAGGGAAAGTCTCTTCTTTGGTCATTCAAAAACTTTATGCACAACGAAAATTTTTGTTTTGATACTCTTTTATGGAAAGTTTTCTTTATTAAATAAAAATCTGCATCTGAAATATTTTCCTTTTGGATTATTTTAATATAGATACAGTTTAACATTTCATGGAAACTTACAAAGGAAAGTGGATAAAGCTGAAAACTACCTGGGTTAATCTTATTTTATTTTATTTTATTTTAAAGTTATGTATTGTTTTCACATATCCTTTGTAACAACTTGTGCCATCTCCAGGGTGAAATGTATTTGAGATCATTGGATACAAAGCACTCATTAGCAGCAAAGACCTGTTGCAATCATGATGAAGAAAATGGGGTATTTTTCCTATATCACACTATAACAGAGAGAAAAAACAAATGGACTTCTCAAAGGTTGCCTTTATACTCATAAATTGAAATTGTCTTATTTGTTTTCTGTGACAAGAGCACTTTAAAGAAATAAGAGAACATGAACTACTTACCCATCCATTTAGCTGTGAATGAGTCCCATGACTCATGGGTACCCTAGGGACACTCTGGAGTTAGTCACCAGAGCCTCCTCTGTGACTTCTCTGATGACTTCACTTTTCTTATTGTATAGCAGGACTTTAATGCTAGGGTGACTCAGTAAAGCACACAACAAATTCTTTACTCCCCCTGCACTTCGAGACAAGGTGTGATATAACTCTGTTATGTATGGGATGTCGCTTGCTAGTGGCAATGCTGAGCTACCTCCTTGGACTCCAGGCCTATTGTCCTTACAGTGAAAGTAACCCCTTTTTTGTCAGTGAAATGAATGAGTGAAATTCAGCCTACATAGAATTAAGTGCTTTCAGCACTGTGGCTTGACTCTGGTATTTGCAAGGAAGTACTTGTTGACAAAGGTACAGATCATCTGATACCTGGCTAGGTCAAGGCTAAGCAATCGTCTTATTTGACTACATTTTGATCACTGTTACATGCACAGGAAAATGTGTTGTTGTTTATGCATGTTTATCATAACCTAACAAACAGAGAGTCACCCATTAATCTGCAAAATAGAGATGGCCGTACTGGAACAGTTCAGATATCCTTGCCCCGTGTCCATCTGATACTGGTTGTGTACGCTGATACTGGTTGCTTTGGAGGAAAGCAGAAGTGACATTTCAGAACAATCATGCCATGCTTTGGCCCAGGAAATGTTACCTCTTAGTGACCACGGTATAGCCAGATTGTGCCTTGAAACGTGGGAGACTAAATGTTAGAAAGCTAAATTTAATCTTAAACATGTGGATTTGAGTACTGAGAATCTTTGCTGCCTACACATTTGTGTAGCTTTTTCTGAGTCCTGTAACCTGCCTTGATGTTGCAACACACTGATAATGAAAAACGTTGAGGGAGCAGAAGGAGGAGAGAAAGGGTATGTTCACATCACTTACCTTCTAACTAGGTAACAGACCTGTATCAGTTAAGAGGTTTGTGTTCTTGGGCTCGCTATATTGCTAATGGAGACAAATGGGTTCCTCCACAGAGGGGCTCGGGGCAGAAGCGCCACTTCGGTGCTCTGACTCCTTCCAGGGTGGAGTTGTCCTTTCTCTCTCTGCTGATTGCACAGCCATCAAAGAAGCATTAACCTGCTGCCTGAAACTGTCACTCCCACAGGTGGCAATGGCTTCCACTGTGCAATATCCTTTTCCAGTTTCCTATATGCCTGTGTAAGAACCAGGGCTAAGATCCGAATTTTTCTGGTATCCACAAAGAGCCTCTGGAGGATGGGGAGTAAGGGTAACAAAGTGAAAGGTAAATGCTAAGAAACAACACCTGGAAGTGAAGACGCATTGTACTTATTTGACTTGACTGCTTACATTGCAACACTATTTTCCAGGTTTCAATAACAATCCCATGTGGCTGTGGCTGAACCATCTCATGCTGTACTTTTACTGACTTATTAACATATAGCAAAATGCTTTGAACCAATGTCTTGATGATGTTGTATTAAGTAATGAATGATTAAATAAACATAGAGCTAAAAATGGATTTTTAAAAGATTTTTAATCTCATCCCCTTCTTGTTGCTAGATTTGTGCTGTTACAGTCAGAGCAGCCAGTGGCCATTTAGAAGTATGATGCATAGACCCCCACGTCATAACGATAGCTGGGCCCACATATGCTCGGCTTTGGGTTAGCGTGATTAATTACAGCACAGAGTACTTCCACAGCTGGAATCCTGTGGAGAACCTTGGTTGGTTGCACACCTCCCTTAATCTGTTTAAATGACTGCAGAAAATCATAGAATCATATAATGGTAAGGGTTGGAAGGGACCTTAAAGATCATCTGGTTCCAATCCCCCTGCCATGAGCAGGGACATCTTCCACTAAGCCAGGTTGCTCAGAGCTCCATCTAACCTGGTCTTGAACGCTTCCAAGGAGGGGGCATCCACGGCTTCTCTGGGCGACCTGTTCCAGCGTTTCACCACCCTCATGGTGAAGAATTTCTTCCTAATATCTAGTCTCAATCTGACCTCTTCTAGGTCATTCCCCCTTGTCCTGGTACTTGAGAAAAGCCCCTCTCCATCCTTCCTGTAGGCCCCCTTCAGGTACTGGAAGGCTGCTCTAAGGTCACCCCGGAGCCTTCTCTTCTCCAGCCTGAACAGCCCCAACTCCCTCAGCCTGTCGTTGTAGCAGAGGTACTCCAGCCCTCTGATCATCTTCGTGGCCCTGCTCTGGACCTGCACCAACACATCCACATCCTTCCTATATTGGGAGCTCCAGGGCTGGACACAGGACTCCAGGTGGGGTCTTACGAGAGCAAAGGGGCAGAATCACCTCCCTCGACCTAGTTAAAGGTCTTGTGAGCCCACAGTATTCTATTTTAATAGTTGGATGTAGAGGGATTGCTAAAAATGAGCTAAGTACAGAAATAAAGTAAACCAGTCTGGGGCAGAGACAGCATTTAATGGTCCCTATCTACATGACCACATAACCATTGGTGCTAATCTCAGTTTCTGCCCTAAGTACAAGTGAGCTGTCAGTATTTTTCCAGGGGAAGTAGCTCTTGAAGAATTTAGCCATTGCTAGGGGTGAAACTGTTACAAATTCATTAATGCCATGCTCATAGCTGCTTGTATTATGATTGAAGAAATGTGAAAACCCTGGCTGCAGTTCCCGTGAGAATTGGAGGCAGACAGGGGACCTCAGAGAATGTAAAAGGATGTGTTGTTCCTAACAAACAGCTTTCCCCATCACTTTTGCTTTCATGTTTATTCCTTTAACAGATTTGTATCCTTTTTGTCCATTCAGGGAAATTTGACTGTTCTAGAGAAGGTAAAGCCAACTCTACTTGGTGTGATGGTGTGCTTCCCACACCCCACCCCTCCAGTCTGGCGTTTTCCCGTAACCCTGCTCCAAGCAATAACCACCAGCGACAGTCATGATGATTGTGTCTGGTCAAAGTGGATTTAGGGTAGACAGATAACAACACGATAGCCAAGGGCTAATTTATGGCAATGCACCCACCTAACCACAGTGCTGGCCAGTGTCTGACTCAAGACAAATTTGGAAGAAACAAGCATCTGCAGTTGGTATGAAAATGACTATGAGTCATTCGTATTGCCCCACAATTAGTGAGTAGCTCAAGAGCCATTTGAGATCTCCTGAAATGACAGTGGGCTGCACAACAGGATCTCCCCTTGAGTAGGGACACCTATCAGGTTTGCTGCTTCAGGTTAAGAGAATGCTTATCATGTCAGATACTCAGTAAATGAATTGGGAGTAAGCACACCAAAACTTTGCAAATCATAGCTAAACGATAGAAAGCATTGATTGTGCATATATAATCCTGTAGACATAAATTGTTGACAAGTCTGGGGCTAAGTCTGGATCCAGCCACAACTAGACTCCTCTCAGAGAAGGAGTTTAGAAAGATAGAGGGTCCATTCTGAACCTCATGACTCAACATGAAGGTCTCCATAGCAGTTTTGCCTGACTGTCCTTTATGTAGCAAATAATCAGGTGTATCTTGTCATCGAATCTTGTTAAACATTAAACTACTCTCATGTGTACGGTTGAACTTTGTTAACTCACTGTCTCATATCAATAAAATATATTATTGCTTCTCCCTTGTAAGTGAAGTGTATCACTCTTTCCATGACACCTGGTCATTTGAAAAAGCACTGTTTATCTGGGGAAGTGCAGCCCACCAGCTAAATCAGAACTTCCATATTAAGCTCTGTCTTTCTGGATAGCCTTCTGCTCAGTTTCAACCCATGCCGACCTGCTTACACTAAGCCCTTTAGTGAATCCAGTGCTTGATCATTTTGTCTTCTATTTCTCGTCACTGGTGAGACCATACCTTAAATACTGTGTTCAGTTTTGGGTCCCTCACTACAAGAAGGACAGTTTGTTACTGGGGTGTGTCCAGAGAAGGGAAATGAAGCTGCTGAAGGGACTAGAGAACAAGTCTTACAAGGAGTGTCTGAAGGAACTGGGGTTGTTTGATCTGGAGAAAAGGAGGCTGAGGGGAGACGCTATCTCTCTCTGCAGCTACCTGAAGGGAGGATGTAGTGAGGTGGGTGCTGATCTCTTCTTCCGAGTAACTAGCAATAGGACAAGAGGAAATGGCCTCAGGTTGCGTCAGGGGAGGTTTACATCAGATACCAAGAAAAATTTCTTTTCTGAATGAGTGGTCAAGCATTGGAACAGGCTGCACAGGGAAGCAGTTGAGTCATCATGCCTGGAGGTGTTCAAAATATGTGTAGATGTGGCACTTCAGGGCACGGTTTATTAGCCATGGTGCTGTTGGGTTGACGGTTGGACTTGATGATCTTAGAGGTCTTTTCCAGCCTTAACGATCTTATTGTTTCTATTCTATTCTACACATGTCATACTTAAGGAATGAATATAGGGAAGTCCAGAGAGCAAAGAAAAAAAAGTATTTATTTGAATGTCTGCTCTTACAGAGCATGGTGGCCTCTAATCCTTTTTCTGAGCTCCAGAACCCTCTGCTTTTATGATCTTTCCCACTCCCACTGCCCTTTTAGAGTGGCTTGCCTAATCAGCCAATGTCCTCACCCTTTTTATAGCATCAGAATCCCCAGGGTTATACATGTCAGTAGAAAAAACCACTCTATACTTTTTCTCCGCCTAAAAGGGGAACCTCTCTGAATTGCCATGAGGTTCCTCAGCAGCAGCAGCACGAGAATCCACTAAAGGTAATGACATTTTGCACAAACACAAATTTCTGTCTGAACCTTCACATTGTCTATGTTGCATCCAATTTTTAATATGAAGTAAATGCAAACTAACAGTAGTAAAGAATTTTCTAAAGTTGCTTTTGCTTTATAATTGGAAACCTTACTAACATTACTGTTGCCTATTATACCAGAAATAGTAGTCTTGGGCAAAGACCTGTAAAAAAATTGCTGCAGTAACTGATGCTTTCTTCTCTTCAAGCTGCCTCGCACTATATTATGGTGTTTGCAACTTCAACTACAAATCCAAAGCTGTAGGACTACTTTCAAATATGATATTCCAGCACAGTAGATGTTTACAAGAAAGTTTCTACTGGAGAAATGAGGTGAAGAATGAACAGCATTTGACAAAAACCAGCCAAGAAATTCCATGATGGAGCAAAGTTCAGAAATTTGAAGAATCTAACTTGGATGACTGTGCTTACACCACACCTGTGTCTTAAGATATGATAATAACAGTGCATTTTTTCCCCCCAGTTTTGTTCACTCTGCAGTCTGGAGACAACAGAAGATGTATTCTGTGATTAAAGGTTAGGGAGTTTTTAATGAGAGCTCCAAGGCTGATTCGTAGTTCAAAGTTATGCAGAAGGTTTCTTTTTCTTTTTCTTTTTTTTTTTTTTTTTAATCAAAAGCAGATCATTCATTTTTATCTCAGACAAAAATATGATAATGGTTAATTCATTGGGTGGGGAGAAGGAATGTAGGGAGTTACTGACAGAACTTAAATAAAAAATTTTAGAGGTCTAATACTTTATATAATTTCAAAAACGTAATAAATCTTATAAAAGGCCTTACACAATTTCTCCTTGAAGATATTGTGCTGTGATAATGATACCATGTGCTTGCCAGCCAATTTTGTGATTTGTTCAGGTTATTCCAATAATATCTACATTTCACGGGAGAGTATTTACATTCAAATCTTCCCTGAGATTTGTCATGCCCTGTTGTCTTCATGTTTTCTCTTGTGTCACCTTGAAGGACTGATAGGGCATGAGAATCCACAGGAATAAACAGGACTTGAAATCCCCAGTGAAAGAAGCTGTGCCTCAGCCCTGTGGGGAACTCAGCTCGTTCACTCCCACTGATATCATTAGCACTCCAGGAGACCCAGCATTTTGGAGAGGATGCTCAGTGCCTAGCAGAATTAGGATATAATTGCCAATTTCAAGCCTATGTACAGAACCGTGTCTCGGGCTGGGAGATGGGAAGGAAGTAGCAAGCTGGTTAGAGAAAGTCATATGTAAACATCACTGGGGTTTTTTTTAGAAGTAGTTGTCCCTTTGGAGAGCAACTTTTTCACTTCTAAAGACTCCTACACTGTAGTAGTACACTGAAGGTTACTGGAAAAAAAGCACAGCTAAGCTCCCAGAAACATATATTCTCTCTAGATAGCATGTTCGATTCCTGGAAATGGAAAGGAGTGCAGGGAATAAAGATGGCTGTGTTTCATCAGTTTAAATGGATGTCTTATTAGTTATTCCACATAACTGGAATTTTTCACAAACTGCAACAATTGACTTCCAGATTATCACAGAGAAACTGGAGTTTGTTGATAAGATTGGGGCTAATGGGGAAAATTTATGTGATAGACAGGTTTGGGACAGGTATGAGAGACTAAGATGACCGTGTTTACATATTACAGTGTAATGGATCCACTAACAAGGGACAAATAATTTAAGGTCTGTTTTTATAGTCAGGGACACTTACTTTCAGGACATTTTTTGTGTGCTTGTTAACCAACCAGATCAGACCATGGACTGGCCAGATGACAGAAATAGTCTCTAAAGAAACTTTAAAATTTAAGCAAACATATTCTGCAACCTGAGTACTCAGTTTGTAGGGTTGGGGGATAGGTGTGTAGATGTGGTAGGCTGTGAAAGTAGAGAAATGGATCCTTAAAGGGTTGGTTTTTTTCTGAGTTGAAATTTTCTGCTTCAGAATCTTTAAAAATATTTTATATTTGAAAGCAAAACCATTTCTGGTCAAAGCAACACATGTGGAGATAAAGATATTTAGGATTTCCTCATTACCTCAAATAATCTTCTATCATGCTTTCAAGGAAGGGGTATGTGCCTAGTTTTGTGGTTAATCAGCATTTTCCATTCATAATGATGTAATGAATGTGCTAACTTTGTTTATATTTAATGCATGATCAATCATCTCTCCGTCTATCACTGAATGAGAGTTGAAACAACTGTTAAAACATGTAGTGGTTTAGACAACCTAAAAGTGCTGTCTTCAACAACAATCCTCATTAGAGCTATGCTATAACCCACACATAGCTCTGACCTCCCCCCATAGCCATAACTCTCACTGACTTTACTCTGAGTATTGCTTCATATTTGAGCATAACCTTACACCATGTCTGCATGGAGAACACAAGTGTATTTTTATGATGAATGCCAGAGTCCATTAGGAAATAACTACATGGACTTACGTGAAATTGTGACAAATGTAACCACAGGCAAGGAAAGATCCTGAGTAGGGCCCTGTATTTTTTTCCATTCTTACTTTGCAAGGCTGATTTCCCTGCAGCTCCTCATAAACTGTGCCCAGTAGAAAGTTGCCACTGTGAGAAAGGAGGGACTCAGTACCCCACAGAAAACATCCACCGCTTCCCAGCTAGCCCCCATCCTAGCAGGAAAAGCAGTTGTCATTGTAATGTCATCATGGCAGTGACAAACATTATGAGGGCAAGTACAGCTCTATGGGGTGTTCACTCTGCCTGTAGCTGTCTGTTCACTCATTTGGACTGGTCTCCACTGCTAAGCGATGCACAAGTCCTAGAGCAGACCTATGAAAACTGAGCCCCTTGACGTGTGCATTTCCTTCCTTTCTAGATAGCTGGATGCAGTATGGCTTGCTCCAGAACCATGCCAGAGGTTCTTGTGAAGCAGGGTCCTAGAGCTTGAGCTCTCCACCTCAGGAGTGCTTTAGGACAGAGCCTCCCAGCTGTGTCTGAGTGGGCACCCAGGCACCAACACTGAAGGTGGGCGGGATGCTGAATCGCTGCACATAGCTGAACCATGCTCGTTTCTTGATGTAGGCGCCGTACAAGATGGTGTTTAAAAGCAACCTATGGACAGAATTAGCAAACGCAATTTACGCAGCCCCAGCACTTGACTGCATGTCAAAAATTCCCTGAGGTGGACATTCCTTGCTCAATTTGTTCAAAGAGACAGAACCAGCCTTTGCCAGCTAGGTGGTGTTACACATCCCAACATTAGCATATTCCTATTAAAACATAAGTTATTTTGTTCAATTATGACATGTTTCTTCATTATTAGCCTGAAGCGATATTTGAGATATCACCCCAATACTCTGTAATTATAAAGATATACCCTATACATTGCACTGAAAAATTGTAAGACTTTAAGGACACAGACTACTCAGGCATTCTATTCTTTGAGTACAGTATAGAGAATAATTACGGTTTCTCATATTCTCCAAGTAATTAATTTGAAGAATTTAATTATATTTTTCATATTAATTATTAATGTATTTTTCACCCAGCATAGTCGGTTCATAATTCATAGATGTATTAGTCAAGTAATTTAGTTGATGAATTTCATAGTTTTGAATAACTTATTCATTTTTTTTTAATTATTCACTCGGCTCTAGGAGTATCTGTTGACTCTTGAATGTTAGGTGTAGTACAGCAAGTTCTTTTTTCCAGGTTCTTGTGAACACTTGATATTAAAACCAAAAGCTAGTGAAATGCTGTCCAGCCCTGAAATGTGTATTTATGCAAGGTTACTTTACAAATAAATGGCAGTTTAATCTGATTAGCAAATTCAGATTTGGGATCTTTATGCCTATTTAAACTTCAGTTTCCTTACAGTATGTTCTCATGAACTAAGCTGGTATTTTGCTACATTTTCCCCTTATTTAAACCTTTATAGGAACCTATGTCAAAATCCAGTCCTCACATTTACCTTTCACTAACGCTAGAATTACACCCATGACGACATACCCGTGGAATCACAGAATCATAAAATGGTTTGGGTTGGAAGGGACCTTATAGATCATCTAGTTCCAACCCCCCTGCCATGGGCAGGGACACCTTCCACCAGATCAGGTTTCTCAAAGTCCCAGCCAACCTGGCCTTGAACACTGCCAGGGAGGGGGGAACCACAGTTTCTCTGGGCAACCTGTTCCAGAGTACTCATTCATAAGTCTATGAGTTTTGTCACCAGTTTTATGCTTGTATAATTCTGTTTATATCAGGAAACTTCCAAGCAGGCAGAAAATAATAGAAATAAGGTTTCTACAGTATGCTGCCAGTTCAACAGGATACTTCAGCTCAGCCTAAACAATAAGTATATAAATGGCCTGGACAATTTCCACGGAAAATAATCTTATCGCACTGGGAGGAGCACTTCTGGATGTACATCAGGTAACAATTTTGTTGTGGCAGAGCAATAACACACAGGATGCATTATCAAATCTTTCCATAACTAGATTTAGCGACTGTATCACATAACTGGAGTCCATAATGCTGGTGGAATACCAGAGGAGAATGCATATCCATATGTGTGTTTTTATGTGGTTTTTTTTAGACAGAGAGTGTCTTGTGTGTGAGTATATAACATAATAGTCAATACTGGGAAATAATAGAGCAAGTGAAAAGCTCTGAGTGAAATATACTTACTTCTTCATGTTTCTGGGTCCCTTATTCTACTAAACAAATTGATTTCCATTAATTCTTTTTTTTTTTTTTACAATCATGTCTTTTTGTCTAAAAAAAGTTTGTCCTGTATCCTAAAAAACCACCTGAATAACTTTAATTACATTCTTATTATGCTTGGAAAGGTTTTAATGGTAAACATAGCACTGTAACACTGGTCTATGGAATCCGATGCATAGTTTCTTCCCTGTGCATACCTCAGGAAGGTTTCTTTCTAATAGCTCTAAAACCAGTAAAATCACTTTTCAAAAGAACCCTGTATTTACAATACATTGGTTCGAAGTTCTCTGCATATTAATGTTACCACATTTACCATTTGTGTAATGCTGTTTCACACAACCTTAGTGTCTATGTTAAATTTTAAACACAGAGGTATATGCCAAAGCTTTCATGATTTCCACTTCCTTGGTTATGATACGATATTCTAAAAGAAAACTCTCCAGCTACAGGTTGCTTCTTTCGCTGCAGAAGGTGTTTCGCTTTTGGGTTGTTACCTCACTAGCAGGCAGTCCATATGGTGCTAAATCCTGTAAACTAACTATAACTAAGTATAAAATCCATAGGGAAAAATTGTAATTTATCACAAGTGCACAGCTGGTGTCTGCTTCTAAGTGGTTGTTTCCTAATCTGATACCAACCTGTTCACAGCCCTAGTATGTTATCGAGCTATAAAATCAATAACAAATAGCATGCATGATCCCCTGAGAGATTAAACATTTATTCCAGCTGTGAAGAACAAATGAAGGTTAAAGCAAAGGAGCTGCTTTAAGAAAGGTGTATGCATGTTTACAGATGTTTGTGCACATGAAATGAAACAAAGTAAGCCTCTTTTAGATTAATTGATAATAACGACAATAACAACACAGGATGGTTGGTTTGTTTCTAATTGTGGTTGTTTTTTTAAGCAGCTGATTTTCAAGCTCAGATTTATGTGCAGTTTGCTTTCTGTGTGCTCCCAAAAGTGCTTGATATGTGATTTATATTTGTTCTTTTCTCCAAATGTTTTGCTATGACTTTGCTCTTTTCTTTCATCACAACTAATATCTCAGGGAGTACAGCTTGGGGCGGACAGAGCATAAGCACTGAAAGCTGCAATGCTAATAAAATATAGTGGGTGAAATTCTCATGCCCCTTTTTCCTGGCTTACAGCTGTAAAAGCTGTGGATGTTTTAATGTATGCATGTCCAACAGGAAGGCAGTGAGGAGCAGAGTCCTGGTGAGCAGTGGCAAAAGGGAGAGATGAGTAGAAGCAAGGAAAGAGGGGAGCCAAGCAGCTCCGTGTGGGCAGAGAGGCACGGGGGGTGACCAAGGGACCTGGCAGGGCATCGAGGGAGAGATGCAGGTGGTGCGTGTGGCATGCCAGCCTGTGAAAAGGGGTCCGGGGACGAGTGGAACTGCCACAGGATTTTGTGGTATTCGTAAGGATTGGCTGTTCTGGCAGCATGTAAATTTTCATTTTTTGAGGAAAATAGAAGTCTTTGCCTTAGATGTGGCAGACCCAAACAGTGGTTCCAAAGGGGAAAAAAACCTCCTTCTGAGTCAAATTTCCCTCTGTTTGATGTGCAAAGATATCTGATATAATCTTAACACCAAGACTCTGTCTGTCTCCCTGCACAGCAGTCAGAAAGATGTTATTACAATTTTAATCATATTAAGCATTCCTCCTGTGATCCTTGGATTTTTTCAACCCTCTGCATGACAGTGCTTAGCCCTTTGTACCAGTTGGTCTGCCTCCTTTATTTCCGAGTTGGTTGCAATCCATCGTTTTGCATTGTACGTAGTTTATAAAGCACTTTACAGTGAAAGACACTTGCAGTGATTTTGCTTTAGCCTAATTCCATCAGCTGCAGAAGCGCTGTTCCTAGCTTGCCAAAACAAGATCAGAATTTGACCTCAAAATACCCCAGTGAGAACAGTGTTATTTATACTTATTTTGTAGAAGGATAAATTGAAACACCGGGTTTAAGTGACTTGCCTGAAGGCATGAAGCTTCTCAGTGTCATAGCAGAGACTCGAAAGCATGAATCCAGATGCCAGCGTCCTTGCTCTAAATGGCAGATGAACTCTGCAATCAGGATTGTGCTCAGATGGAAAAATCTACTAACATCTATGGACTTACAAAACCAATTTAAGCCAGGGAAGAGTCAGGCCTCTCCCTACTTTCCAGGAGCAGAAAAGCAGTGCTGAACTGCTTCTTTTCCTGCAAGTGTGACAGGTGCTTACGGGATGGGGAAAACCCTCTTTAAAAAGGTGAGTTCTGCACATCTGGAGACTGTCCTGTAACCGAAAGCCAATTCTTCCCTTCTCATCTCTGTTCAGAGTAGAGTTTAAAAAAAAAAGATAAAAAATAGAAAACCCACAAAGAAAAACATATGTCAAGTTTGATTTCACAATTTTCTTATTATCTCTACTTTTAATTTAATGCTTTAATTATAAAGGTCTATTATAACATTGTAATTGTTTATTCATCGATCTGAGACACTCAGTGGAATCCTTCACTGGAAGCATTGCAGTAAAATTACAACACACAGGAGACAGATCAAGCTTGTAACACTGGCAGTCTCGTGGGTACTAAATACCTTCAAAGTCAACACATCTGCTCATTGGCTATAAGAGAGAAGACAAAAGGTAACTTCTCCTCCAGTCCTCTACTATTTCTAGTGTCTCTTTGGCTGTCTATATACTTTTTTCTGTGTAGTCTGCTCTATCAGTCATGAAGCTAACTCAGCTCAGCTCCAGCCTTGGCAGCATTATCTCAGGCTGTCATATGGATACACTGTCGTCAGAAATGCAGCATACCCGTTGTGAATGATTGGCAGCAGAGATAGAGTGATGAGGGTAATGCCATGTCTGAGTTTTATACTGCTTATTCCCTTTACAGATGTAACGTCAGAAGTTTGATGCACTTTAAAGATTATGCTGGATTTTGTGAACTGTTTTGCAGTAGGAAATTTGATGCAGTGGATGCTGAGAAGAGCTGACAAAGAAATTACTTGATGTTCCTTTTAAGCCTGTGGAAAGCCTGCTCTCAGACTGTAATTTCCTGGAATTTATTATTCACAATTATTCACTGTATTTTGTTTTGGCAAATCTTTTTAACTCTGTTTTGATCATGCACAGTCTTCCATGAATAATCATCATTTCAGACTGGAACTGTTGTGATAGGTCAAAAGAGAGATATGGCACTGTCATGTTTGTGATTGGAAGTGGAAGAAACCACTTCTAGTGCAGCATTTGCAAATGTGGATATAAAATTTGGCATCTGTAAATATTCATGTGCATACACTTGAAACTATGCTCTGGGCTTGATCCAAAGCCACTAAAGGTAACACAAAGAATGAATATTCATCTTAGTAAAACTTAATTCCTAGATGGTTCACTGAAAGTAAATGTAAAGAGAAAGCATTATAGGCAAAATATATGCATTAATGCCACTAAGTATTCATGGGGAAAAAAGGTCCTACATTTTACATTCAAATACTGGTGGGTTTTTTTGCATATATGTTAATAAAGTAACACAAATGCACACAAACATGATTACAGTCTCCCTTTTAGCGCTATCTTTCCATGCCACAGAAGATCTGCTCTTAACAAAGAGAAGCTAGGAAAAGGCTAGAAGTTCAAAATGTGTAACTGGTTCAGCACAATGGAAGCACATCTTTCTTTTGTCTTCCCTGTATAGAACAGGAAACAGAAACAATTGGAAAGTTTTATTTGATTTAGCATACTTTTCCACAAAGCCCAATGCACAATACAAGCAGGAGCTAGGGGTTTCACTGTGGACTTGTGAAGCTTTCATTTTCTCTTAGGACACAAGTCTAATTTCCCACATATGTGTGACTGAGCACATTTCAATCCCTCAAACTGAGCAACAGAGCAGAGCAACACAATCGAAGAAGAGTGTATCTGATAGGTTTGAGTCAGCTGCTACTATTTTGTTTATTTTTTGATATCTTTTCTCTAACAGGTAGAGAAATTATTTTACGAGAGAAATGATCTTGAATGAGTTTGAAGAAGCAAATGCACACCTAGAATGCAGAAAATTCCCAGTCAGGCAGAGGCTGAATTTGGGAGATACAGTCGTTTGAAGCTGACCCTGTTTTTGCATGAATTGTGTTCCTCTGATGGCATGTAGTCAACTTCACACCACACTGCTATTGGACAGCCTTCAGATGTCAGCCTCCCAAACTCTACCTGTAAGTCAAGCTCAGCTGATTCATGGAAAATGAGGAGTTAAGACAGAATATCTCTCATACTAGACCACAGATCTTCATACTTAACAAAAATCTATCAGTCACCCCTGTGATTAGATAATTAACAAAATCAGTGCTTATAGTGCTATACGTCCTCATAATATGCACAATATGAAGCTGAATGGAGGGGTTCATGTGTTTGCATTTCCCTGTCTAACAAAACATCACTAGGTACAGTTAGGACAACATACTTTTAATGCGGAATAACCCATCATTATGTAGTCCAAACATATAAGCTCTATTGTCAGCTGGTATAAATGTCCCACTGCCACTGAGAAAGAGCTGTGTTGTCTTGGACTGAGCTTTCATTTCCTTACAGGCTGATTAGGGAATAAGAATAACCAGCAAAGCAAATAACAGGGCACCATTTCATGTCCTTTGCTTTCAAAGTCCAAGACTACTTAATGGTATACTTGTGTGTACAGGGAGCGTTTTCCTGATATTATAAAAGGAGAAACTAAATACCAAATACAAAATCAAATTCTATTGCAAATATGAAAAACTTCATGCTGTAAGGAAAGGAAACGTCCATGAATGTGGGAAAAAAAAAACATAAAACTGAGTTCTGCCAATGGAATAGTTTGTATTAAGCACAGAATATTCAGAGACCCTAAGTCAGACTCCACAAGACTGAGCTTTGCACCTGAGCCACCCTGTTTCAACTTCTAGACATAAAGAATAATGTTCAAATATTACCACAGGATTAGATGGTTGCGATTATACGTGACAGTAGCTCTGCAAGTTTGGAGGAACAGTTACTTCATTTGCACTCCAGCTGTAGGGCTCTGGAGCTCTTTAGAGAAGAAAGCAGATCTTATTTTCCCTGTTACTATCTCCACCACAAGCTTTATAAATTGAGTGATGGCATTTTTTTCAGAATATTTTGGTAGCTTCTCTTCAAACAGGTGTTGTTTTGTCATGACAAATCTGAAGGTCAGCACTTGGCAGGTATGAATCTGCAAGGGGAACAATTGCTGTAACTGGCAGCAAGGAAAGCAGCTCTTCAGAATGGAACCTGACTAGAAAGAATTATCTTGTTTAAATCATAGGTAATTGTATTGCACTCTAAATACTAGGAAACGAAAGTCTGGTTCTCCTGAAGTCCTCGGAGCCTGAGGTGAGAGGAAGAGCTACCTGGAATTCCTAGTCTTCATTCCAGTTCAGAAACGCCTTCCATCTCAAATTGGGACAAAAAGATGCAATTTCTTACAAGATGCCATTTCCAAATCACTTCACTTCAGAAATATCTAAGTAGCACCAAGACTAGCTTCATTTTATTGAAAGTAAAGCATTGCTTTCTGACTTGTTCTGACTTTTCTATTATTAACTATGGGATAACAAGGTTTTTGTTGGATGTGAAAAATGTTCATAAAATCACAAATAAAAACAGTCACTGAAATGAGGTTCTTTGACCTGGTCAAAATGAAATATTTCAAAAAACTTGTGTGAAAAATGTTTGTTTATCTACACATTCCAGAAAGTGTTTGATGTAATAAAACCAGCATTTTCCAACAGAAAATTGTTCTATCTGTAAAAATAGTAGATCAGCTTTAATCACAAGGCAAAAGCAAACAAATAAGGAGATGGTGAAAAAACCTTAAGTGAAAAACAGTGGTTGTGCAAGATTTTCAGAGGGCCTGAGAGATTCAGGAGGTGAAACTATAATATCACTGAAGCTGGTGGGAATTTTGTCAATTACTTCAACGTGACTAGTGTTCTACCCTGCATGTTACAAAAAAGTCAACTTTATCTATTTGAAGGTCCAGAGAACATCAGACATGTCTTGAGACTATCACTGGCAGAATCCAGTCCCTTTGATTTCTTTGGTGAATAAATATGTGTGTGTGTATATATATATGTAAATATATATGTATATATAAATGCACAGTCAACTGATGACATCAGACACCGAAGTGCAGAAGCTGAGATTGTGAACTTTGGAGCCCAGATGCAGAATGAAGCTGCAATATTTGTATTTGAAGCCCAAGGTGATAAACTAGAAACTAAGTCTGATCAGCAATGCCCCTTCATGGTTACTTTGGATGTACAGTGGGTGCATCAGAATGAGATGCTGATTTTATTTGGTTTTTTTCCCTTAAGTCCATGGGACTGCAGTTTTGTCATTGTTTGCCTTTGCTGTAAAGTTCATTTCTGTTTCAACATGCGTTCACGGACAGGAGTCTGCTTCTGCTTCTTTTATAGTACATCTATTGCTGTTTCATCACTATACATTGCCTGTTTGTTTGCTGCTCCTGCTTGCTTTCTGCAACAGCTATGCTCTTTCTTCTCACGTCCGCTGTGCCAAACCCATATCTACATGTAGCCAGGCCTCTGCCTCAAGCATTTGATTTGTCCTAGCAAGAGATGGTCTTCATTTCGGTTCTGAATTCCTCTCCTTCTCATGTAGATCTGTTGTGACAATCCTACATTTTTTATTGTAATGTATTTAAATCACAAATGCAGAATCAGGAAAATAAGGTAAGAGGAAACGTTGAATACAACAAAATGAATTAATGTCCTAGGGTTTCAAGATGTCATTTTTTTTTTTTTAATCTACTTCTGGGAAGAGGTATGTAGAGGGGGGAAGTATATTGTTTACTATTTAATGTCTAGTCTTTTAGCATTTGTAAGCATTTGCAAAGCTTTTCACAAGGTTTTAGCTCCATATCAAAAATCCTACTGATATTAATAGGAATTACATAACCAAATCTTCACAAAAATATTTGAAAATATAAGAACAAAACATCTAATTTTTAGTGTCATTTTCCTTCTCTTTTACACTTTTGGGTTTTTTCACTTGTTCGTTTTGTGTTTAGAAATTATCTCCTACAGCTTCCAGATCAATATCACAGAATTAAGAGCCTTTCTGTAGCAAACTTTCTGTAAGCTGCTCAAAGACAACTTTTAAGTCTTTCCAGAATACTTTCTCTGGGGTTTTGTTGCTAGAGAAGCTGTTTGTTACTGCAAGGTACTATGGTGTTGAACAGATGAGCTTTCATCCAGTGTCAAATGCTTAAGTGCACCTGCGGCTCCAAGTGCATCTAGGTTAGCTCCAAGAGATGATAGAAATGCATGACCAGTGATCATCTCTTTCGACAGCCCCTACTCACAAAGGAAACTATCTGAGATTGCAAATCAGTGTCAGAGATCACATTGTAAACCAAAGAAATAGTCTCTTGGGTTGAAAGCTTCTTAGTCATGGAAAGGATGATGTTCAGATAAATTTCCAAGCCATCTGCTGACCTTATTTGCACAAAAAAAAAAAATGCTTGGATGTTGTGGCTACATCTATGCTAGTAAACTGAACAGTGCTAGGGCTTGTTTTGTTGTTCTCAGGTCGGCTGGCACAGTCTGAACCCCCTCCTATCGCCAAGTTCTCTTGTCTTCAAGGGGAGAAGTGGAGAACAGTCCTTGCTTTGTGTTGTGTCCCAGTTTGTGCCCAAGAAATGCTTGGGAAAGGCCCCATTTGCTGGGCCAAAACTGTGCTAATGACTGTTGAATTATGAACAGAATATATGCAATGAAATTCCTAAGAGCACTATTTAGTTTAGTAGTATATATGTTCCTAAGATTATGTCCTAAAATAAAAAGTATCTTTTCAGGGAGGAAGGTGTTACTTAGAATACGAACTCCCTTCCAAAACTCACCCTTTACAGTAGCATTTTCCTCTTTATATGGTGTCCATGGTGAGCAAATAGCAGTATGTTCACACTGTGAAGAACACTGCACTTACTATTCCCCATAATACACTATATGAAATGTGCAATTTTACCTAAACATCTTTAGAGGCTTCTAAAAAAGAAAAGCAGCCTGAAGTCTGTGCTGGGAATATGCTAATTAAGAGATGTGATTGAAATGTTAATCAAGATATTCTAAGGCTGACAAAGGAAGGAGATGTCTTAATCTGCTACATTACCATGACGTCTTCCATTGCCCAGTCATAGTAAAGAAAAAGCAAAAAAAATTGAGATGGATGGAGACCCTGCTTATCATGGGCTAAGAGTCTGCTCTGTGTCTCTGATATTTGCACTTAACAATGGCAAAAAGCTGAAACAGAGCTCTGAGACTTCTCCTGAGCATGCCAGATCAGGGACAGACTTTCAAGGCTAATTAGTGAACCTCAAACGCTTGCAAAGACGAATTGTTAGCAGCAGCCCTAGTAATTTATTTTTCATTTAAACTGTTTGTAGCTTTGTTCTGTTACTGCAGATCTCTGTTTTAAGTAAACATGCCATTTAAATCTCATCTAGTAATAAAGTGGATGCTGCACAACAAGATGTTGCACTTCTAAAAATATGTTGAACTCAAAGCTGTCTGATAGGACTGGACCTCTCTTGTGGTGTCCAGTGTCTGAATGCATTTGAGCACAGCACTCAGATGGCAAAAAAGATACACGTCCACTGAGTTACAGGAGTTTAGGAGCTGGTAATGTGGCTTTGTGGCAAAAGATTTGCTTGAAATCAGTGCTAGCCAGGCAAGTTTCTTTGGCAGTAGGATCTTAGTCAAAGTGTTTTCAGATGTTTTGATGGATTAAAAAATGCACTTAATTTGTCTGTGCAGCAGCTGTTCCTGCAAATATTATGTATTGGGTTACTGTGTGGCTTTGGGAGGGCTTGCCATTTTGTGTTCATGAAATTTGAGGAAGACAAAATTTTATTTGCTGCTGGTTAGCTCCTAAAGTTGTTCTAAAGATCTCTTTTTTCTTTTGCTCTTTTTTCCTCTAAGCCAAGTCAAAAAATAATTTCCTGTCCTAGCAGACTTGAATTACATCTTTAGGGATTGAATCTCTGAAGTGAACCTGGCAATGTTGAGAGTTCAAGGTCCATACTACACACATTTTTTAGGGAAGGAACATTATTTCAGAGCAAATCTAGTGTGGTCCCATGGGCTAAAAAGCCACTAGCATTTGGACCAGGTTAGTTGTTCTCCTGGTGTTCACCTTCCAGTTTAATTTTGTCCAGAAGGGATATTCTTCATGCACTCTTACACTGCTCCATCTTGTGAAACAAAGTATGTGGTACATGGGAATGATTGAGGTATTTGCTTCTAAAGCACACTCCTGATCTGTCTAGAATATCAGTATGAACACACTCTATTCTTGAAGTGTTGTGAAAATATTGTTTCGAAACTTATCAGAGATATCAGGGTGATTTTGATGGCACTATTCATTGAAATGAACAGGAAGAGAACATCTAAATCCTTGAGAAAATCTTTCTGAACCATAATGTCCTCTGCAGTTTTAAATCTTTCTTTGGAGCATTCCAAACATCAACTAAAATATGAACAGAAAAAAAAACCCTAACAATGTAGTACTACAATTACAGAAAAAAACATTAAAAGCAAATACAGTCAAACTAATATGCTTATACCTGTCATTCTAAATTAGTTGGCGTTGGTATTTATTTGTTTGAAGCATTGGGATTTTTGGTTGGTTCATTGAGCCGAGTGTAGATTTTTGTTGTTCTTCTTTGCTTTTAATTCTTTACGTAGTCAACCTTTCTGGCACAGCAGTTTGGGACCACCACTGATGAAATGTCATTAATATCTTAGCACAGCTACATTAATAATCCAAAGGAAACACAGCTAAACATACTCTTTCCAGCTTGCTCAGTGACTTACCACCAATGGTGTGCACAGCTGGTGTAGGTGACCTGTTTTCAGCAGGAGCCCTGGATACCCTCGTTCCCTGTGGTGAAGAGAAGATGATCCTGTTGGCTGCATCATCTCGGACTGGCACTGTATTCAAGGCAGAAGCTGTTTCTCAGTACAACTTTTGCGAGCTCAGGGTTGTTGACTTTGCTGGAACGTCAGCTGCAGTGGATGCTCAGTGCCTCTGAAAATTCAGTGTAAGATTTATTTGGACCTCAGAACCAAAACACAGACATCTGAGTGACTGGGCAATTCAGAAGATTCAGTGAATGAGATCTGCTCAAAACTGCGTGCGGATTCTCCAGTAAGACCAGAGAGAGAGTGCTGAGCTTTCTGCCTTCCAGTCCTCTTTCCAGATCACAGGATAGCTCATATGAACTATTAATATTATCAACATTTATTAACCCCTCCTGCAGACTCTTAATTAAATAATGCAGAGTCAAACCTTAATTCCTTTGGTGCTTACTCGATATCTCTTCCACTTGACACAATTTCATTTATCATTACCCTGTGTCCCTTGTGTGTAATTTTCAGATGAACTAAATGCCTACATTTGGTATTTAAGATGCTACATTAAAAGTGGCTGCAAATATAACAAACATAAGCAGTGTTACCAGAGGTTGGCACGGTGAAGCCAATAAACAAGCCTGACTGTAGGAAATTACATCCTCAAAAGTGCGAGGAAAGAACCTTGAGTAAGTCTGTCTTTAGTTTAAACTTATGAAGAACTGTAGTTAATAAGCCTTTGCTGAAATGTGGTGATGTTCTCCGCATGTGGCAGGTTTAAGTTTACACATAAACGCTGGAGGGAATGGATGAGCTGATCACCCAAAATCTGATCCTAAGTTATGGTAACCCTTTACCTGAGCTTGCCTTTTTATTATGTCATGCGGCTGTGAGCGATACCAGCGCTAAAGGAGCGACTTGATGAATGTGCTTTTAAAGCAGTTAAGCTAACGCTCCCATAAAACCTGGGGAAGTATGCAAATCAGTGTCCTCTTCTGGATGCTGATGAAAGGCACTATTTATAAATACAAAATAACTGTTTGCCAAGCAAGATAACCTTTTTCACGGTTGGTGTTCTACAACAAATAATATCAGAGGTTTCAAAATCCTGGTAACAAGAGCACTGGGTGAGTGGTGCTTCTCCCACTGGAATTTTGTATTGATTTTCAGAGCTGACTTTACAGGCAGGCTGTGATTAAGAAAGAGAATACTGGTTCCAGGGTAAATACAATCTGCCTCCTGGCTGGTCACTCTCACAGCTATCCTTTGGACTCTCACAGCCATCCTTTGGTAGCTCTAGCTTTTTCATATCCATGAAATGGATACCAGCAGGGTTACCTGGGGCCATGATTTTCTGTACCGAGGGTGAAAGGTGAGGAGACGAAACAGATAGCGGGTGGTGCTCATCCAGCAGGGCACAAGGCTGTCATGAAGCAAACATTTACCACATTTATTCTATTGTTTCACAAACAAGGCTCCCCTGCCCCAAAACTAGAAGTACATGTGGTGAAATATGAGAAACGTACTGCACAAGAACAGAGCTTGTTGTGTCGATGTATCGCACAATTCAAGATGGAAAAGGGCAGAGTGGACTGTCTTCATCTCTATAAATAGCATGCTGCTTTTTATTGGTGTTAGCAGATTTACAGAATCCTTTTTTTTGGCACTTGATCGGTCTAGCTGGCAGTATAAACATATAAACTCCATGAACACAGCAAATCAGAGGAGAACAAAAATGGCTGTCAATCTTGCCGGGATTCCTCAGACCATGGCAGTTGATCCTCTCACACACTAGACACTGTTTCTTGATTTTTTTTCCCCTTTACTACCACTACCAACACAGTGAGGACAGAGTGCAGGAAAGGTAACCAAGTGTTCAGAAACTAAGGGGAAAAGAAGTTTTAACCCATGAGTTATCTAGACCTTACCTTAGAAACTCTATTCAGTCCCAAATTGGTCCAGTTCATTGTTCAGTTCACTAAAGCTTTTACAGTTAGTGAAATGGTGGCAAAACAAAACAGATCCTGTGGGCAGGAGAACAAGCGCACTGCTACATGAATTGCCATATTTACTACCAAAGCTGCAGATCTGGTATTAGACCTGATAGCAACATTTAAAAATACTTTCCTATAAAATTCAAAATGGCTTTCTAAATTAAAAAATAACTTTCAGAGGAATGCAACAATAAAATCCAAAACATTTTTTTAATTCTGCCCTTCATTTTTAAAATTTTTGTCTCCTTCCTTCTCTTTACTGAATCCCATACCCTTTTCATTGGCAGAACTTATTAAGATATACAATATCATGGGAAAGGAAGGCAAGGCAAAGCAAGGCAAGGGATACTCAAAGAAAGAGTTTCAGCCATCATAAAGGCTGCAAAAATGTCGATTAATTAAAAAAAAAAAAGGTTCTTTTGAAGCGAAATCGTGTAATCTTTTCCCAGTTACAGTGATCCTGAAGTTTTACAAACTTTGCTTGGTTCTGTGCTCTAAGCTGGCTATCCTGGTTATTCCCAGGCTGTATCTTAACCAGATTTAAAGCTATTAACAACAAAATTAAAATATTAATGTTCCTTTACTCTCTACCAAAGCTGCTTTTTGACAAGTTTTATTGGAAATCATGTTAGCAGATATTCTGACTACAATTTTTAAAATTTAAATATCATATGACAAGTATGCTAGTTCATATGATTACACACACAGGAAAAGATATGAAAATGAATGAAACCATGTCTTTATCAATAACTGAAAAATGAAAATTCTCTTAGAATTCATACATGGTATATATTGCTCACATATTTTATAATTCACTCTGTTCAGCTGAATGTTTTCCTATCAAAATCTAGTTTTGAAGGCTCTCCACAGAGTACGTGACTGATACATGCTGACTTGACATGCCTATAAATCTGATGACACAGGGAAGAAATGTTTGCCTTCATTAAAACTGACAGCAAAATTGTATCTTTACCTATAGTGAATGCAGTCATGAAGTCTCCCTCTCCATTTCTCTTTCTTAGCCTTCTGAACTTCCCTTTTTCTACAGATTTTTGTATTTTCATAAAAAAAACTTTCTCTAATGTGCACGTTATTTTATTGTACAATTTATTTTTCAGTCACTGTATCCAAACACCCCGTGTTAGGTATGAAAATAAGAAAATACTTTAGTTCTGTCAGTGCATTTTGTAGGAATTCAGTAGGCTCTGGGTGATCTCACTGACACTCCACAGGGCTGCACAGCCCCTTACACCAGACAGCAAGTATATCCCTGTCAGTAACTAACGACAGGGGACTTTGGTGGCTGCAGAAAAGGGACTCCCATCTTCTCTGTGGACATAGTACTGCATCTTTCACTGTTCCCTTAAAGAGAGCTAACCTGGCAGCAGGGAAGATGAGTTCAGCAGGGATTACGTAGCAAACAAGGCTAAAACAGAACAGGAGGTATCAGCCAGCAAACATGGCTGGAAAGGGAGTGGAGTTGGGAGAGCTGGGAAATGGGACTGCTTCTTCGGAGTCAGTATTTATGTCACCAAATTAAATCATTTCACCCCTATTTGGGCTGAAAGATCTGGACATCTCTTTTGGAGAAAATATGGTTAGCTTAATGGTTTCATGAAATCTTGCTGTTTCCACCACAAGGCACTATTATTTCAGTACTACACAGCCATGAATATACACTTTTGAGAAATCACACATTTTTGGACATGAAATCTTGCTAAGACAATCTGGTGTAAATGTTGGAGCTATGTTGATTCAAGCCAGCTGAGACCTTAGTCTTTTTATTATTATTATTGTGATTATTATTATTATATTTCAAACTAGCAGCATATTTAATTCATTTATCCTGACAATAAAACTGAACTTTATCCTTACAATTCTTACTTTTGTAGTCACTGTTATTTCTTGACTCTCTCTGCACTTGAAGAAATAATAATAAGGCTTACATCACCAAAAATATGATGCTTTTATGCTTTTTTTGTCAAGATTAGTTAATCTTTATTGTAAACTTTTAAAATTAAATACCCCATATTTCTTATTTAAAAAATGAACATTGTTTAATATAAGCACATGACAACTTCAAAAGATTATTGTTAGCAAAAGGAGTAAACAGAATTTTAAAAATTATTAGAAGAATGGCCTTACAAATATTCTTTTCAAGTACTGTTAACATACTAATGTCACTGGATACATTCCACTGTCTGGAACTAATTCCATTTAAGTCAATGAAATATATAAAATCTTTGGTTGATAAAAGTTCGAGAAACTTACAGGTTTTCAAGTGTTTCTAGTATGATTACAGACTTTTACTGGGTGTCTTGTTTAAGCATCTGCTGGTGTGATGACTACCTCATTGCCTACTTGCTAAAGTGATTTTTAAAATTACTGATTTCCACTCTGTAGGATTGAGTGCAATGCTAAACACTGATTTTTGTTAACTTTGTCTCGCTGCCTACACTGAAGAGAAGTAGAGCATGAAAACTGACCATTCCAGCTTATACAAGAAAAATTCAGTTTGTTGATCATTACAGTCTGAAAAAACAGATAGGAGAAAAATTAAAATAATAAGAACAATAATTTCAGAAATTTGGTCATACATACTGTTCCAGAACAAGTTCTGGATGAAAATTCCACAGTTCAAAGTAGGAACTAGAATGTTGACACATACTCTGCTACTAATTGCTTTGTGCCTACACAATGTCCCCAGAATTACAGCAGAATTTTATTCCATGCAATTAGAATAAACTTGTAACTAATTGTACAGTAGTGAATCAAGTCCCATGAAATACTTATCTGGAACCACCCCTTTGCTTACCAGGATTTTTGCAAAATGCTTCTCTGTGATTTCAGGCAGGCTACAGCTATTATGAAAATCATCTTACCTTTGGTACTTCAGCTTTTCTGTTCTTACAACTGGTAATGAAAATTTACAAGAAATTAAAAAAAGTAAAAAAAGATTCCTCATCTTTCCTCCTCAATTCTGAAAGTTCGAAGAAATGAACTGATATTTGGACATAATTTTCTTCCTATATATTTTCTATCAGTCACAAAAATTCTCCTGAAAACATGAGGGAAAAGACTGCAAAATGTTAATTTTGATCTAGTGAACTGTGATGCTTTCATGGCATGCTTATTTAAGGAAGAGACAGAAGGTAATTCTAAGTATTTTGGCTATATTTTTAAAAGTTTCTTGTGCTTTGGCTTTTGTATTTTTTTGAGAAAATTATGTTGCAGAACATAGCAGTGTGATCAAGACATCTATTCGGATGCAGTTAGAGTCTAGTGTAAGGTCTTGTAAAAGTACAGAGGATATGCTCTTCAGAACACAAGTTTATGCAAATATCACTATATAGATGCATTTTTCAATAATAAAGCAGTAGGTCTGTAGTTTTAGCAGAAGAAATAAGAACTGTATATCTAATGCTAAAAACACTACCTTTCAAAGATTGTTCCCTTTGTTCCTGAAGTCTGAGCCTGCACATGTCCATACGAAGAGTTTAATATTTAAGGTTATAATTTTTGTTTGTTTGTTTGTTTTCTGGATGGTGTATCTCAGGAGAATGTAACTTTTAAATATTACATCAATTAATTAGCATTAATACAAGTAAAACTACTGAACCATGACGTTTAGAAATATAAACAGAAATCTTTATTCCACTTAGCTCTTTCTGGCTGCTATCTGAGGGATACAACATGCTACACAATCAGGCCCTGATGACAGCACTAGAAAGAAATCCCCAAAGCAGTTGTGGCGTTTGGTGTGTTCTTTTTTTTTTTTTTTTGAGGGGGAAACTACTTTCAGCAAAAGTGAAACTTTCGGTGTTAAAATGCTGATACATTTTTCCTTAACATCTACAATTTTCCATCACAAAAGCCAAAACAGAATGTTTTAAAGAAAGGCAACATCAATGTGACCCTGAGATTTTGCAGCGTCTGACAGGTGCTGCAGGTTTTGTATTTAATGCTCCCTTTTTCCTCTCTGGCTCTTTTTTCCTCTCATCTTTTTTCTCCTTTTGCTTGTGGACAAGTCCGTTTCCCCTTGTACAGCTCAGCCTCCTCCCAGGCTGAATGCTGATCTACACTGCAGAGCTGGTGGTGGTACAGACGTCAGCAACCCCATGGTGGTCAGAGACAGGTTGCACACCACAACGCACTGGCACCAAGTGTTAGCTGCATCCAAGCCAGTAAGGAAAAGCTCAGTTGCCCTTAGATCCAGACCTGATGAAGTCACCACTGTGCAGTGCACGTGCACCTCAAAGCACTCCTGTCTGTGAGAGTTCCTGTTAAGGAAAACTATCACTGAAATTTTTAGAGATAAAACACAGCAAATTTTAAGCACTGATTTTGGCTTTTTTCTTGTTTATGTACTATATGTGGCTGGCTGATTTTCTCATCAAAAATGTAAGATGAAGGCAAAGGTTGAAATATTTATAATTTCCCATGCAAGGGATTTGGGGATTTTTGAAGACATCTAGAATGACACGTTTGTGCTACCACATCTCCCAAACTGGAGGTGGGCAGAACAAGCACGTACGCTGCCTCACAGCCAGGGTAGCTACTCCTGTAGGGCTAAAATATGAGTCATAGAGATTTAGGGCACAGGTTTAAGAACTGGGAATCTTTTTTCTTTGTGCTATTTTGGAGGTCTAAGTCATTTACCTCAGGTATATAAGGCCTATATTTATATAGACTAAGGGCATCTTTAGTACTTTCACAAGGAGTAAACAAGCCTTAAAAGAACTGTAAATATAATTTGCTTGGTCATTAAAGACCTTTAATACTGTCACGGTGAGAAAACGGGAGTCTGAGTCCGCGCATCACTCATGTCAATAATTTTGCCTTTTCTTCTGCAAATTTTACCCCAAGTCTAGCTCCTCACTCTTCAATACCTTTCTGAATGCTTTCTGTTGCTCTGTGACAAATAGCGTCTTTTAGGCTGAAAATCCTCTGCTCTGGTAGCTTGTGCATGTTTTTTCTTTTGGGACATCAATAAAATATATTTGTGTGCATTCTATTCCGCTTGCTCGGATATCACACTGAAATGTAAACTTCTACATCTTTACAAAAGTTATAGATGTGGATTTGCAGATAAGTGCTGAATATTTTTCAGAATTGTGTCCCTGCCAGGGAGACCAAGAGTTTATATTAAATTCTATTCTATTTTTCTGATATATTGCCATGTTGATGTGTGCAAATGTGACCAACACTTACTGAGCAAAAAACTGTGTAGTAGAGGAAAAAAATGGGTTGGTTGTTTTTTTTGGGTTTTTTTTTTTTTTTTTTTTTTTTTTTTTCCTTTTTTC
>Ga0065711_1000987_pt1 | contig 50523 bp, 26 predicted proteins | sample Hoacrofraction12_FD_59098 | JGI IMG/M metagenome (GOLD analysis project Ga0065711, IMG submission 59098) | Hoatzin crop microbial communities from Cojedes, Venezuela - Epithelial fraction 12 v2 (version 2) | ecosystem: Host-associated > Birds > Digestive system > Esophagus > Crop | place... | reverse complement strand
TTTTTTTTTTTTTTTTTTTTTTTTTTCTTTTGAGTGACCAGGAACCTGCCCTCCTAAGACTGGTTTGAGACTATCAGCCCCAAAGCAACTCATATGATTTCTAAACCAGGTTACTTGAACTGGTGTCATGTGAAATTTCTGCTAATCCACATCCCCCATAACCCAGTCCCCATTTAACTGTGAGGGGTTATCCCTCATCATCATACTGTTTTGTAGTCCTCCTCTGTAACATTGTGTCCTGAAGATCTGTGCAGGCACCCTAATCTTAGGGTATTCCCTAACCCTAACTGCAGATACTCATACAAATGAAGGTAGTTAATGTACAGAGGAACACAGTGACTAGTGCCTTGGAATTAGCTGGATGCCAGTGGTGATAATAATGGTGCTGAAGTGAGTGTGGATTGGCCAATCAAAGATGGAAAAATTATAAGCTTACTTTTCAAGCCTTTTCCTGTATTTTTCCCCTGCACCTAAATATCACAGTATAAAGTAATAATTTAAATATATCAGAACAAAGAAAAGAACAGCTGATAAGTAGAAATTATATTTTTGCTTACTGTATTTCTTGCTGCTGAAATTAGAATCCTGTTTGGGGAGAGAAGGGAAGGAAGGAGATATTTTTTTCTGAGTTTTCATCAACTTAAACTAAATGTTTTTGAAATATTTGGGACCATGTGACACAGCTGAAAGTTACTGTGGTGAGGAAGATGCTAAACATCACTTTGCCATGAGTATGATAGAGATTTGGCCTGTGGACATGGTTAAATCCCAGCAGCCTAATTCAAAACCCAAATAATTATATGCTAAAGCACAGCTGAAAGCTATTTGGCCACAGACAAATTCATAACTCCCTGGCTTAGTGGCACAAGGGATAACAGTCCTGTCTATTGCCCCAGACTTCTACCTCCTTGTGATTTATGTTCCTCACTGGGATGTTATCAAGCCAGCTCTAACTCCTCCCAGGTTTCTGCTGACCGTGGTCCCTTTTCTTCTGCTGCTTAGCAGGTTTTCTGGGGAGTGTCTCACTAGGACTGTCTCTGTGCTGTAAGCTGATCCAGCCGTCACGCAGGAGGTTTTAGCCTGCCTGAAGAATGTAAAGGAAGGGTTTCTAACCTTCTCCATGCATAAGCCATGTGAGCATATGGCCATAAATCCTATAAGCTTGGGCACTTAGTGGTTATACAAGAGCAGTTGATGGACTCCTCTGGATAATTCTGCTGTAACGTAAGGTGGATGCAGCAGGGAGAGATTGGAGCCTTGAGGTCGGCTCTACGGGCTTTGCCGTCTGAGGCAATGTGGCAAATATCCACCGTACACACAGACAGCTCTAGCGTGCAGCAATACCTCTGGGCAACTGCTTACTGAATCCCCTAACACAGAGAGAGAACACTCTGCATCGTCTTCTGGCAGGAGTTTTTGGGCAAGGAGGCCTGATGTCCTCGCAGCACAGATGAGAGCTTTCCCCTTGCCTCCTCCTCCTAACCTCTGGCTGAGGACGGAGAGCATCTGTTTAGCCTTCTCGTTCCTTCCCTGTTCTCCTGAAGCATGATTCATATTAATGCTCTGGTTTTGCATACTCCATGAGCATTAGGACTCTGAAATGCCGGACCTTTTGCCGACAACAAGATATTATAAATTATTTTTCTGATTTGCTTCTATCTGATTACAAACTGATCGTGGTGTTTCCTACAAGGCTTACTGAGTAGAGTCACCCCCTTCCTCCCCTCTCGTATGTCCCGGGGATGCAGGGGCTAATCCTTTACATTAACCAGCCCATTAACTATTGTGCCTGTAAAAACACCCAGCCTGTCACAATTACTTCTGGCTCTGTTCCCTCCTGCCCATCAACATGATCGAAGATAACGTGTAATGGGATAGCGCAGGGCTGCATGCTGTTGACACTAGGAAGAAAGATCCCAGGGCTGAAGTGCCACTCAGGTTACAGATGAGCTGGAAAATCCACCCACTCATGAGGGTGGTGACAGCTTTGTATACAAACTCTTGCTGCCCGTGATACCGAGATTGCAGAGGCTGAAAGTCTGCAAGTGTTTGACAGACGGGACTTTGACGAGAGGCAACAGGGAGAGGGGCTGGGTGGATGTTGCTGGAGGTCAGCTGGGTCATCTCTTTTTAACCTTGATGCTGCAGCGTAAGTGGAATAAGTTATCGCCTTAAGATAAATCAAACGAGGATATCTGCTTACTGCACAACACATCCTTTTTGTTAGTCAGCACAAAGGGCAGATCGAGGAGCTGAACACACAGCTGCATTTTTGTGGCTGTAGGTTGCTCTTACATACTTGTGCACGTCAAGCTGCGATTGGATGAATTCCTGCAAACCGTGACCGAGATGCCTGGCAGCCCGCTGCAGCAGCTACGGCATTGAAACCAAGTCACTGGGCATCAGCAGAGTCACACCCAGGAGCCCTGCCTTGTCCTCTTGGTTCTGACGTGGGCATTACATACTCCACTGCTTTGTCTCATATCAGTAGTTTTGTAAATGTTTCAAGGCAGGATTTGAATATTGTCTTTTTTCTTTTTTACTTTCCCCCAAAGAAGTGAGTTTTTTTCACAGGCAAAGTCTAAAATATCAGCTTCCAACCTGGGGTGGCTCAGCCCAAAGCAGAACGTTTCAGTTTTGTCAGCTGGCACAGAGAGGTCTGTTTCAAATCATTTTTGACAGCATATTAAGATGTATTTCTGTCTATGTCAGCTTGAAACTGGCCTGCCCTTTGGGTCATTCCGATTCTCTGGAAAACCACATGCTTTTCTTCATCTGAAAACCAGGTAAAATAGGTGAGTGGATGAATCAATGGGGCATGAACTTGGCTGAGTGGAGAAAAAAGAACTAGGATTTTCAGAATTTAGTACCAAAAAAAGAGTAGTTTGATTTTCACTTGATCTGGAAATAGCCATTGCAGCCAGGTTTGACAAACTGCAATGCAAATATTGCAGAAATCCTGCATTTCTCTTATCTCTAACATTACCAGCTGGCATAGCAAGGCTTTGTTGTTGGCTGGGACTTTCAATGAAGGTGTAGAAGTAATATAAAATAAAAGCTTCTGAAGCTCTCTGGGCTGAGCAACTCTCTGGATAAGAAGAATATCTAGGGAAAAATAAAATTATATACACTCTGCCTATTTTAGGCACTTTTGGAGGCCTCTAGGAAATGACACTGAGCTATCATCTATTCAGTTACCACACCCAGACTTGACTTAATGAGTGCAGGGACAGTTGTGACTCCTTGATATTGGACATAGGGGTAGAATTTATGTTGAGATCTAAGCTTCGACAAAGTTCAGAAACGGCTTTGTATAATGTAAACCCCCACAGGTAATTATGTTAATTTTTTTTTTTTTAGATGACACATACACAAATAAAAGGGACTGACAATAGAACTATGATTACCTAAAACAAGACAACTCTGTTTAGTAACTCCTAGCTTTATGTCAAGAGCAAGAGCAGTGTTTTCTTGCTCCTGCCCCATCACCCATGAACAGCTAATGGTTCGTGATATGATGCCAAATGCTTCTTTTCAGCAGTTTGGATGCGAATCAACTGCTAAAGTGAAGTATACTTTAGAACCCAAGTACAAACCTGCTGGTCCTGTTTCACCCTCAAAGGGCTTGCCTACCAAGGAATTTGTCTGTTCTTTTCCTTTCTGATTTTGGTTTTTCCTCAGCTCTGTGTGTCTAATCTAATAAAAAACACTGCCTCTCCCTGCAATTTTTCTGATTGCACTGTTGCAGCAAGACTGTCTTTCCACAAAAGAGCACAGATGTTGCAACACTCCGTGATGAAACATCTGGAAGCTGGTCAGCAACGACTGCAAGCGAGATGCCCATGGCTGATTTCAGCACCTTGCTTCCCTCTATAAAATGTGGGGTGTAGAATTTAACTCCTACAATGAACTTCACGAAGCCAGAATTTCAAGTGATGAGAAAACTGCCCTAATCAGAAGGAAAAAGTAAAGCGAGGGATGCTAGGAGGTTGTTGGTGCTGTTTCAAGGCTATAACTAGTGAAAAAGATCATGAAACATTTTCCTTCTCTGAGTAGCTTTCTGGGACATATCTGCAAAGGGTTTTCATATTTGATTTTAAATGTCAGAAACCTTGACCAGAGACCACTAACCACTAGATTATACTGACTCCCCTTTGCTGCCTGTTCTTCGAGCACCATGAATCTTGCAAGCTTGATGCAACATTAACAGGAGGGAAGAGATAAGCTCACTTCCAGATTGCCGTTTAAGGTTTAGGGTGCTTTCCTAGCTTGTGCAGACATTAGTCCACATGTTTGACATTACTCAGGGACCTTGTTGACCACTACAGTGGTCTTTGAAAACAGCGTCCTCCAGGTAAGTTGGCCCCTGTCTGGGGAGGTACCTCGGGGGAGATAAGCTGATATGTGTCTTTTCTTTCCTTAAGAAGGAAAATAGGTGCTGATCAATTTGTTCATATTTGCTGTTATCACTTGCTATTTATAATTCAGTGAACAAAGGATACTGGCCAGTACATGCACAGGTAATAGTGCCAGTTTGGCTTCAGAGAGTTCAGTGTGCAAGGTTAGGAGAAGGAAGAGTGTGTGTGTCTCTGTGCATGTGTGTGATGGTGGGGATGGATCTGGACAAATGAAATAACACACAAAGTGGCAGCATTGCATTACAAGCCCTTCAGCCTGGAGTCTCCAGAAAGATGGAACCTTTCACTTTTAAACTGGTGGAATTTTACTTTATTGTTGTTCATTTCTATTCCTTTTAACAAGGAATCCTGAGCAGAACTCCTTGCATGCTTACTGCACTCTGCCTTTGGCTGGCTTACCCAGGCTTTCCCTTGCAAACTCAGGAATGAATCATTTAATCCCCTCAGTCAGAGTTAGAGAAACTCTGGAGCAGCTCACTCGTTCACTGGCGAGGCTGCACTCCTACACTGCGGTGGCTGGGACAGCCTACGCGTGTTCCTGGACTCAGTGAGCTATCCATTTCACTGGCTGGTTCGAGCTGCGTGCTCCCTGCATTCCTTTGGTCACAGGGGCGTAGGAAACGATCTTACCGCTCAACTGAAATACCTTGGCAAAGCCAATCGTGATTTTGTTATTAAACTTTGATGCCTTCTTTCTTGAGTCTCCTCTCTTCCACTTTCCTGCCTTGAGTCTATGCTTGCAAAACCAGCAATGTGGCTACCATAGAAATCACTAATGCAGCAAGGTAGGGAGGTCTGTACACACATGTTGCTGATACGGGCTTTCTTCAGTGTGCTTGCATGGCTTTGCTAGCCTGGGCTTCCCCCTCAAGAGCATGGGACTGAGTGGTGGTGGACACAGGAGGGGACTTGGCTTGACAAAACATAGGACTCAGTTGTTCCAGTAAATACTGCCTCCGAATGAAGACAGAAAGCTTGGGGGGAGGCATAAGGAAGAGGAAGGAATTTCCACCACAGCATGATGTTGGTTTTGTGATTTAATACAATCGACGTGTGGTTTTTTTCTTCTTCTTTTTCTTCTGTCTTGGAAGAAAATGGAGGTGGTCACCCTACAACAGCAAGATAAGTCTGCAGAGTTGAGGGCAAACTGTGACGAAGATCCATGCTGCCACAGCAGGGAAAGCAGCAGATCAGAGACTTCTAGCATGACTGCATCTGAGCTCAGGATTTCTCAAAAAAATTCATCCTGCTTGCACGAAAGAGCCAACAAAACGGTAGGCTTAAGGAACAGGTAGGCTACATTTTCTCTAAAGCCAAGGTGCTCGTGATGGATGCGTATAGAAAAGTTGTGGAAAAGCTGTTGCCTCACACATTACTTTAACCGTCCATACTTACTCCAGAGTACCAAGAGTTTTGAAGTAGCTGAAACCATCTAGAACATTGCCTCATGGTAGGGTGGCTTTACAGAACAATCAGGTTTAATTTTCTAGCCGTGAATCCAATTCTGGCTGGAAGGTTTCTGAAGAGATTGTTTCTGTGTTGAAAATAGGATATCTTTTAATTTTTTTTTTTTCTACAAATAAAACTTTCAGAAAACAAATGTGTCCGTTAGCAGGCTGCATTTTGCAAACATATGTATGTGTCTGTGCATATGCAAATGTAGCATTTTGTAGGATGGAAACCTTCTGTCTTAATCTTGTCAGAAAAAAATGTTACCAATTTTCACATCCTCATGACTTTTCATTTTGAAGACTGTTTTATATACTGTAATAGTCATTCTAATTTTTTAAATTATTATAATAGGCTATATCTATTTCACACATGTAAAAGGTTTTAGTTTTAATCCATATTGTTGTGTCCTCTTCTCCTAAAAAGCAATTTTCACATTATTTTGCTATTGTTGACAGTGATTTTCTTTTTGAACATTTGAAACTGTTTCAGAAAAGAAAATTTCGTATCTTTATGCAGACGTAGAAACAGCTCAGATGCAGACAAGATATATGTCGATTCTCTGCTTATGGTGACCATTAAAACCTCATTAATAGTTGTGTGGAAATTAAACCACATGATCTAAGAATATGCACTTTTGCCACACGTGTACAATAGAAGTCTTCTGTGAATACTGCTGATATCAAACCTATGAGCTACGAGGTCTTTCTAACTCTCAGCAGCATGAAGTAGCAGAGTCAGTTGCCAGCAATTGTTCCATTCTACAGAAAAAAGTATGAGATAGGAAGTAAGTGCTACTTAATGCCACTGCATTATCCATAACTGTGGGATCTACAGAGTAAGGTCACAGAGTATAGAGAAGGAGCAGAGTCATACAAGATCACGGCTTGTGGAAACTCTGGTCTAGTTAAAGGACCAGAAGCAAGATGATTATATAAATGTGGCTTTCTGCCAGAGTGGACTTCTGCATTGTGTCATGAAGACATCTCCTACTTTCCATCCTGAAGAACAGCAGAATAAGGACTCAAGGTCAATAAGGGATTCACTTAATCATGTCTGAATACTGTTTTGTGCCTTCTAGGACATGCTGTGTGGTGGTAAAAAGGCTTAGTGTCTGACGAACCCAGAACACTCTATTGTGTATCTTAAGGAAGAGAAATTACCATGACTGTCAGGAGTGCAGTACTGCAATAGAAGATGTCTGGTGGACATAGCTGAATGAGTAGAAAGGGCATAAGGAACATGGTGGTCAGGAAAAAAAGAACTTCTCAGTGCACAAGGATGATTGAAGGGAGGTGAAGACTGTCTATAATGTAGATGTGCATGCCTGAGCAAGACACTCCGAGGTCTTTTTTAATGAACAGAGAGCCTGTGAATAACACAGGTAGCATCTAGAGTTAAATTCATCCCTAAAAACAGATCCAATGAATCATGCTCTGAAAGTACCTTTTTCTCTCCAAGACTACAAAAACAGTTGAGGGAGACCAAATCAGATGGAGATGTAAACACTGCAAGTGACGGGAAGCAAGCTCTTATTCTCATATTTCTCTTGGGTAAAATAGAAAGATAATTAAGTAACATATAGACATAAGAATAAGTAACACAGAGTAAGTCAGTGTGGAGGTGACTTTTGGGAGAAATGGAAAGGTAAGGGAGGTAAGAAATCTGGACACCAAAACAGGGATGTTGACAGGCCTCTAGATACAACAGAGTTGAAATAGTCATGTGGATTCCAGCTTTAGCAATTGCTGAAATGTAATTTTAGCCAAAATGCAATTTTAGCTGAAATACTGAAAATTCAGAGAGCTCTTTGCAGTGCTGACAAAGACAAAGAGGACAGGGAAATTGAGGCTTGAGTCTGTCACACCTTTGAAACCATCTCACTGGTATGATTCAATTCACTACCTATAACCTCTCGAACGGGAAGTTGAACTCACTCTTCTTAAGGTTCTCCAAGGAGGGCTTAGACATGCCTTATGATCTTCTGGGGTACTGCAGAAAATAACCCCTTTATCTTGCCCTTCAGTTACAGGAAAGCAGCTCTTAATAACATCTCTGCTGAACGAGGGTTATTTGTTTCGCTGACAATGTCTGTCTTTCATTTGCAAGCAAATAAAATTCCATTCAACATAGAATCATAGAATCAGTATGGTTTGAAAAGACCTCTAAGATCACCAAGTGCATCTCTCAACCCAACACCACCATGCCTACTAAATCATATCCTGAAGTGCCACATCTACACAGTTTTTCAACCCCTCCAAGGATGGGGACTCCACCACTGCCCTGGGCAGCCTGGTCCAATGCCTGACCACTCTTTCAGGAAAGATATTTTTCCTAATATCTAATCTAAACCTCCCCTGATGCAACTTGAGGCCATTTCCTCTCGTCCTATTGCTGGTTACTTGGGAGAAGAGAACAACACCCACCTCTCTACAACCTCCTTTCAAGTAGTTGCAGAGAGCAATAAGGTCTCCCTTCAGCCTCCTCTTCTCCAGACTAAACAATCCCAGCTCCCTCAGCCACTCCGTATAAGACTTGTTCATCTTCCATTACTACTCGTGGTACATCACTACTCATGAGAATTTGACCATGAAAGCTCCCATAAAAAGCAACATCATGGGCCAGATTAGTGACTGGTATAAACTGAAATCTCCAGAGAGATGCTGATTCATTCAAAACTGAGGATATATCCTTCAGTTTTCTGCTTGGAAAATTAGACAAACAACAATGTACTTGAAGGCCTCCCTGCCTGGAAATGCCATCTGATAAAGGTACAGTGGTGTACATGGCCATAGTTCAGTGGGTAATCACAACCACACAGCAATTACTGAAGGGAAAAAGATGACCTTCCCCTTGCAAAGACTTTCTGTTGAGTTTTGAAACTGCTGCTTTCTCGTGTGTCTCAGGAGGAAAACCAGTGTGAAAGAAAACATTCATGGGAATGCCTGTTTGTCAGTCTTTTCAGGTAAACAAGGATCTCCCATGTTTTCATCTGTAGAACATTTCCAAGTAATTTAACAGCAGCCAAGCCTGTTTGTGGAAACTGTGCTTGTTTTTCTACTACTTCTCCCCAGAAGCACTCACAAATCCTGATTTCCCAAACCGCCTTGGCCGTGATCCTGGATTGCAGCATTGCTAAGCCTCTCCTCTGTATCAGCACCTGACTGGGAGCCCAGACAGCCAGAAAGCTTTCCTCCAGCTTCAGATCTGAGCACAGGATGGGTATAGGCTCAGCAGCAAGCTTCAGCAGTGAACCTCCTCATAGCATGCCCTTTCCTACCCCTAACAACCATCCGTAGAGGATTTACCTCTTTTCCCCCTGACAGCAATGTACCGGGTTGCACCATCCTGTGGTGAGCTGTCCCGTAAACAACAACAAAATGGGCTTATAACTTTAAGCCTCCAAATGAAATAAGAAGCTAATTTGCCCCATCGCGGTGCTTGCCATCTGTAAGAATTAGTCCCAGGGGGAAATGAATAGAGCCATTATTCCCACTGTGCTCTTGGCTGTGTAATTCCTACAGTGGTGAAACAGTAGACAGCGAGAGGAAAAACATAATACTTGTGTGACCAGCCTGCCATTGGCTAAACAAGGTTGTGTGTATCTTGTTCATGAAATGAAGAGTCGGGCAGACAGCTTAAGGGGTGACAGACTTCAATGTCCAAAATGCTTCTTAGGCACCAAGTAATTAAAGCACTGTGTGGAACGGATAACAGAGCTAGAAGGCAAGTTAAAGGTTCATTTATTGATGTCTGAGGCTTGTGAATGACTCTGCTACAAACCATGGAAAATATCAGTCTCTGAGTGCAATTATACTTATGTTCCCTCAGAAAATCTCTCACTCCATTTCTATGTCTCCTGTGTTCTCCTTTTGTTAGAGATGATGTTAAAAGTGAAGCATGACGGCCCGTTAACCCTTGCTGGATGATCCCAGCAGCGTTGTTCTTGCCAGGGGAGGTTGGATTCTCCCTGGTGGAAACTGGCCCAATTCCCATTTTATACTACGTGAGGATGTGGCCTGTAATTTTGCAGCTGAGCCGAGCCCAAGCCATGAAGTAAAAGGTTCATAAAGTAAGATTTTCCAGTCTTAAGTAAACATTACTTTATCTGAGAGGAATGAACAAGAATGAGCGCAAGCACAAGGAGCAGGAGAGCAGTGTGTGAGACTCTTCTCCAGGCTGAAAAGTGGTCCCAGGAAGAAAACAGATGCTCTCTCTGAGCACAACCAAGCATACTCTACCTCCTGGAAAGGTAAATGTTATGTCCAAGTGAGCACTTAGCAACTCAGCTGCAATCAAAGCTTGCTATCCAAACAAATAGAAATGCCTTTATCTCTTATTTCTAAGTCAAGGAGTGAGGCACAGTTATCTCATTACATGTGCTAAAGACCTGACAAGTATCACTCAAGAAGTCCTAGTTCAGGGACTTTGCTCCCATATAACTTGGTTTTCTTTGTCACATTTACTTTGATGCTTTTCAGATCTTGCCAACGAAGAAGTAAGTGAGCCTAGTCATGACAGGACCTTCCTGATTTGGATTAGGTGCACCAGTTCTGCATTCAAAACAGAGAATCCAAAGAGGATTCAAAACAGATGATCCACAGAGGTCCCTTCCAACCCCTACCATTCTGTAATTCTGTGATTCTGTGATTCTGTGAATCATTGATCCTGAAGGAAAAAAAAAACCAAGATAAAATGCATTATGGGAATGTCACCCTTTCAGCTGGGAGAAAGGCTGCTGTAGTAAGAGTGAGGGAGTCAAATATGAGGGCCGACTAAGTGATTTTGCATGATAAGCAGCTTTTGTGCAGCCCAGCACCACTCAGTGCAGGCACTGGTTCCTGCCAACTTTTTGCTGGTGACACAGCTTTCATAGTTTATGACCTTCTTTTTCTGTCTAGAGGCACCCTGTGTCTGTTCAAAAACAACAACATCTCCCTTGATGCTACTGACCTGTCCTGCTATTTCTGTTTTGTCCCTTTCCTTGGTGTTCCATTTGGCTTCATACCTTATTTTGTACTATAACTGATATTGTCCCTCTCTCCTCCCTATCTCCCCAAATCAAATTCTTTTAGCATCATGTGTTTATCATAATCTTTCTCTCCCCATACAAACCCTTAACCTGTGTGCACCACACCTTTAATATTTGCTGCAATGGTGGGCTATTTTTCTTCTCGTTTCAAAAGAAGCACTGGGACTATTAAGTAATCTCAACCACACTGAGGATCTGAGCAAGAAGATGGAACAGAGACTATGTGTCCTCAAACAAATTGCTTCACCCTACCACATGTCATTTCATTCACCTCTCTTTCTCCTAGTTTATCTACTTGCATTTTCTTTGGGAACTCCTTATCTCAGAGACTTATTAGTTTTTTTGTTTTTTTTTCCCTGATGGGGCCTTATTTTATACAGGATGTATCAGTACTTCTGTAATACAAATTGCAGTACACCTGAGGTTTTCCAAAAGATAGGAAAAGTGTGTCTGAACGAGGGCATGCCAGCTACCAAGCCCACAATGACTTCCTGATGGAGAAAGAAGACTGAGCATTAGTATGTCCTGAGTTAAAATATCATTTTCAGACCAAACATGTTAGACTCTGAATTTAAGAGGAACTCAGCATTTACACTGAGACCATGGGATAGGATCACCAGGCAGGAAATTAGTAACCCCTGCTGTGTTTTACTGTGCCATAGAATATTTCGATGCTTTCTTTTTAGCCTGTGGTGAGAAAGAGGATTTGGATCACAGTGGAAATGGATCTAGAGTGTAATGGTTCCTCAGAAAAGGGCCTTGTAGGGTAGCATCCAAATCACCTGCCCACCCAGATCTTTTCCTGTTCTAAAGATCAGTAAAAGAAGTGCCTTTGATGCATAGTAGGCTTCTCAGACATGGCAGGCAGGTTCAATAGGCTTTGCAAGCTCAACAGTTGCTCTCACATCACTTGGATCTTAGTGGCCAAGAGGTGAGATGGTAGTGTTCTGCATGAATGGTCTGGTAGAGGAGAGAGTAGATTTAACACCTCCTCCAAGACCAGCAACTCTAACAGCTTTAGCTCCTAGAGAAAGAAGCCTTAGCCAGATTAATTGCTTATCACATTGGGAGCTGGTAAGGGGCGTTTGGGGGCTGCAAGTGTATAGTGGATGTCTGGAGGAAGAAAAAGTATTGTGTTACTGACTGAAGAAAAGTGCTTTGCAGCCAATTTGCACAGTTTGAGCTCGTTGCCATGGTGTTCCTGCAAGAGTGGGAGTAGTTCGGAACTTGCTGTGGGATTTGCAAGTGCTGAAGCCCTGAGGTCTCTTTCTCCATCCACCCCAAAAACTTGTCCAGCTATTAATTGTACAGTCAAAGTTTACCAGATCCACTAATAGTGAGCCAATAGTTTACTGGGAAGGGACCAAGACAAAGCATGGATTTTATAAAAGGCAACACCAGTCATATTGATTCCATGCTCACAGGCGAAACCACATGGATGTGCGTGATGCACACGCAGTGGAAAAACGGGGGCTGGATTGCTCTGAGCTGCCATTACGTTAACAAGATGGCTACCCGCAAACCTGTGACCCAAAGTCATATGTTCCTACTGGGAATATCACAGCACAGAACATTACGTCAGCCCCACACAGTTCTCTAAGAACAGCACTGCCTTTCCGCTCAACACTATGTATTCCTCCCTTTCGTCTCTTGGAGAATTACCAGAACCGCTAGTTCTAGGCATGGAAATCTGCCTCCGCATCCTAAAGCCAGCTAGCACATCCCACAGAATGCTTGTGTTCAGATGGGTGGACAACTTCATAGGTCAAGGAAGTCTGTCTTGTATTGCCTTGTCTGTGCCGACCTGGCGTGGTGACAGTGACCTTCTCAGGTCTCTCAACCGGGTCCAGGGTCTTGAGAAGGTCACCATTACCACAGTAATGAGATGAAAAAGAGGTTGAAGTTGAATCTAGGTGTGGAGAAATCTTCCTGCAAGAGAGGAGTTGTTCAATTAAAATGGTTGGAATGTCCCCAGAGATGTGATGTAGGCAGGGTTATATTGCCTGCGCTGTTAAAAATAGACTGGCCAAAGCATGTAGAATCATAATGTTGATGACATCAGAGAAAGGGAACCTTGTATCAGCCCTTTGGAGAGATGAAATCCATTCATACTGAAGAGGGCCTTGCACTGATCTGTACGATGTTCCAATGTGGACGGTGCGGGTCCATCCAGTCCATGTGCATCTCAGGATCAGTCTCCTGAGCTACACTGCTGCTAAGTGACAGCATATTTTTCTTGTCTCAGACCTTGTTTTGACAAGCCCTTGTCAAATGCTTACTTATGACCCAGCAACTACAGTCAGATTCAAAATGTGTGATAAAATGCTTTGTTGGATCAGGATCTAGATCTTTTTCAATCGACATCCACGTGCTGTTTGTTGTCACTTTTGGGTCTAGATATTGTGAACCAATGCTTGTAACTCTGAGGCTCTCGACATCACCCTGACTACTTCCCCTGAGGGAGGAAGCCAGGGGACAATGGAAAAGGTGTCCTTTTCTACCCCTCAGAAGAAAGTTTTCCCTTCTATGGTAGACTTCTGTATCCCATGCATGAAGAATGGATTATGTTCAGACCACCTATTAAGGTGCCTAAAATGGAAGAAGATGCCCCAGATGGTATTATTTCATTACGTGACAGTGATGAATAATTCCGACCACCCACTCTCAGGCTCCTAGATGCTGTCCCTGGCTCTATGGAATGAAGCAGTCACGACAAAAGAATTAGGCTCCACTAGTATGTGGTCGAAAGGCAGTCCCATCTTCTCTCTTCAATGGGAAAGGAGCCGGTCTCTGGTAACCCCAGCTGCTGGGCAGTTTGGGTTCTCTTCACATTTTTCATTACCAGATTAGGAGCTGGTATCTGTGAAAGGCACCACAGTGAGCTGAAAGAGTATTGTTATTGGGGGAAGCTTCTCTGCCACCTCTGGGTTTCTCTCTTAGACTGATGAGCGTGGTGAAGCTTGTCATACAGTACAGATAAAAAATCAACAATTAGACACCCCGTGATTAGGGCCCCTCTCATTATTTTAATTTTGGTTTTGCAGAGAGACACGCTGGCAGCATTGCGCTGTGCTTGGCACTGCAAAATAGTTTAATAATCACCTAATAAAACTTTTCATCTGGCTTCCCACATCCCCTCCCTTTCCCAGATCCCTGCCCTTCCTTGCACTCCCTATCAAGGATATTGGGTCTTGCATAACACACATCACTGCTGTAGCAACCTTATTCTCACTTGCTGCTGCAGCAGGTATTCGGGTATTTGCAGATATAATAATTTAACTCATTTTAATTCAATTGGAGTCAAAGCTGCCATTTGTAGTCAGTTTCCAGGAGTTTTCCCCCATTCTGTGTGATTCCTGGTTGTGACCAAGGGGAAAGGTGAATCTGGATCTAGACTTTATGTTTGTTTGATCTACAACCCTAAGGAACAGTTCGGTACAAGTGGTCCTTATACTGAGATGGCTCGAGCTGTCTTCGGAGTCTTGGCTGTTCCTGGTGGTGATGCTCCAATGAAACCTTGAACTTCACAGCCTATATTCTTCCAAGGAAGGCATGAAAACAAGATGTCAGACAACAGATGTTAGAGTGCCTAACAAAATAAATCACCCTTCTCCAATAGGATTCTGAATATTTTTTTAAACATTTTTCATCTAGTAGGGTTCTGATTGAAATTAGTGTAGATTCTGACCTTGAACAAAAATCACAAATTTGTAGCCTGGAATGTAGATCACCAACAGCCTGGGCTTACCCAAGTCAAGGTGACTGCAATCATGTCTTTTATAGATGATGTGTTCCCTTCTCTTTCTTGCATTGTTAATGTCAGGCAGCAGCCTGAGGATGCATCCATTCAAAGAAACAGGCCAGCTGAAAAATGAACAACTTTTAAAACTGGTGGAAAATGAACTATAGAAGTGCTATAACTGACAGTCCTTGACAAAAACTGCAGCTAAGCAGCAGTAGACAAGACTGCTTTCTTCACTTTTATCCAGTGCTGCCCTTTGGGCCAAATAGAGGAAATGGAAATTATAATCTTTTTGACAGCAGCAAGGCCTCCCTAGGAAAAAGATGTTTATGGAGGGCAGGTAAAGGGTGAGATACAGACATGGATAGAATGGAGCTCGTGGAAGAAGCAGGGACCTGAAGACTTGTGAGCACAAACATGCAGGTTTCCAGTGTGACAAATTCCCTAGGGTGCCAAAGGGGATTGTGTGGAAGGGTTTGCTATCCAGGATACTGCTGATGGTTGCTGGACTGAAAGCAAGCCTGTACGCAGGAATTCATCAGGCCAGTGGGACCAGAAAGGGCAGGTGGAGAGACTTCTGTGTTTACACAGAAGTGTTTACAACCCTTTTTGCTTCTAATCTCACCCAGTGAGACTTTTACTTGCTTAAACTCAATAGGAGTGGTTAATTATTTTTTATGTTCTGAGCTGTTGGGATGGAGAGTCCTTCTGGTGACTTTGGAGAGAATGGATGTCACAGGATAGGGGTGAAAGGAACTGAATCCTTTAAGGACAGAGCTGGTTTAAAGTGTTGATCAACCTGCAGCCTGATGCCACTGTGTGAGAACATGCTAAAACTGACTTCAGGGCTCCTAGCGCTAAACAAAAAATGCTGTGACTTACTGACTCCCAAAAATAAACTTGCTGAATTCATTCAAACACTTTTCCACATTTTACTCATCCTAATGTGGATTATATAGATCATGTCCTAAGAAGACCATTTTTCCTTTTGAATCTAAGAAGAGCTGAAGGTTACAAGCTCAGGCAGCTTCGTACACTACAGACATCTGTATTCATGTGACTTGAACCTTACGGAATACAGTTCAAGTCCTGAAATACCTGTGTGCATGTTGCAACAAATGCATGGTTCAAATTAAGCAATTGAGTTTGATAGCGTTACTCACGTGCTGAAAGCAGAGCAAGTGTGCAAGAGTTGTGCTGGCCAGGGAACTCTCTTGATGCTGTATCTCCTCTCTGGCAAAGGGGAGTCAGTAAGACAGATACTGTGTGCAACATTTTATTTATCAAAGCCATTGCAGAGTGGTGAAAGGTAAGTTAAAAATAACTTTGACCAGGACATTTGGGGTGAATACTCCCAATATTTTGCAAAGCATATCAAGTCTTCAAAGGACAGGGAGTCAGAAGGACATGGATTTGACCTGTTGTTCATAAGAGCAACTCTAGCTGTTCCCAATTCTGAAATAGTGCTTGACTGAAAAAGAAGTTCATTGCCAAATGATGGAGTAGCACCATTTTTGATGGACAGTGGGATTTCACTAAGAGAAATCTTATCCAACCTCTGCCCTGGGCTGACCTTACTTGGTTTGTGAAATCGGAGAGGATCCCAGACCTAGGTGGCCCAGCGTGTGTTCAAGTGCACTAGAGGAATGCCAGCAGGAAGATAAGTTGGGTAAATGTCTAATAAGGTAAAGTTTCCTGATCTGTTATTGTTAAAAACATATCTATAGAATCCTTTTTTTTTTTAAGAGGTCATTTTGATTTGTTTCCCATGTGCTTTTTTAAAAGTCAGTGTTTGGCATCTGATACCTTGTGCAATGTATAATCCCCATGGTCCAAAGAAGTTTAAAGCGCCAGGAAATCCAGAATCTTGGCATGAATATGGGGCCAGCTCCCATAACACATGGCTGCATGACTTTTCTCTGTTTGTGGTATCTCTGTGACACCTCAGTACGTGGTGTACTCAGAGATCAGCTGTGGGTTTTGCCTCAAAGACCCTGTGAGAGAATCCCCCCAACCCTCCCGTCTGGTGCAACTTGTAGAAGCCCCAAACAAAGAAGGTTTGTTCTTTCAAAAGAAATAAATGATGACTGGAAAGAATAAAACACAGAGCATTGCTCCCCTGAGGGGAGGGGAAGAGAGGTGGTGGCCAAAGGAGTGATTGATTGACTGCAACCCCTTGACACCTAAATGCATTCTCTACAGTGATATGTGCATGCATTGATGCACTGTGCAGAGAGACAGGCAGCCCTAGAGGGTCAGCCCCATGAAGATTGTGGATCCAGGGATAAATTACATTTATTACGCAGCTTCACTTACATGAACTCACTAATCCATCTTACATAGACTGACAAGTCCTTTTACATGTCAGCCTTTGAGCAACACATTGGCTGAGGAAATATTTAACTTGCTACTCTTTCCTCTCAGCTTTCCCGCATAAAGCCCTTTCCACCTCTTCCTCCCCAGAGTCACCTGAAGCTCCGGATGGGATCCACAGTCTTTGCACAAATGATATCCATGTACGAATAATAGCTGCACCGCACAGGTAGCGCTGAGCAGGATTACTTTTGTTTTAAGGAATACAGAGATAGTGCTTACATTTAAATTATTGAAATTAACGTCCCCTATGGAGGGAAGATAAAATATTGCAATTGCTTGGACAAATGCTGTCTCCTGTTCTAAAGCAGTAATAAATTCAGCTGCCAATATTCAGTGATCTGGTAGGGCTAGACAATGGAAAATGGGCCTTGGACAGGTGGCAGAACTTCTGGTTCCCAACAACTGAGTATCTGATCCCTGGAAGTTTCTATTGAATACTAACTATGAAGAAATCAGAAGAGCCGAGTCCCTGTGGATACGACTGTGAGTTGCCAAATATACTCCTTGATGGACCCAGAAGACTTCCAAATACTAAATGGTATCATACTGCAGTGCATTTGCGCGCATGTACCAGCATTTCACAAAAGCAACACAAAAACGTCACTAGCTTCAACCTGTGTTTGAGATATTTTGTTTCTTCTTACTCTAAAATATTATTAACTTCTACATGTTGTGCACACCCCTACTTCCTTCATGAGACTTACAGAGCTGGAATACCAGGCTGGAGAGACTTCCCAGGGAAGAACAGCAATACCAAAAAGTAAAAAAAAAATCCTGAATTATGTCTTTCTTCTAGAAAATTTTCTTTTACCCATGGTGTATGAAGAACACTCAAAGGAGTAATGTTATTGAAAAAAAAATATACTTGTGCACATGGAGAATTCTCAGCTAAATGTTTCTCTGAGTAACATGCTCATCAGAAAATCTCACAGATAAATTTTCTCACTCTCTATATACCTCTAGCCAGAATTAGAGAGAGGAGGCTTTCACAGAAGGCCTGGCATCAAATAAAGGTGAGATTGGCCTCTGCCAATCCTAACAAGAAACTGGTAAGTGATAAGAAAGCATATTACTGACTGAGAAACTATTATTCTTCACTAGCCAGTTGAAACTGTCAACTTGGGAAAAATAGGAGTCAAAAAGCTTCCCTGTTTTAGGATAGTTAGAAGGTTTCTGTAGAATGACGAAAACTGTTTTTGCTTAAGCTAGAAGATGGTGAAAAGCAAGTATTTCTGCAAATGTTCATCTCAGTATCTAGATGATATTTAAAATTAAACACAACCTCAATTTCTGTTGGGAGTTGGATCCTAAATGTGGGATTCATCTCCCCTGACTTAACTATTCATCTTAGCTAATAAACCAAACTTCATTTGACAGCGTATGGGATGGGAAATGAATCTCTAAAGGGTGTTTCCTCCTTTATGGAGGTGCCTGTTTCTTTCCACAGACTAAGAAGAAAGCCAAAAGTGACTAGCTAAGACTTCAATGTCCCATCTAGATTACGTGGTTCATCTCCAAAGTGACTTTCACTGGAAACGGTGGGGCAATAGTCTTCATGAAAACACTGAGAGAAACTGATAAGTAGAAAAGACAGAGTCTGGGATGTAATTAGAAGTAAGCAAGATATTGTAGCAAAGCAAGTTACTGTGTGTAGCAGCAGTATTCAGGTTTCCAGGCCCTGCTGATGAAGAAGTGGTGATTTCTGTTGATATGTGTTACTACTTAGCTGAGGTAGCAAAAGAACGTGTGTATAGCTGTGTCTTAGTTCAGCTGCTCACACATAGGTACTTCACGTCAGTTAAGATGTCCTGAACTGTCTTAGACACAGGATTACTGTGAGACCTGCATCTTCTGGAGTGACAATTAGAGGTCAGTTTGGATAATGTCAACATCCAAAACAATGTTAAATTCCTGTATGCTGGCAACTGAGTCCTATCCCTGCGGTGAGATGTGCAAGGCACAGCAAGGCACGGATATTCCCAACCCTTTTTTGTCATAATGCCAGGGACATCCTGTGTCATGGAATGAGCTATGAAGAGGCTTCACGCTAGAGAGGCTATTTGAGCATACCAATCAAAGGAGGCAGGAAAAGCATTTAATTAAGCTCGTGAATTAGAAGGGAGGTCCCTGACAAAGTCTTATGTCAGGGGGACCACCTCTTCTACTATCAATTTTCTTGTGTTACATTGGCTTTCGAATAGGACGAAACAAAGCAGTAAGGCTGAGTGAAGGGTAATCATCAAAACAACAAAACAGGAGGGAAGTCTTTTATGAATGAGCATCTTCTACTTTAGCAAGGATCCAAAATAATTTGCTTTGTATGATCACCACCTGCTCCAAACTCTTACCTGCCTTAATTCTGTAAGGCTGCTGTAAAAATGACTCTTCAACATGTCCGTTTCTCCCTGTCACAGGTCTTTCCCTTGATTTTTCACATTGCATTTTAATTAGAAGTGCACCTGTGGTCAGAGACCACCCAATTGCAACAGTCCCATTTTGCAAGGATTAAAGTGAGCCCTTGGAGAGGACTTACAGTGCATGCTTAAGAACCAAATGTAATTACAGGGTCTCTGGAAGTGTCTACTGTATTGCTAAGGTAAGACTTGTATTTGGCAGCCAACCCAGGATACACCTGATTTGTGCTGTCAGGGAACTTTCTTTAGGCCACAGGTGGGTCGTCTTCAACCTGTAGAGCTGCTATAAGCTGGTTTTGCATGCTGATAGGTGTTCAGAAACACTGAGCTCGTGTTCTCAGCCTTGAAATCTGGAGGAACCCTACCAAATCCACAAAGCCCATTTCTCCCACCCTCAGGGACAGACACCATGCTTTGCAGAACTGGATACCCTAACTTTATACAGTGTTGGTACTAGTCTTGTCCTGCTGAGTGTCTATACCCCACAGAGGACTTGATTACAGGTTCCTCACTCTTAGGCAGAATCTCTTCCAGATCCAACCTTCAAGATTTTGCTGTTCTTCTCAGATGTCTGAGTCCTTTCACTGGTAGCAGTTGAAACAAGTTTCATTTAACATAGGGGCAGGATGCTAAGATTTTCAGTGCCAAGTGTTCAGAAGTTCCAGTGTCAGATTCCAGTCTCCTGCACCATGTCTATTGTTTGAGGATGTGGCTTGGTTACAGGCTGTGAAGGGAAACACAGAAGCAACATACCTTGGGAAAGGCCATCCCAGCAATGTTTCCTGCATCCTGGAAAAAAGGGACCTGCCTGTCTAGGTTCTTCAGTTGTTGTCAGTAACCACCATGGAAGATTCTTGACCATTTCCAGATGATATTCCAAGCTTTCGCAGCTCTGAGTTGTTTGGACCTCTGAACTCTCCAGAGTCTGAAACATGAATAGCAGTTCCGGTTTTCAAATGGTGGCCCATAGTTTCTAAGAGTATAAGTCTTGTGACATCTTCTGACCTGGACAAGCCCTAATTCCAACAGCTGGAATAGCTATTTCAGGCAGCCCCAAGCTGAAGATGTCCCTTACTTTCCTTGTCCAGGTACAATCAGCTACATTTCTTTTGTGTCTGTAGGGTCATCTAACTTTGTGGTTTTTTCAGCTTTCAACAAGAGAATACAACGACCATGAGGAATTCAAGAGGTGAAATTTTTACTTCAAGGCAAAAGAACCGCAGCCTGTCCTTTTAATAACAATTTTATTGTTTTACATACTCAGGTCATCTAACTTTGTGATCTTTTTCAGCTTTCAACAAGACAATCCAAAGACTATGAGGAATCCAAGAGATGAAAATTTTACCTCAAGGCAAAAGAACCACAGCCTGTCATTTTAATAACTGTTTTATTGTTTTACATACTCAGAAAAGCTGAATCCCATGTTCCACAACTTAACATGCTGAGATAAGGAGAGACAAAAGTGGAATGATCCCATATTTCATCTGGAAAATCCCAGAGATATGACCATGCCTGCCAGACTGTAAACATGTAGTGAGCCCAGGGTGACCGAGATACATGACCACAATTTTATGTACCCTATGCTGAGCACTTTTACCTGCATAGCAAGTTCAACACTTTCATGATGTGTCAGGTTCTGTGCATATAGAAATTATTGGTACTACATATGTGCTGTGAAACCACCATGTTCAGGCTTTGTTAACATTCCTTTTCCAGTGTAGCAGGGCTGGGGCTTGTTTGTCCCAGGACTGGACATTCTGCAGCTGCTGCTCTGGTGGGAAGTCCTGGTTAAATGGACAAATTTTTATTTTCCCCTTTTCAAGTGGATTTTTCAAGGCAGCAGAAGACATCTTAATGGAAAGTGGAGCCATCACAGCCTTACATAATTGGCTTGTTTATCAGGAGGCAAGGAGTGGAATACGTGAGATAAAGGGATACCTCTTCCCCAAAAGTATAACTGCCACATGGGATAAAGATTGTGGCTTCCAACACACCTTTGTCCCTGGTGGCCCGCAAGTTAGTATACTTTCAATATACGTGCCTGACTACCCATGCCTTTGGATCATGAGACAGCAAGGTTACCGCCTATAAAATGCTCTGAAACGGCCAGAAGTGCAAACCCTCATCTAGCCAAGGTATGGCAGTGTGGTGTCTGAGAGGTCTGTATCACATAGCACTAAACTCCTGTGGCTGCAGTTTTAACTTGGACAGCAGAAAAATTGGTCTACCTTGACCTGATCAGTTCTGGAAAGAACTAGGAAATCTTTGCGATATAACTCTCCCTCTGTGCGATGATTCATATGGCTATGAATCTCTCTACGCATGCTAGGACAAGACAGCTCTGTCAGCAATGTCAGAATTAGTAGCAGTTGCAGGAAGCAGGGATAAATGTGCTTAGGCTCAACCACAAGTCGTTGGTAACATTCCTCCAGAGGAGCACAGGAACCAGTCCATGACATCCAGTGCTCTGCTATCACAGGGAATACGATACCCATAATCAGTTTATTAAGCTGCATCTTAAAAATGTACTCACATAGTGGGTATGATTCCTTCCGTTCCAGGAATCACTGTATAAATTTCTAGAATGAGTTACGAAAGGTCATGTTAGATGATCATAGGGTGTCTGCTGGCTTCAATGTCTCAAAATCTCTGTAGGGATTTAGAAGGAGCCAACACATTTTCACTTGTAAGTTAGGATTTAAATAGAGATTTGTTAACGTGCTCCTCTCTCTCTCTCTCTTTACGCTGCATATCAGTTAGTCAACATCAGTACAGAAATATGTCTCTTCTTTCCCTTTATTTCATTTATTTTGCCCTACTTCTTTCTCCTTCCTCTGGCTTTCAGAACTGCATAACAAAAGCAAAACAAAGCAAAAAAAAACAACTAAGCCAGTCTAGGGAAAACAGTACAATTCCACTGCCCCCCTGCCACCCTTCCTGCCCCCAAATTCACACCTACCAAACCCCTGAAGATGAAGTATTTCATTATGCAGCAAAGAGCAGAAAATTGCAGGTTTGAAGTGTAAAATTTACTAGTACCTTCAAGTGCAGTCTGTACCCCACAGCTATCCACCAGAGCCAATGTTTCCCCATGGGAGGCACAGAAACCATGGCAAGGCTGGGCAGGGTTAGGGAATGATGCCACTTTTTTTCCTCTGCCTTCAAGGCAGAAGCACTTTGAAGGTGCTTTGCTACGTAGGTATGGCTACCATCTCCCCTCTCTATTGGAGATGGCACCTGGCTATGAAAAATATGGCTAAGCTTTCTGTTAGCTTCAGGTAATAAAGATCTGGAGGGCTCACAGGTACCTTTGTGTACAACCACTGAGAGAGGGCAAAACTGCGCTAACTTCCTTAACGTTGTGCAGTAGCAGTGTGCTCGCAGTCAGGGACATGACTGGGGACATAAATGTGGGATATCTGAATAGCTTGTGCACTTCTCATTTGCAGGATAAACTCTAAGCTGTCCCTGCTGAAAACCAGGTGTCTTTAAAGGAGCGGGCTTTCATTTATTTCTGAAATGAGCCAGATTTCTGGCTCATGCTCACATCAGGAAAAACTTAACTTCAGTGTGATGCCAGTGACAGTATTGAGCAACTTGGCAAAGACCCGTGGAAAAAAGCCAAAGCCTCTAAAAATAACAACAACAACAACAGTAACAATGCAAGATTCCAATTAAATTGCTGTGCCACTGCCTGGGAGCAATGCATTGGCTGTGTGCTACTGTGAATTTACGGAGTAACTAGTTGGTCTCATCTGATTTATTCATCAGACTAGCCACAGCCACTTTATGACTGAACACCAAGTTCTTCTCTTGCCCTCAAGTTAAATTATTATTGAGGTCAGCAGAGGTATACTGATCCAGGCCAAGTGAGAATCTGGCACAACAGTACCTAGTACTACAGTTACATTTTCCATGATTTTTTTTTTTAACAGAGAGTGCAAGTTTCAAAAAGAAAATGTGACTTTCCGTGAAAAACTAATGATTCAGCATATTAGAGGTGGACAAACAGATAGAAGGACAGATAATATGGTTGAAAGAAGGTCTGTCAGCTTTGCTTGACATATATTGGAACATTTCTCTGTCTTAAATCAGTCAATTTTTGGTCAGTATGACACAAACACGATGAGCTGACACTGATGAGCTGTTTATTGTGGAAGACAAGAAGACTCAAGCTCTTTCCTTGCTCTAGATTTTTCAGGTGAATTCTCTAAGCATTCCCGTCACTCGTTAGGCTACAGATTCAGCCTCCTTTCTCCTGCCCCAGGTAACCTTTCCTTCTTTTCCATGTCCAGCAGAAGGGACAGAGAAGTATTTTATTCTTTTTGTCCAAGCCTACTGCTAGGACTGCAGTTCTGAATCCTTGGACTGGCATGGGAACATGGCCAGGTCTCCTGCTTTTTATCTGTGGCAGATCCAAAGATTATGTTTTGGCATATGAGGATCATCTCCTGCAGTCAGTCTCTTGAATGTAGTAGTCCCTGCCACTAATTTTCCTGGGTGTATCTGGCAAGGTATGCGTACATGCCTTGGACCTAGTTCTCCAAGGGTTTTGTTCAGAGGAACATCTGTCCTCCAGACATTGGATGAGCCAAGATGTGATTTCTGGGTCAGTAAGGAAGATGCTATTGGAAGTAAGAAGCCCTGAGAGATAAATTTTAATGCCTGCAGGTATCTGAAAGATTTGACCCACTCAAGGGAAAGTTCTTCCTTGGAGGGAGGATCATTTAGTTATTACGTATGGTCATGTACTGGTCCTGAACGTAAGGTGCAATTAATTTTTGTTATATGGTTCCCTCCTGCTCTTAGTTACAAGGGAAGAAGTAAAGCTGATTTGTTTTTTTTGTTTGCTCTGGGTTGTCAGTGATGGAGGAACAGAGGATGACAAAGTAACCTGTGTTTGGGCTTACCCCTCTTTTTCATGTTCAAGTCTGATCTATTCACTCTAGACCTGTGCAACAAGTGGAGAGAAATGCGCAGCCTCGGGAGGTGAATCACAGACTTCGAAACCTGGTTTAGGTTGCCATTTCTCTGTTCTGCCTATTACATTGACGGAGGTTGACTAGCTCAGATTCAGATGTGTAACTTTTGGATGTATAAAAATAGGGCAGATGTATACCAGCTTGTATGCCTGATGCGTGCGTGGGGATTAGCAAGGTAATGAAATGTGCCATCTGCTTTTTGTCTTCCTCACTGGTGGCAGATTTAATGAAGGACTTGTACACTGGTCTTCAGGAAGATTTCATACCAAATAGGTGTAGCTATTGGCAGCAAGAAGGTGTATGAGGGATTGCAGGAGAAACTTTTTTTAATTAAAGTGTTGTAACCTTACTGGTATTATTATTAAAAATGTTCTGAAAGTATTTATCAAGGTGATCAGCTTCCTGAAATTTGGATTTATGTAGATTTTGTAACACAGAAATTTTAGGAAGGGAAATTAATCCCTATGTTTATTTAAGAAAATGAAGAGGAGAACTGTTGGAAAATTTAGAAAAGAAGAAAAAATTATATATATTGAGGCCTGGGATACACAAACAATGGGGAAATGTCAGTACTGCTTCAAGAATCATTTTTCAAACCTTTTTAGAACACAACAAAAATTTTGCTAAAAGTTTACCTAAATCACCCTTTGATTTCAGACTTCTAAAACTTTCACCACTGCTGTTTTTCTGGGGGATCTGGAAACAGAACAATTCTGCAGGCGGGGCTGTTTTTGTAGTATATTTGGACTTGGGAAGCAGAAGACTCCAAATAATCTGAGCTCATATGGATTTCTCACGTGTATTCCTGACCCACCTTTCAGTGTAATTTGGCCATACTCTCACCTGGTCTATATCAATGTCACAGAGTACCTCCAGCATACACCCACTGAGGACCTGAATCAAAATATTCACGCTGTAAAATGAAGATTAAGCATCCAGAGCCGCCTTAGCTGGCTACTGGTATTTCCCAAGAAGTTCTGTAAATTTGAAAGTTGAACAAGACGACATATTGCCTTAAGTTCCAAGTCGTCTTTCTTTCCTTGATCTCAGTGCATCACCCAGGTGACCCTCTGATGGTAATACACATAAATACATCAGAGATGTGCCCAGTCCGTGATTAAATACCCTGATAATTTCGAGGCCTTCTAACATATAGTGTTTCACACTATCGCAAACACTAATGCAGCCAACCAGTAGCCACAATTAATTACTCAGAGTGGCTGCACTCATGTTCCTTCTCCAAAGTTTCTTGATTAGGTGCCAACTGAGTTAAAGGCCTATCACTTTCCAAAGCAAGAAAAAAAAAGAAAACTCCCACAGTGATATCATTTAAAATAGATATAAGCACACTGCCTGCATGACTACCTATGAAACAGCCCCTGACCAAACTCTGTGTCCAGGGCTGCTCACAAATAGTTAACCCTCTAACTCATTTTGCATCCCACTGACAGACTGAGAGAATAAACTTGGATAAAGCAACCAAGTGACTGGGAGCCACAACCAGTTCCAAGAACGCTCTGGGACCAGAAAGCTCTGGCTGGGTAGGATTTCAAGGTCTTGTCCACAAGGATCCACAATTAAAATTTCTTGTGCTAAAGTTTCATGGTGAAATAAAAACCCTGAGATTCCAAAGCTTCCCCGCTCCCCCGCCTTCCAAACACTGCTCACAATGCAGCACGGTGGAAGGAACAGAAAACCTCCAGTATTTTGGCAATCAGCACTGCCCTGTTTTACATATTTCAGTTCCATCTTTTGGATGTGCTGTAAATCTTTCCTTCTATTTTTTCTCTTGTTCTGTCTTCATCTAGCTTGGCTATATAATTGCAGTGTTCGTGTTACTTGTATGCATAGGAAATGATGCTTAAAGGGAAGGAAACTAAAGGCCTTTCTCTTCCTTTCTCTCCTCAGCTTTAGTGGTGTACTGATATATGCAATGAAGTGATAATGTAACATAGCTTTTTTCCTTCTCTTAACCCTAGATTCTTTTTTATTATACTTTGTTTGTGGTCTTCAGCTGTCATGAGGCATTATCTGACAGGCAAGAGTTGGTGATTCTGGATGCTATTAATTCAAGCATCACTCCTAGCTTGACAGCCTGTGCCTCCTCCAAAGATTACCAATGATCCAAATAGAGTGGGCAGAACGAACGCCTTGGTCTCATCCTCTCCATCTCATGGCTTGGAGATCACTGAGGTAGTTTCTGATAGAAGAGTTAAGGCCTGTCACTCTCCCTGTGGCCATCTTTGCTAGCAGACAGAAAGGACAAGGTGCTTTTCCTTTATTAAAAATGCACATTATAATACCAGAAGCATTGGGAGCCCTTGGGGAGCAACACCTGTACTGGAGCAGCCAATACCTCACTGCTCTATGGGTGAGAAAATTAAATTATGGGACAGGAACCCAAGCTGAAAATGACTCATGCCTGGTCATTCAAAGGGACAGAGGGTAACGGTCATTTTGCCAGACAGGGTAGTCTCAGGCCTTGCCTGTCACTGGTTAGTATATCTGAGTTGTTGCTCTCTCTGCCTTGGAGCTCCACAGGTGACCTACTCAGGCAAAGCCTGTGCAAGTGGTTCTGAGCAATCAAGCAATGCTTTTAAAGATCTGTGGCTGTTAATGTTCAGGAGCTGTGGGCAGTAATAGTAAGACCCCCCACACACCTTAAGCTTTCAGGAATAAAGTGATTTTTTCCTTCCCATTTGTAGAGAGAAAAAACTTGAATCCACTCAAAACATAATGGGATTTAATGCTGATTTTGGCTTTGTTTTTGTGCTCGTACATGACAGCTAGGCAGGAACTGTTGATTAAATTTCTTGTTTTATTTCATTTAAATGTCGAAAAACAGAAGATTTTTTTCCCCAGTAGTGTTCCAGTCTCCTTCAAATTTTCAATGGGAAATTCTTCTGTGGTGCAGGATGAAGTGGCCAAAGAGAGAGAATGAGTCATGTCCCCTCCAATTTAGAGAGTGGGGTCAGGAAAATCCCATGGGGTCTGGAAGAAGGAATTTCAAGTCTCTCATTGGCACAGCTTGGACTTGTGTCTCCAAAAATTGCTTTCTTCACCCCCACAGTAGTGAATGCCTGCATATTGTAGTACAAGTGCTCTCCAAATGCTTTTCAACCAGCCGTGACGATACTAACGTGTTTTGAGGAAGGTACAAGCAGTGTCCTTTCGTAAGCAGACAGTTTCACTCTCACATTAGCTGTCTGTGGGAAGCTCATTCCATAGCCTCATCCCTCTTTGGCAAGATCAGAAAGGTTTCTGGCCAGCTCAGTTACTAAGTGGTGGATCCAAGGTGTTTGGATTTGCCCTTGGCCTTCATTTCAGTCTGACGTTCTCTCTGCTTCCCTTATTAGCTGTGTAATTAGGGAGGGTAAGAGTGCCTACAGCTGCAAGTGTCTTTGGAGATGTGATAATAATTTTAAAGAAAATCATGACAACACATATTTGGACACTGTCTTTGATGGAAAGAAAAATTGTTGTAGCCTGTTTCATTGAGCATGTAAACATGTGCTTTGCTGATGCCCTTAAGGACTGTCCTAATTTTAACCTTGTTTAACCTTGAAACTTCCTTTCTGCTTTGGCTGGAACAGAAACCTGTGGTGCAACATGTGGGAACATGTCAATGTGTTTTGTTGAATGAAACATTAAATAAATGGAATGAGGAAAGAAGAAGGCAGGAGAAATCAGACGACAAGGGGTAGGGCCACGGTAAATAACACATTGTGACAATCTGAGGGCTCCTGTACTGGGGAAACAAATGGGACCATGCTTCTGCCAAAAAAAAAAAAAAGAAAAAGACAAAGACTTTTTGACTGCAGCAGTGCTGTAACTCCCTGTTCGTATGCGGTCTGATGAGCTTGAGGAACAGATCCATTTTGAACCTGTTTTCTGGAGAGCAGAGTAAGTATGCTCAGTGCCAGATATGGAAATAGGCGATCATCTCTTCCCCTCCTTTTGAATCAAAAGGTCAATAATACTCCTGTTTAATTGAGGGGTAGAGAACATATTGATATTGACTACCTATAAGCTTGACGAAATTAGTCAGCTTGTCAGAGGAAGGAGGTTTCCTATTCATGTCTCTGCTAAGGCAATGGCTCCAGTTTGAATTCAACCTTTTATTAGACACCAGCGAGCTCAAAAGTGGTGGCAGACAGACAGGCAGAAAGCCTTTGAAGTCCCAGGTAGAACCAGCAGCCTTTTAGGCTCAACGTCAACCAGCCTGGTATTACACACCTGAAAAAATGTGTGGGATTCCTCTGATTTCTGCATCTGAGCATGTCGCTTCGGGCTCCTTTTAAAGTCACTGTCACCACAGGTATCTAGGACAAAATTTCTCCATTTTTTTAGAAGTATCCTGCAATAGATCCAAAGAATGAACCTGTTGCCCCTTCCATTTCATCTTTCATATCCTCTGTATCTGTATGTAGACAGAGCTTCAAAACTAAAGGGAAGAGCTGATGTTACCAACCTTATTCTTGGTGGCAGAGAAGACTTCCACACCAATCATAACAGACCTTTACCTAATCTGGCTCCCTCTCACATCAGCCACATCTGCCACAGCTGGTGTTTTCCATCCTGCTTCTCTCTGGGTGGGGCTTATTCCCAGAAGAGGATAATCAAGACTTTCCATCCTCGTTTCCCAGCTGCAGACCTTTCGGTTTATAATGGCTCAGAACTCTTCCCAGGTCTTTGTCAGAGCTTTATCTTGTTTACAGCTACAGTCCAAGGCAGCAGGTCTTTCAAGCCATCCTAGCAAGGATTTCACTGCCCAGAATTCGTGCTACCCTTTCCATAACCCGTCTTCCTTAAGTCCCAGCAATCATTTGGACTCAATTTACAAACACGCCTTTGTATGACTGATGCCAATTGCAGGGATCGCTCACCACCCGTACGTGGGAAGACCATGCACCCTCCTGCAGAACAAGCGCGTGCACACGCAGTCATCTTGTTGCCTTCAAGATTCATTTTCCTTAATTCTTATAATTCCTTAGTAAACTGTTGATAATCCTTTGAGATAGTCCTGTAAAATGAAGAGGTTAAAGATACTAAAAGACGTAAATATTTTCAAAATCAAGCATGCATATACAGACAGAAACTAGATTGTAATGGTGTTGTGGGGAGTGTGTTTCTCTAGGTTAAAAACGTGCTTTTTGCAAGCGTTTTTACTGATTTTACTCGTTTACTCATACATCAGGACACATCATGGTATTTGCAAGTATTAAAACTCTGTATAAAATAAAATGATGAGGGGTATCTGTCTGCCTTCGTTTCACATGAACTAAGCATTGTAACGAAAGTTTTCTCCTCAGGACTTGCGGCTTGGCTGCTTTTCAGTCCATGCAGCGTGAGGGGGAATCCTAGGCGCTGGTCTTAAGTATCAGCATAAGCTTCCTCAAGGACCCAAACTCAAACACTGACTCAAATTTACAGAGAAACACTTATGTGTGGTCACTATTGTGTGGTTTAGAGCACTTTCTGGAGGATGAGGAAAGTTAAGCTGCTGTAGACATCTATTATATTCCCAGAAGACCTGATTTCTTAATCGCCTTCTCCAGTTATGTGACTCCAGGACTCCCTTGCTTTACCTCGGGAGACAACTACACCTGAGCCAGGTCTAACTGTGCTGCAAGCTCCTTAAAGAGCAAGCTCAGTCCAAGACAACAATCACACCTCTCTTCTAAGGTTACGGTCTTTTTATCACTGGCGTGGAGAGCCTATTAGGAATGTAGCCAATAGTAGTATTACAAGTGCTATTTGTCGAAGAAGAATTTTCTTTTCTTTCTCTTGTTTCTCTAGGAAGTAGCCACAAATTTCCAGTGTAATGTTACTGGGCCCACACAAAATTTTATCAGATTTTAGCAGCTATTCCTGGAATTACATATTATTTTGTCTTTTTGAACTGAAAGGACAGCAGCTTATGTGTCAATTTTCATATCAGGGTCTGTTTTTCCCCTAGGGCTGCTTGAGGAGTTCAAATTTTGCTAAGATGACAAAATTAGAAATAAAGGCTTGGACACTGGGGGATCATTTTCTTCTTGCTGACAGAGCAGAATATTTTTTTCCAAAGTTCAAAGCTAAATAATGATCAGGGTCCTCTGGGAAAAAGAAACGTAGAATCTCCTGCAACAACGCAGTGGAGGAAAAGATCAAGATAGACTGAAGACTTTGGCAGGGCGTGTGTGTTTGTTTGGATGCATCTGTGAGTTGTTTCATGGTGGTGCTCTCTGGAGTAGATTTATCCTCCCCTTTGCTCGTCCCTAACAAAATGTGTTTGTGGAAACTCAGCTCACATGGACTCTGCCACTCTTTGCACCTGCTCAAAGGAGAGAATAGGACATCACCCTGTATTAGAAGGATCTCAACTGTCCTTTTGTGAGACTGATGTAATTAACTCCCACACCACATCTCCTTACCCCCAGGCATGGATCTTCTATCCTTCCAGTAGAATGCCCTGCTCTCTTTTTTTCTGTGATCCCAATATGCCAACTGTGTCTTTTTGGCCTGACCTATGTCATATTTGTGTTCAAGGCGAGGTTGGATGGGGCTTTGAGCAACTTGATCTAGTGGAAGGTATCCCTGCCCATGGCAGGGGGGGTTGAAACTAAATGAACTTTAAGATCCCTTCCAACCCAAACCTTTCTAACCATTCTATGATCATTCTGTGATCTATGTTGTGGAGATGCAGGGACAGGGCAGGAGACGGACACTAGCTTTTAATCTTCAGGTAGCAACTTCAGGAATGGGGTATGTCTGCAGAGTCCCAACAGATATTCCTTGTTGTTGCAAGCCCTTTCTTTTCATGTTAGACCCGTCACGAGTGGGGCGTTTCATGTCTAACTCTTGCTTTTACGTGACCACTGAAAATCAACTCTTCAAGCTTCCTCTGTGTTGCTTTACGGTGAATAAAATAACAAGTGTAGTGCTTTGTCCGTCTCTGTAAAGAATATGAAATATGGGGTATTAGTCTTAATGTAGCTCACCCTTAAATTTCAGGTCAAATGAAGATGGCACTAATTCCACAGCTGAAATATTAAGAGAGCTTGAGACATGCAGTTGAACTCATCTCATCTGATTTAAGTCATTAGCTGTTAAACACCTAGTCTTAGTTAAAATAAGCTTTCTCATTAGAAATGTGATAAATTACCTTCTGGAAGTATTTGTATGTGTTGATAGAGAGGGATTATGGATGACTTAGGTAGAGGCAGACGTCTATTTTGACATGACTTAGATGTATCCCACTGCATTGGTACTTCATTTTCTTGCATCAACCACAGATTGTTTATAATAGTAATGTTGGAAAAGCAGCCTACTTGAAGAGAAGACTTGATATACATGAATTAAACTCCTGTGAAACACCTCATGAATATTTCTGAGGTGAAGATTTTGCTTTTGGCCTAATTATTCCTCTTGTTACATTTTCGCTAAAAAATTTATCTCTGATTTTTAAGGATTGTATTTTAGACAGGGTCAGTTAGCCAAGTGCATGATATTGTATGTTTTGATAAACACCAGTTGTTCTCAGACAAATGAGTTACTGTGTTTGCTTGGGACACATTGCCACACGGGTGTGACTTGAGTTCAGCCATTAACTTTTGGCACAAAGCTGGGAGGTCCTAACAAGGAGGGTGTTAGCTTAGACTTTGTGCGTAGCAGATACGGCAGGAGGAACACCTCCAACACAGTTGAGAGTTGCCTCTGCAGGGGCATCTTTCTCTTTAAAGAGATTAGAGCAGGTCTTGAAAATGGCAATGGTCCTGGTGGATAACCCTCAGTTTAAAGCAGGATGAAGCTGGTCCATTTGCCATGCAGCAGTGTGCGCTTTGGGAAATGTGGGTGAGCATGGGCACTCAGTTTAGGGAGTAGTTTAGGGAGTAATCTCAGTGCTCTAGAGCTGGGATGGACTCCAACTCTTTGAGCTGCCTTGGTTTGTTGATTGCTGGTTTCAGCTTTTTCTCTCTTTAACATTTTTCTCTTCTTTGCTGTCCCTCTTTCATCGGGAATCTAAACAAACTCAACAACACCCCCCTACACCCTACCCTCAATGCCCCCCCAATATGATTTAAATGCCTGCTGCTGCTGGTACCAGTGCTGTAAAAAGAACTGGCTCCTGTTCAAGTTCTTCTCCTCTCCAAATGTTTAGGGATTTGGAGCCCTTACATACAATTACTGCGTGTTTCTCAGGAAGAGAAAATAGCCAGCAGCTGTTCAGTGTCTGATCAATTATGAGTTGAGGAAGAGGAGTGAAAGAGAGGGGAGTTTTTGGTTGGAAATCTGCACACAGTTAAGAAACTATTCTAAGAATGGGTGCTTGGGAGATGCGGGGAAGATACCCACCCTGACATTGGATAGTTAGGCTAAGAGGTCTGCAATGGTTTTACCAGCATGAAGAGAAGATTGCCCCTAAGCTCACGTGGGTAGTTTTTCTGAGGGTTTGGCAAGATGAAGGAGGAAGATGGACAGATCTCCCTGCCCCAGTCAAGCATTGCACTGATTTTGATGACAGCTTAGACATCTACTCCTCTGGGAGACACATAAATGTAGGCATCTTCATCTGCAAGATGAATCCTGCCTTAGGGGTGCAATTCAGTTGCCCTCCCCCCAGATTTCAGAAGCCCAAGACTACCTCAGAAAACCATATAGGCCTAGAAAATATTGCAAAATACCTGTTACAGGTTTGTGTGTCAAGGTTTTGATGTTGAGGGGGGAGTGGTGGGAGCTATAGGGGTGGGTTCTGTGAGAAGCTGTGAGAAACTTCCCCCATGTCTGATACAGCAAGTGCTAGCAGGCTCTAAGATGGACCTGCTGTTGTCCAAGGCCAAGCCAATCAGCAATGGTGGTAGTGCCTCTGTGATAACATATTTAAGCAGGGGAAGAAAAAAATCTGCAGTGAAAAGCCAGTGAAGACAGAGGAGTGAGTCAATGTGAAAGAAACAACTCGGCAAACACCAAGGTCGGTGAAGAAGGAGGGGGGAGGAGGTGCTTGAGATGCCGGAGCAGTGAGTCTTCCCTTGCAGCTCATGATGAAGACCGTGGTGAGGCAAGTTGTCCTCCTGCAGTCCATGGAGATCCACAATGGAGCAGATATCCAACTGTAGCCCATGGAAGGGACCCTACACTGGAACAGGTGGATGCCTGAAAGAGGCTGTGACTGCTTGGGGAGCCCACGGTGGAACAGGCTGCTGCCAGGACCTGTGGACCCATGGAGAGAGGAGCCCATGCCAGAGCAGGTTTGCTGGCAGGGCTTGTGACCCTGGGGTGACACCCATGCTGGAGCAGCCTTTTCCTGAAGGACTGCACCCCATGGGAAGGACCCAACCTGGGGCAGTTCGTGAAGAGCTGCAGCCCATGGGAAGGACTCACATTGGAGAAGTTTGTAGAGAACTGTCTCCCATGAGAGGGACCTCACCCTGGAGCAGGGGAAGAGTGTGAGGAGTCCTCCCCCTGCGGAGGAAGGAGACTCAGAGACAATGTGTGATGAACTGACTGTAATCCCCATTCCCCGTCCTCCTGCGCCACTCGGGGTGGGGAGGAGGTAGAGAAATCAGGAGTGAAGTTGAGCCTGGGAAGAAGGGAGGGGTGGGGGGAAGGTGTTTCATGATCTGGTTTTATTTCTCATTATCGAACTCTGATTTGATTGGTCATAAATTGAACTTCCTTTTCTCCCCAAGTTCAGTCTGTTTTGGCCGTGACAATAAAAGGTGAGTGATCTCTCCCTGTCCTTACCTTGACCCTTGAACCTTTCATCATATCTCCTCTCCCCTGTCCAGCTGAGGAGGGGGAGTGATAGGGTGGTTTTTGTGGGCACCTGGCCTTTATCCAGGCCAAACCAAAACAATACCTTAACATATTTGCTCCTTAAAGGTCTTTGAAAGGAACTTTGACTTCCCTCTGGAGTGACATCCAAAGACTAGAAGGTTTCCAAAACAGTAGGAGATTCCCACCTTTCTATACCTGAACTTAGCACAGAATCCCCATTGCATTTAGTATAAAGAAAATATTTTTACCTTACTTTGTATCCTGTCTCACATTTTACCTGAGATGACTGCAGAGGGTAGTAGGGTGATAGATCCTTCACTTATTAGAACTATCCAGCGTCACATGCATCCTTTAATTCACAAGACGTGATCTGTGCAGCCTCCATTTACTTACATTGTGACTGAATGTGGTTTTGGATGATACTTGTGTTTACCTGAGATCCAGGTGATACCTCCTGCCTGGATAGTCTGTGTTTGGGAGTCAAAGGATGCTTGAGCATTCTCTTATATGGCTTTGAAGTCTGGGATAAAGCTGAAAGGAAGTGTTAGTGACTGAATGAATCCACAAACCCATTATTTACTGAGCATATGGCTCAAACTTGAAGATGTCATGTCGAAAATTTTGACATGTTCTAGAGCTTTTTCCTCTACACTGTTGACTCTGAATCTCAGCAGTCTCAGAGAAACTAAAGCAGTTTTCCTTCAAAGTCTCTTCAGTAATCTGCAATGAAACGCGCCGAGTTTACAACCAGTTTCAGTGAATAAGAATAAATGGAAAGAATTGATTTACAGTGTACCTCTGGGCAAAAATGAAAGTATTTTCAAAATTAGTCATGTGTGTGGAAAAGGCTTGGTAAAACCTGACAGTTGAAAATGTGTCAGTTTGTGGTTACATGGACTGAGATCCTTACAGCTGATGAATTTAATTACATCCAGCATCTGGTCATGAGATTCTACAGTTGCTACATGAAGTTACATGAAGTTTTCCTTTCTTCACACAGCAGCAGAAGCATTTAAGAAGTTCTTTTCAACAGCGTTGTCACCATGGATACTTTTACTGTTTGTGTTGTGACGTGGAATTTTACCTAAAGTCTCAGTTCCCTTGCAATTACATAAGATTATTTATCTTCATTCAGATTATTTATCTTGATTATGTATAAAGTACCTTTGATCAGGAACACCTGAAAATGTGACCCAAAAAGTTTTCAATGTTTAAGAAAAAGAGATATACGTTGCCCTAAAATGGATTTATTATTTCACCTAGTTACCTTAATTTAAAAGTTAGATGTTTAGTCAACATAGCTCTCTACATCACGGATGTATTCAGTGAAAAAAGCTAAAAAGCATTCATCTGAACCCAAGATATATGGGATGAGCCTTCCTCTGGATGTCCCAGTCTTTCCATTGTCTACAGAATTGCAAATGATTGGCTTCGAATAGGCATCTAACTCTTGGATAGAGTTAGGTGAGAATTCAGTTTAATGTCGATGCACAAAGATCTACTTTCTTTACAGGTTCTTTACTGATGGTGTTCACCCATAAGATGACAGACTAAATCTGCTGAAACACGTCTCATTTAGCTACGTGATAGCTGAAAAGCATTTTTCTCCGGAGCCAGTGAGAGATGCTGACCTCAGAGCAATAAAACTGCATGTTCAGAGCACAGTGGTTTTTCAGATTAGAACTGCAATTTGATTAAAGCTTTCTTCCAGGAACACTGATAGAGTCCTTCTTGTTCTGCCAAGAGAAATTCAAAGGTCGGGTTCCTCAACTGAGTCTTTGGTGCCATTCAGATTAAACCTACAATGTTCTAACCAGTCAGATATCTCCAAACACTCAGGGTGCTCCAGCCATGTATAACTATTTATGTAACGAAGTCCTAGTTCAGTTGTGACAATGCAAAGGAGAAATCAAAGATGAAAAATTGCCTTCTCTGATGTCCCAGATTATATTTTTCCATCACATTGTTGCAGTTTCCACCTTCCCCAACTGACGTGACACTACCTACGCCATTCCTCTTCCTTGTCTCCAATAACAGGGCTCTCAGACTTTTTCATTCCACCTCTGGAGTGACCGGGCCTTGCTTCTACTCATTCTTGTAAGTGATCTGTGCTGCTCTCCTCTGTTCCCCTGAACCTCACACCGAACCATTACAGACCTCCTGGTGTCCAAATTTTTCCTTCTGGTCCCCCAGCCTCAAGCCCTAGTTTGAAGTCAATAAGAAGTGTGGGGCTCAGAGAAAGATAGTTACCTTCCCTTCTCCAGTCTTTGACCTATGAACCTATTTTCAGAGACTCGCAGATGTTAACACCTGAAAGTATCAGTGCATGGCTGTTTTCTGGCCTCCAAGATTAGTACAACCTGGAGACACTCAACCAGTCACTCCTGCAGCAAGTAAAAGAACAGCCAGGTGAGCTATCCTACCTGCTGAGACATTTGTGACTGCTTTTCCTTATACGATGGTTATTTTTCCTCTTTCTGTTTTCAGTACAGATTTAATTTTTGTGTTTCAGGCCTAAATGTTACTGTCATAGATGTTTTGGTTCAAAATACAATTATTTTTTGGTAAACAGAGACTGAAACCTTTCTTAACTAGGTTATGAATAGTTTTGGCTAGAGATCTGCTGGAAGAGTCAATCAAGCTGACAGAACATACTATTTCCTTTTTGTGTTTCTCAGAAAAAACTGTTGGATTTGGGTGAAGGCAGGGGAACAGAACTAATTCAAATACTTGATTGGTTACTGAACTTGTAAATAGAGCATTTTAGCAACTTTATTTGGAGACCTGCAATGATCACTTCTTGTACTCCGTTTTTGAAAGCTGTTTCATATGATCTACTTCTGACCATCAAAAAATGGTCAAAATCCATGCCAAGTCTTCTGTTGAGGCTCCCTGGATAGTCAATGGAGAGATAAGCACCTCCGGAAGACATGTCTTTTGAGCTTGCAGTAGCTATCTAATATAACTAAAATGAAGCATCCTTTGGACATGTGTTTCTTTCCAGTGATTGCCCAGGAAGCCTGCTTGACTGGTTCAGACCACACATCTAAGATTGAAGAAAGACCTATGACGTTCATTGCATGCTCTATGAGACGAGTCTTTAGGATCGTTCACTTCATGTAAGTGAAAGATATTTTTCTGAAGTCTTTAACTTATAAAGCACATTATGATCTTATTAACGTCAATTGTTGTCTGTCACTGTCCTCAATAAGAACAAGAACAGGTCCTTGAGGCAAGTCCCACAAGGGGTGATTCACAGCAGTTTAGAAAGCCAGGCATCTGCAGTCTGACTCTCTTGCTTTGCTATGCTTTGTGAACACTTCCTCTACAGTGTTGCATCTAAGTATACTGTGATTGCTGCTTCCACATCTTTTATTCTCTGCTTAGTTACAAAAAAAAAATCAAGAAACCTTCTTCCCTGGTTGGTGAGATCCCAGATTTTCATCCCAGTCGTCTTATGGTTGTCATTTTCCTGAGATAAGAGAATCTACCAGGCTTTGCCAGTTGACATTTTGTCTCTATCTGGCTTGAACATATAGATGCTTATTAGCCAAGTCAGATTGTACAGGTCAGGCAGACAAAAAACCCTAAGCTTTCAAATTCAGATCCATTCCTTCTCTGGTTGATCCCTCTCTTCCCATAGAAGAGGCTTTTTCATATGTTTGGCTACTTTTGCTATTCAAAACTTTTGATTAGTTAGAGTTTCCTCTATAGCTTAATTTACTTTGCACACTACTTCAGGAATTTTTCCAATTCTTCTGTCCTCGTGCTGTCCAGCAGATACTTTCACCAGATTCTTCCTTCTTTTCCACTATTTCCATCTTTCACTAGAGAATTCCTCCACCAAGACGATGATCCAAATGAAAGGACAAGAGAAGCTTTGCATACCTAAGATAGCACCTGGTATTGCAGGCAAAGCCTGTCCAAAGGTTTTGATTGTTGGTTTTAAAGCATAATAGCTTTACATTCGTATATTACTCTTGAGGCTTCCTCGCCATCAACTAAGTCCCATAGTGCATCCATGCAGCAACGCAGCTCCCATGGTTCTTGTCTTCATGGTTCTTCATTGAACTTTCCCCATCACTTCCTGCTACAACTGCTTGAAAATGTTTCTGTAGTTTGTTTCCACTGACAAATGGGTTTCTCTTCTAAAAGAAATAAAAGATTTAACAACAATGAATTAAGAATATTTTATAGGGTGCTCAAAGTGGACCAAATTTTTGTTTCAATATTTTACTTGAAACTCATGAGGCAACAAAAATAAATATCATTTACTTGGTTCACAGGAAATAATTTGTATTTTGAAGCCGAAATATTTCTTTCAGAATATGGTGAAAGATTTGGAAAACAGCAAATATTTATCTGTCTTCCCTGCAAAACAGAAGCATCTTCAGCCTTTTTTCCCCCTAAAAAAGTATTTTCTCATTTCTCCTCACCTGCCCTTTCTCAATGGCATTAATATGAGACTCCCAGTACTAGCAGAACTCCCAAAAAGGTCATGCTTTCTTGAAAAACTGTGTGGAGTTGGTCAGACTTCAGTGGGAGTACACCATTGGAGTCTGGTCTGTTAGACACCAATATGAGCACTTTTTTTCCTAAGGACCTCGTGAAGGCAATAGCCTCAAAAACATCATGTGAGATTATGAATTGAAAATGTTGTCCTCTGAGATAAATCCCTTATTAGCTCCTCAGCTTCCAATATGCCCTCCTTTGATTACATAAGGCATTGCAGGAGAAAGCAGAGTAATTTGTAGTGCACTGCCTGTCCTGTGGAAAAAAATATGAGAGCACTGATTGTGGTCCTTTGAAATTCTTTGGAAATGATCCTTCATTCCTTCTCGCCATCAGATTGCCTGGGCTACAGGGCTTTTCAACACTGAGCGACTTCCCAGCTCAGACCTCAGCATTGATGTGTCCAGGCAATAGCAGGGAACTTGAGGGGAAAAATAAAGTAGTACAGACACAGGCACTGGAAAAAGCAACACCTCCTGAACTACCACCACCACCACTTCCTGCAGCAGTAGTGGTTGGGTCTGTTAGGGTAAAGGCCTCCCTCCCAGCCAGCTACTGATTCAGCCTGTCCCCAATTTCATGTCCAAGACCTAATAAGATCAAACAGAAATTGCTTGCATTGGGGTAGCATAGAGAGTTTCCAACCACTACCACCAACAACCCCTTAAAATCAGTGCACTCTGGATAATCGTAACACATGCCATTATTAAACATTTACAGTCAAGGTGTGTGGAGACCTAGCAGTGGGTTCAGAGTTGACATAGCATGGCTGCAGTTATGCTGAAAATGGAATAAAAGTTGCTTGAAGCTGAATTTCTCTCTTCACATCTGGATTAATACCTTCAGACCGAGTTCCAGTCTGAAGTCTCCCTAAAACCATGACCCCAGAGTTAATTTTAGACATGCCCATAAGATGTGCTTCCTTTAGTAGAAAGCTTTTGGCTCCCTGTACAGATCAGCAGTTTTAGTTTAAGCAGAACTCATGTGAAAAGTACAATTCACCCCTGGGAGTAACAATCGATTTATATCATAAATGTTAATGAACCTAGGCTGTAGATACCCCCTTTAAATTTGACCCATGCTGGTGAACCACTGTTCAGATTCTCACTGAACCAGTATTCAAAGAACTGCCTTCAGTTTTAAAGATGCTTTATTTCACCCTGAGCAAAGAAGTTTGCATCGTGTTTCCCTGCTTGTAGTAAGAATATCTCCTTTTCTCACTCTTTTTCTGTCTCTATACAAAATTATGTATTTTACAAGGGTTTTGCAGTATGGGAAAGCACCAATAGGATCTTGGTTGAGAGCTTCCTGTCATTGCTGTAATACTGGTAATAAGGCAGCAGTTTTTAGCAGGCTTATTCTGCCTAAGAAAGTTCAATATGTCTTCTTGTGTTCAGTCAGAAGAACCAGGTGAAGGCTGAGCAGATTAATACCCAGACCTTTATAGTTGGTGCTTTAAGATAAACTTGGAACTGTAATAACATAAACCCAGGGACTTTTTGTTAGTGGAATTGCAATGTGAAAAGAAAATTGATGTATGGAAATCATATTACATTCTCAACACTTTTATTTAAGAGTTCTTAACTCCTGACCTCATGACAAATTTATCCCCCATTTAATACTTAAGATGTTTAGACCATTAGATAAAAACAGTATTGTTATTTAGGTTACGTGTCAAAAGTCACAGCGCCTGGAAACAATTCCTCTTTGTGGTTTCCAAGCTGACTCCAGAAAATTAGAATTGCAGTGAGGCTATCCATGCAGTTAAATTTAAAATAAAAATCTCGACCCAAATCCAGACTGAAGCAAATCTTAACAGCATGAAGAATCATTGCAAAGGTTTAAAAATTGTCACCTCATTTCATCAATATATGTGATTTCCTGACGGAAGTCAGACAGGTTAGTATAATGTATATACATATATTTTACACACACACGTGTATAAAAGTGTGTGTGTGCACATGCATGTGTGCACGACTGTGCACATATTAACTTTTTTCCCTTTCTTTTTCATATCAGACTTCACCATATGGCACTAAACCTATCATTTACTGTGGAATTATGAAGCTAATGGAGTGTGGAGAATGAGGTCTTGCTTTCCTATTGATCACCAGTCTACTTTTTTAACTGCTTAAAAACTGCTTTTTAACTTCTAAACAGAGGTCTGTGACCATAGAAACACCCAGATTAACTTTGAAATTTTATTACATTAAAATAATTAGCTTATTTTTTTCTAGACGTTGCACAGGAAATATGCCTGGTATGTGTCTTCAAATACATATGTTGTTCAAATATATATGTTGCAGTTCAAAATAGCGATGGTGACTTACAAGTCAGATAATTCATCCCAGTGAGAAATGCCAGTTTTTTCCCCACATAGTTATTAGTAGGTCATTGAAATACAAGCAGAATTCAGAGCAAAAAGTTCTGGTATCACTGGAAGTTTTCAATTTATTCCTGCTTAAGGGCTCCATACAGGGTCAACAGACTTTTTACTCACTCTTACTGTGATTTTCCCATCTACTTTTCCAGCTCTCTATACACATATGTGTATTCAAATCATTATGGGTATGCTTTCAGCAAACCATCGTACCCCACTGGACAAATGGATTTGCACAAATTAGAAACCAATTAGAAGCTGATCCTGTAGAGAAGAAAATTGAGAAGTTAGAGGCTTTGAAAGTCTCACTGGTTTCTCATAATGTCATGAAACTGTAAGCGCATCTAGTCTGAAAAAGACCTCTGGAGGTCCCTAGTCCAACCTCTTGGTCAAAAAAATGGCGATATCTCAAGTCAGATTGTACCCTTCTGCCTATTGAATTTTGAGAAAACTTTTCACTCTCCTCCAACAACCCCATTTATGTAGTGGAAGTCTGTAATTTGTTCTCCCCTTTTCCCATGGCCAAATTTCACTGAACTATTTACTTCTTGATGTGTATACATGGTCCTTAGCAGTGTTTGTGCCTAAGTTTCAGCTTACCCTCTGTCTGTCATTTTGCATGACCTCCAGCATGACCATATCTTCTACTTCCCTTATGTTACGCCTTCCACTGTGTCATTCCTTCCCAAGCTTTATTCCTTACTCAAATAAAGCTTAAATTGGTAAACACAAACTACTTGGTTTATCAATATTTTATATAAAAAGTTACCTTTTCCTTTCCATACTTCTGTCATAAGTGCTGTAGACTTTCTATACACCTTGACACTTCCGCCTTCAAATGGCCCATCTTCTTTGATAGACCACAAGAAATGCATCAGGAAAAAATGTGAATGCTGTCCACTCTCTTTCCTTCTGAAACCTCAAATCTGGCTTTCCATTGCTGTCTCTAGAATTAATCGTTTCTACCAGACTTCACTATTGCTGCAGCTATGATCCAGCTTCTTAACACTCATCCAATCCTCCTTCTTCCTCAAATTTGATTACTTTGTGTTCCAGCTTCCACGGTTTGCTCAAAGGGAATCTTCCTGCTGAATACAAAAACCTAACTGCTTGTATTCTGTAACTCCATCTTCTAGCTTCATGAAGCTCTTCATATTTCTAACTCTTTGATTGATTTTCACACCTAATGGTCACACAGATGTCTCCTTTCTTCCACATTTGAACATTAGGTGTTTCCTATTATGTCTTCTGTTCTGAAACCAGCCTTGCCTTTGAAGCTCGCAAACAAGAGAAGGTCTTAGTGTTGGTTATGCAAGGTCAATGAAATCTTGTCTAAACACCACAAAAAGCTCCATGACATTTCTACTGATTTCTGCAGACTCTGGGTTAAAGTTCACATTTAGAACTATTAGGATAACATATTAACCAATATTTCTTTAACCTCACTATCATCATAATCCTGATCAGTTATTTATTATTATGATTAATGTTTGCTACAGCAGTAGTGCTACGTGACCACGGTCAAGATTCAGCTCCTGATGTGACCTATACAAATGCACAATAAGAAACAGACTTTGCCCTAGAGAAATTATGAACTGAGTAGAGGACTCGGACAATGAAACAGAGAGCCTTTCCAAAGCTGGCAATGTCAAGTTTATAGCTAGGGACTTGCCTAACTCCCTGTGTACCTTGATTATGTCCTGCAACATCAGGATCACAGAATCACAGAATGTTGGGGGTTGGAAGGGACCTCTGTGGTCATCTAGTCCAACCCTCCTGCCGAAGCAGCACCTACAGTAGGTGACCCTGCTTTGGCAGGAGGGTTGGAACACTTAGCTGTTGTTCCAGTAGAAATGGCCATTCACCCATCTTTAGTTCTTCCATGAAAAAAATGAAGCCCAGCCCAAGGAGACAAAGTAGCGGTTGGAAAATTTGACACCAATAGAAGTTCCAAGTTCATTTCAAGTATGTATATACACCACTACCATGTTGACATCAGCTAAGGACCTTGTTCTTGGATCTTTTATAGCCAGTGGAAACTATGTTTCAGCATAGTGTGATCAGGGAATGTCACCTGACTTGTCTAGTTTCCTACTTTTGAATGCGATGAATTGCACCCAATACTCTATCAATATTTTTGACTAGACCTCTAATGGCTACAAAGGGACCCAAGAATGACTAATTTAAACGGAGAAGTCCAAATTAAATGCCAACACTGTGATGAACACTACTTCCTCCTTCTCAGTATCTGTTAAGAGTCTACAGGTTTCCAGCTGCAGTGGTCTGCGGTCAGCGTGGCCGCCTCAGAGAGGAGGCTTTACTCTGTAGACAAAATTTCCTCTCTGGTGATCGTGTTGCAAACAAGTTCTGCCTCAGAGAGTCGGGGCACAAAGAACAAAAAGGGATTGGGCAGCCGAACGGTGGGAGAAGGGAAGAGGAGGGAGGAGGGGGCTGTAATGAGAAAGCGCAGAAACAGTTTTAAATATTTGGAATCTGCAATTGTATTTCCCCCTCTTCCCCTCCCAGTGCTTCATTTTTTTTAGCCCAGATTAGCTATTCCCCCTACAATGCTTTTTCATAAAAGGATCAAGTCCATTGTTTATAGAATTTGCTAATAACAGCCTCAGTTGTGCTGTCACAGCAGAGTGATTCTATTAAAGACTGGACAATAAAAGCTCAATAAAGAAACTCAAATCCTTATTAAATTCTTTTTTTTAATTATTATTAAAAAAATAGCTAAGCAGGCTAGGATTGCCAGATTTGGAATTTACATTGAACAGAAGAATGATATGATCTCTCTGAGTAACACGGTGCAAATTAAAAGAGGTTTAGCGTTAAGTGTTCGTGGCACAAAAGCAATTTTAAGTACCTCCAATCAGCTTAGGTCGGCTAAGCCTAAATATGTACAAATCGTGTAATGGGCAATATCCCTGGCAGTACCACGCGGAGCTCTGACAGATGTGTTCTCCAAGGTTTACGGTGGGTCCCGCAACAGCTTATGATGAGTGTCTACATGTGCATGCACACTGGGGGGTGTGCGTGTGTGGGTGAGTGTGTGTGTGTGTGTGTGTGTGTGTGTGTGTGTGTGTGTGTGGTTTGTGGGCCACCTAGTGTCCTGGTGCCAACTAGACAAAACAGCCTGCTTTTCAATTCTGGTAGCACAGATTTCAAGGCAAGAAAACAAGGTTGCAATCACTGCTTTTGACACCTCGCCAATCACAAAACTGATTAAAATGACCCAGGGATTGCTGCACATTCATCTTAACCGCTGCTTCAGCTGGAGACTCTTTCCTAGAAGAGCATTTGATCTCCATTTAAATCCTTCTTCCATTGGGAAATCTGTTATTTTCCTTTCTCGTCATCTAAATTGTTAATTATATGTGCTGCAAGAACTTATGCTTTTTTGAGTTTTTTAGTGGTTTTTTTCATTTATTTTCCCCATCCTGGCATAACTGTATACCAACATCTTTCAAAGTCTGCTACACTAAAAAGTTCTCCATTATGAGACAATTTTATACTGTATAAGCACTTAGAGACACATCTTCATCTTAAAATACATCTTAATCTTCCCTGTGTTTATCTTAAGAGTGGGACCTTTCTTACTTTCTCTCTGCAGTGTAAGGTTTCCAGGCTTTGGCTCATTCTTAATGATCTTCTCTGAATTTGTCCAAACACACCAATATTTATTGCCATCCATTCTCAGTCCTCTGTCACCTGCATGGTAGTAAAGCCTAAATTTTATGACTGAGGTGAAGATTTTTTGCCATTCAGGTGTACAAGATGTCTCTTTGTTTTAAATGGTTATCTGGCATCCAGTAAGGAACAACCCTAACGGGACCTTTATTTTCCATTTGGACACTTTATTTTTTTAAATGTCGATGTACTAAATAGAATGCCCTACTGTGCTCAGAAATTTTATTAAAATTATCTTACATGTTAAGGCATTCCACAGTCACATAGAATCACAGAATCACAGAATGTTAGGGGTTGGAAGTGACCTCTGTGGGTCATCTAGTCCAAGCCTCCTGCCAAAGCAGGGTCACCTACAGCAGGATGAACAGAACCTTGTCCAGGCGGGTCTTGAATATCTTCAGAGAAGGAGACTCCACAAGCTCCCTGGGCAACCTGTTCCAGTGCTCCTTCACCTTCAGAGTGAAGAAGTTCTTCCTCATGTGTATATACATGTACACACAGCCTGGTGTCAAGAATGTCATGTTCTAAAGATATAGAAATGAGAATATGGCAGAGAATAAGACTACAAGGAGAGAGCAGAATGAAAATCGTATATAGTTCACTTAAGTTGATTGTGGTGGGAACCTGGAACATTTGCTTAGTCTGGGTATCATTCTAATGTCTTGATGAAGAATTAATAATATGATTTCAGCTTACCTTTAATGTAATAACTCCTCCTCATTGCTAGCCATACAGAGTAAGAAGATCCAAAAGCCTGAGGTGATGGAATTCTGATATGATCTGCACTTTCTTGACCTTAAGATGCCAAAACAGCGAAAATGCTTAAGGTACATATCAAAAATGAGATTAATCTTGGACATGAGCCAGCAAAGTGCGCTTGCAGCCCAGAAAGCCATTCATAACCCTGGCTGCTTAAAAAGAATGGGCAGCAGGTCAGGGCAGGGGATTCTGTCCCTCTGCTCCACTCTGGTGAGAGCCCACCAGGAGTCCTGTGTCCAGCTCTGGAGCCCTCAGCACAGGAAAGACATCGACCTGTTGGAGCAGGTCCAGATGAGGCCACAAAAAAGATCTGAGGGCTGAAACACCTCTGCTATGAGGAAAGGCTGAGAGAGTTGGGGTTGTTCAACCTGGAGAATAGAAGGGTCTGAGGAGACCTCACTGTGACCTTTCAGTATATAAAGGGGAATTATAAGAAAGACAGAGAGACTTTTTACCAAGGAGTGTAGTGACAGGAGAAGGTGCAATGGGTTTAAGCTGATAGAGCTGATAGACTGGACATAAGGAAGAAATATAGGAAGAAATATCTTATCATGAGGGTGGTGAGACACTGGAACAGCTTGCCCAGTGAAATTATAGATGCCCCATTCCTGGAAGTGTTCAAGGTCCCATTGGATGGGGCTTTGAACAACCTGATCTAGTGAAAGATGTCCCTGTTCATAAGATGAGGGTTGAACTAGATGATCTTTCAAGGTCCCTTCCAACCCAAACCATACTATATTTAGCAGACTAAGAAAAAACAAAACAAAACAAAGCAAACAACAAAAATCAAGGTGTCTTGCTTGTGCTGGTAGTTTTATCTCTATCTATAGTCAATGGAGGGATAGACAACAACAGCAGGAAGTGTTTTCTGTCTCACTTATTAAGGGATGTGATGAATTAACCTTCTGGCAATGTCTACTGGATAGTACATTTCTGGGCTATACAGACCTACCTGAAATCTCCCTCTCCATCTGCTTTTTTTCTTTTCATTGACTATACAGGAAGCCTGCTCATCTTACTTTGTCTGAGTATTGAACTTTTAGATCGCTCAAATTAAGTTACGTGGAGACCAACTCACCATAAATTTGGTAGAAGACTGGTAGTCTTCCAAAACAACACAACAGGAGGTGTGCAATCTTCAGTTGTGATCTGACCTGCAGCCACATAGCCACTGGAAACTGTGGTGCATGGAACTGGTTACTGCTGGATCCACAGTTGGATGAGAAAGCTGTTGTAGTGCCAGACAGAGGACTGAAAAACTGGACCACCCTTTTAAGAGGCTGTCTAGCTGTCTGAACACCTCTGCTAGTGCAGTCATTGTAGGAGCGGGTCCGTGGCAGCGGATGTGCGGGTGTTAAAGGAAGTGGAGGTACATGGTGCTGGAGTGGAAGGAGACTGCTACAGCGGCAGTTTATGAATGTTTCCTGGATGGAAATCATGCTATAGCCTGGAAACATTAGAGGTTTGGTCCTTTAATGGACATAGCTAATAATACAAGTAAGGGGAAGAAAATTATAGCCTTTGGTAGGGAATTCATCACCCAAAATTTCCTCTGTTGCTACAGATCTCTCTGTCGGATTCACCCATCCTTAGATAACTGTCTAAAATAGATGGCATGAGATTCCCTCTCAAGTGACCTTTCACTGACAAAAACAGGAAACCTGCCTTAAAGCAAGGGCTTACATTTTAAATGGCTGTGGTTAAGGGAGATTAATTCTATCCTTAGCACTTAATCTAAGTTAATCATCAAGGCTTTGCCTGTCATCTCTGTCAAGACATGTGGAACATTCATCCCATCTTTGCGTAGTGTTTTATGATTGCTGGGATAAACCTTCCTCCAAAGCGGCTGTTTCTCTGTACTGTTTATAGAGGGTGTGGAACAAGAAAGCTCCTCAGAAAGATGCTTCAGTGACTTCCCTAAAAAATCAGGCAGGATGAACACGGGTTTTTAAGTCTTTGCCACAGAGGCCCAGGATTAGAAGTCTAAGACATATGGTAGAATAAGTTATCTCTTGAAATATTCATTTCTGCTCGTGGTTCCTGTGTACTTAAATATCCGATTTTTAACTGTCCACCTGCAAACAAGTGAAGTCCTCTGCCTTTCAAGATATACATGAGCATGACTCATGTTTGCAAGATGGAGGAAGAACTCTTAGAGTTGTTGTCATCTGCCTTAGGTACACTGTGGAAAGTTTCTTTTGGTTCCAGTAATGAATGCTGGTGCATTGGAGGCAAGAATGATTTCAATATCTGTTCTCTTTTCCCTCCTTAGTCAAGAAACACTCGCAAAGCTTGGTACCAGTGAGGCAAAGGCAGCTTTTTTACCCATACTAAACAAATGTCAATGATACAGACTGGTCGAATGCAGCTGGCTGCTTTGGACATTTTATGGATTTTTTCATATGAACTTCTCAAAAGCAGAATTAATTTCTAAGCTAGCAGGAATACATTTTTTAATTACGAGAAAAGCATGTATTAGAACGGATGAAAGCCCTAAATCTGACCAATATACCTTTGAAGCTCCCAGCCCCCTGCTTTATTCCATGAACTTACACTCCCTGAAATGTGGCATGGCTTTATATTTCACAGCATCCATAACATGGATTTATCAAAGGTCACTATAGCAACATCCAGGCAGTCCGAGACAAATACGTGTATGAGCATAGAAACAAGACAAAACAAACTTAAATCGCCCTGTTCCCACCCACTCTTCTCCTCTGTCCCTTCAACTCCAAATTCAGATGAACGCTATTATTAATACTCCAGTCGATATTACCTCAGCGAAGATTGAAAAGCAGGAGAGAATTCACACCGCATATACGGAGAGCAATATTAACGTATAGGCACACTGCATGCATAGGATCACTGGGGCTATGGGTAACTCTGCAGAATAATTGTATTGGCATGTGTGAATTCTGGGAATTAGAACCTCCTAATATTTGTTTTGTCTGTGTTTCCATGGCAATAAGTGCACTTGCTATTAATTCTCTAGTTTATTACTAGTCTTTATTCCTAGTATTTGGGGGAGGGAGTTATTCACATTGACTGTGGAATTCCAGGCCTTACATATATGAACCTGAACTTACTAATAGTAAATATGTATATATAATTCAAATGAGGCACTCAGTGTCATTAATCTCTACACTGACAATGATAAGCATTTTCAGAAGTGAATGAGAACTTTGAAATTTACTAATCCTCTATTACTAACAGTATCTGAAACTGTTATTATGGAGACATCTAACCACGGCTGAATTCATAGCCTTTTTTTTTTGCTTTATTTTACTCATTTTTAAAAATCGGATACTTTTAGCATTTTATTACCTGGAAAGAAGGAAAAGTGTCCTGAAGGAAAAAGATCTCAGAATACTTTTTCACTCCTCTGTTCATGTATGTATTCATACATTGTTATATATCTCACACACAGACCAACACATGCACACAAATCTACATTAAAAAAGTATTAATGTGACTGCAGTTGTAAAGTGAAATTCTTGGTAGTTAAGATAAACCAAAATAAATTTTGCTTGTGAAACTTCACCTTTCTCCCTTTTGTTACATCTTATCTTGCAACTTAATGATATGGTAGCCTACTATATTTAAAGGGAACCTCCCATGGTGAGAACCACGCCCAGATAGCAGCAGGAATTTGTTATAAAATTTCAGTTTTGTTGTGCAGTAGTTGCCTCCAGAATGTGTGTTCTGCCCGTAGCTCAAAGGCTGCTCTAAAGACACAAGTGTTCATTTCCTCCTGGCTTTTTTTTGTCATTCCTCAGTGGTTTTACAATGTTAATCACCTTCAGAATATCCCTCTGAGATGGGAACATTATCCTTATTTTACGAATGGGAACCTGATAAATAGATTAAGATTAACATAAAAAGTATCCAATTATTTTGGTGTCCAGGCTGAGCTCTGAGTGCCTGCTTTGGCAAAAGTTTATGCATTTATACATTATTAATCTCATCCAATTTTATCTGTCTAAAAGTAATTTCTTTCTCTGAGCTACTCATTTTCTCATCGTCAGTGAGGAGATACAAACACATTCAGAGGTGCCTCATCTAACACGTCTTGGATGACTACCTTGCGATTAGATAAATTACCCTGCAGAGGTACTAAGGCAGATAAATCCCACATTATTTATTTATTTGAAGAAGCTTCCCTTGATTTTACTTGCAGTTAGGGGTGCTCAATGCTTCATTAAGAGACTGCAAACTAAGGGTGTCATGGACTTGAGGGAGATCATCTGAACGATATCTATGCTTCTTCTGTCCATAAAACCTCAGAAACTCATGTCACAACACACAAAAAATCCATGAGTGACCACTTGCTTGAAGTTTGTACTAAGCAACTTTGCCTGAGTCATCCAGCAGCTGTAGGAAGAGACAGAGTATAATCCCGAAGACAGGGTTTAATTTATGGAAATGCCTCTCAAATTCTGCAACAAACGAGCCTGTAAAGCTAGCAACCTCATTTACTAATTGCTACCTTGCAACTGTAGACCTTTTGCTCTTTGTAGACTTTGCATCTATTGTTCTCACTGAGAGAAGTGTACCATGGGAAAACCAGCACTACATCATGCAATAAAATCCTGCATCAGGTATGTGTTTTGAAGCAGCTGACATAAGAGTTTTCAGACTGTCTAAATTTTGACAGCTTCTAATGAAGAACGTGATTTTGCAACCTTAAGATGGTCCTTTCGGTGCCCTCTCAATGCAACTTTCTATTAATTATTAATAAAAGTGAGAAAGTAAATAACAAATTTCAGGTGACATTACGGTGGGTGTATACTACAGGCCACCTGACCAGGAGGAGGAGCTTGATGAGGCCTTCTACAGGCAGCTGCAAGCAGCCTCACAGTCACAGGCCCTGGTTCTCATGGGGGACTTCCAACCACCCTGACATCAGCTGGGAAGACCGTACAGCTAGGCAGGCGCAATCCAGGAGGTTCCTACAGAGCATCGATGATAACTTTCTGATGCAAGTGGTGGAGGAACCAACAAGGAAAG
>Ga0065711_1002620_pt1 | contig 50587 bp, 21 predicted proteins | sample Hoacrofraction12_FD_59098 | JGI IMG/M metagenome (GOLD analysis project Ga0065711, IMG submission 59098) | Hoatzin crop microbial communities from Cojedes, Venezuela - Epithelial fraction 12 v2 (version 2) | ecosystem: Host-associated > Birds > Digestive system > Esophagus > Crop | place... | reverse complement strand
GCCCTCCGCGGCCGCCGAGGGGGGCCCGCCGGGCCCGGGTAGGGTGGGAGCGGGCCCGAGCCTGTGCCTCAGCCCCCGCCCGGGGCCGCGTCCCGGGGGGTGAGGGGGCACCCGCATGAGGAGCCGGCCATGCCCCTGCCCCCAGGCAGAGCAGAGCCTGAGCGAGGTGCGGGAGTAGGAAAGTTCTTGAGCGAGCTGCGGGAGTACCTTGCGAGCTTTAAATGCGGGCACACCAAAACCAACCCGCTCCAACAGCCGCCCGGCTGCGGGCTCTGCAGGCGTTGGTCCGGCCTGGGCATCCGGCCTGGCAGCCCGACCGCTTCAGCGAGACGCTGCCTTGAAGGCTGATCCTCCCAGACTAAAGGAAAAGCTCATCAAAGCTGAATTTTTTGCTTCAAACCCCAACAGCTCCTGTAATTGAGCTCCTTTACGAGGAAAGGCTGAGGGCGCTGGGCTTGTTTAGCCTGAAGAGGAGAAGGCTGAGAGGGGACCCAATAAATGCCTATAAATATCTTAAGGGTGGGTGTCAGGAAGATGAGGCCAGACTCTTTTCAGTGGTGCCCAGAGACAGGACAAGGGGTAATGGGCACAAACTGAAGCTCAGGAAGTTCCAGCTGAACAGGAGGAAGAACTTCTTCCCTCTGAGGGTGATGGAGCACTGGAACAGGCTGCCCAGAGGGGTTGTGGAGTCTCCTTCTCTGGAGATACTCAAGACCCACGTGGACAAGGTCCTGTGCAGCCTGCTGTAGGTGACCCTGCTTCGGCAGGGGGGTTGGACTAGATGATCCCCAGAGGTCCCTTCCAACTCCAAACATTCTGTGATTCTGTAATCTCCGGAGCTGCGCTCAGGCACCGGAGCAGCTGTGACATCCCTGAGGTGCCTCGCTCAGTGTCTCTGCCGTCTCGCACTGATGACTGACGGCATCTTGGTCGCAGGAGGAGAGAGAGTCACCCCAGGACACGGCCTCCCCATCCCCGTCTGCCCAGCAGGAAGATCCCCCTCCAGCAGCAGATGCTGTTGTTCTCCTGCACCCTCAATCCCTCTCAGGAAGGGACGGGGATTAGATGGGGGTAACACGTCTTAAGGTAATTTCTCTAAATGGCATTTTGCTGCCTGGCTTTACCCTCAGTCGCTGGCGGGGGGCTGTGATGCTTCAGCTCTCTCTGCGGTCCCAGAGGCCCCACGCCAAGACACGGGTCTTGCTGCGACGGCCGCAATGGCTACAAGTCACGTCTTTGACCCAAAGCAGTGAGGCCAGGTCACTGAGAAGCCACATCGGTAACGGGACCCCTGTGCAGAGGTACTTCTTTTGTATTCCACTAGGCAAGCAGCTAAAGCTATGGACCACGGGCAGATCAGGCACCTGCTATACTGGGAGGGAGGCGATGACCCTGGTCTAAATAAACACTACTAGGGGCCGCATTTTGCTGGAAAAACATTTAGGCAGAACACTGCCGTAGGCAAGTGAAAGGAACAAAATCCTGCTCGCAAGGGTTTTGAAGTAGAGAGGGTTCTTCCACCCCCAAATTCTCTCTTTTTCATCTAAACTTTCTCTGCATCCCAGCAGGAAGGGGGAACAGCAGCAGCTTTTCCGCTGGACCCAGCGGCATCTCACACAGACAGAGCTGGTGGGAACACAGGTGCAGAGTTAAAGGATGATCCTGAGCGAAATCCATCCTTAAGCAAGGCGACTGTTCCAGACCTGCTCCAAGGAGGTAGCGGGGGTGCCAGAACCACATCTAAGGTGGACCTGGGCCCTGCGTGGGGCTGCTGCAAGGGACTGCTCTGGCAGGGCAGCAGCACCTCCGTGTTTACAGCTGAATGCTCCAGCTCACTGGAGCTTGGGCACAAGCCCTGCCGGCACATCTGGTGCCTTCTGCTCCCTTGCAGGGCCCAGCTACTGTGGCAGCTGCTTGTGTAGTGCTGGCCAGGTGGTCTGACTGCACCCCTGCCCTCCCGCCCCTGTGACCGTTTGCAAAGACCTTGCTGCTTCTCCTGGACAAGGGACCTTCACATCTTCACATCACTTGAATCTCTGCATTACCCAGAGCTCTGAGGTGGGTATATGGCCCACCTATAGCCAGCGCTCACAGCAGAGCTGCTGACTCCTCGCGACTGATCTTCACGTTAATGATGGAGTCATTCACACTCTTTCAGAGGTGCCCAAGTTGTGGTCTGTGATGCCTTCCTGCCCTTCTCACACCTCCACCTTGTAGCAGATGCAGAGTTCAGATTTGTTCCTATACTCTGCAGAAGACCTGGAAGTCCCCATCTTCCAGCATCACCCAGTGTAAGTTCACTTCCCATGAAGCTCAATGCTCCTTGCTCTGCAGGTCTCCAAGCTGCTAAACTTCCCTTGTAAGCAGGCCAGCAGCATTGTGCACCCTATCGAGACAGGTTTAGCATTTGTTCTTCAGTTTCTTTCAGCAGAGGTTGGACCAGTTCCTGTAGGGAAGACAGAGGCCGAGGAAGATCCTGGATCACAAATCTTCCCTTCATCACCATGTTTCTATCCACAGAGATCAGAAATGTTCCAGTGGCCCTGGCGTTGCTCCACAAGGCTGTTTTTCCAGCTCCTGGATGGGTTTCCACACAATCAGAAGTCTCATCTGAAGCAAAAGCATGTGGCTGGCTGCAGCTCACGTACTGCCCAGCTGCCTGAGGCTCCTGCTGTCCTGCCTAGAGTTAGTAACGCAGAGCTACAGCTTGGAATTCAAGATCTACAATGAATAAAGGGAAGGCTAGGACACGTCGATATGTAGGTCTAGAGCCATGGACAGGACGGCTTGCAGTATGGACAGGTGACTACAAGCAGTATAATCTTCACTAATTTGAAAAAAAATGATATCTGCTTTCATCTCTGAGGTGTCTTTGAAGCAGTGTGTGGCTACTGGTGTCACCAGGTCACTCAGGAAGTCTGCAGGCTCCAGCAGAAAACCACTGAAACACCCCTGCTGAACTGGCAAACAGCTGCTGGCCTCTTCTGTGCACGTTCAAGAGGTGGCTTGTCTGTCTGCAGCCTGAAGTTCAGGAGCACGTTTCAATCCTTTCCAATAAGTTTTTGATTTTTATTTAAACACCAAGAACTCCAGCTCAGAGGCATGTTGACACTTACCACCGTAGCAGGGATGTGGAAGCAGGAAGAGATGAAAAACATTACTAAACTAGGTTTGAGAGCAGCTTCAGACTGAAGCTATTCCATGCTACTCCTCACTCTTGTAAGTTTAGAGGCAGCTGTAGTAAGTTCTTCCTGTAGTATACCCTGGGGAAGAGACTGTGGAAATTAATTAGTTACCAAAAAACCAAGCCTAATGCTGTTGCTTTGAACTGAACAAAGGTAAATACAGTGAAACCGCCTCTACCGCAGCCATTCTGGAGCCCCCTAGTTTGAGTGCTCACGGCTGATTCATCTACACAAGGGGACTGTGAGAGAAAATCCAGATTTCTTAATTTCTGGTGGTAACTAAAGTACAAGAAATGCCTTCAGGCCTTGGGGAAAAAATCCCACGGGGGGACGGACCTAGTCCCACACTGCCTTTCAGCACAACGCAACAAGCGCCAGGGGAGGGGATGTTTCTGATCAGATACTACAAGAACCAAGAGCAAACTGGTAGGAACTGCAGAGTAGCATTAACACTAGATTTAAGGTTCCAGGTAAACTTAAAGCTCATTCAAAACATTTTTTGGGTGGTACAGCAAGCGACTGATCAGCTTCTCCTCTGCTCCGATGTGGTTAGCAGATGTGACAGCTGTCACAAATTGTTTGTCCCCTGCTCTGCTTTTATAAAAAGAGACCAGAGCAGACATCCGCCTGGGTGCAGACAGGAGGATCTGTTCTGTAATTTACAGAGGAACAAGGCAAAGCCTGTACCGTGACACACTATCGTTTTTAGTGTTACTCGAACAGCAGCTGACGAGAACTAGTCAAGACTCGCAGGTTTTGTGCACGCCGCAGCCCGGGGTGGGGGGGTGTAAGCTTAAGCACAAGTTGACAAACAGCACTTAGCTTATCTCAAGATGAAACTTGAGCACTTTCTCAGCAGATGACTGGGCTGTAAATCATGTCACATATCACCCTAAAAGCACCATGAAGACAACTTGAAATCGTTTTTATTAGATAAGAAAATTTTTGGTTTGCAGCTATAAAGATGAAAACATCTTACAGCCCTGTGTACGTTCTGTATCCAACTGAAAAGCCTCCAGCTGTGTTTTAGAAGGGCTAAAATAAGTGTCTCATAAAAGCACTGCCAACAGCCTTAAACTCAAGATGAAGTTGATAAGTTGGCTGCAAGAATGTAAGGTGTGAAGCTGAACTTTTACTTATGGATGTTTGCTCCTCTGTCATATTCTGGTGTCCTGGCACAGGAGGGTTACTGATGTAGGGTGCAAATGGCATGAAACTATAAATTTACAACAGGGTAGAGTGTGGGCAAAGTAAAGTTGGTTTTTGTTGATCGCCGGGTGAACTGTCACACAGAATTAGAGTCTGGGGAGGGGGGACGCATCTGAATACAAATATTTATGGGGTTGGAGTGTTTGGGGTTTTGTTGGGTGGGAGGGAATTATTTCTAAGTTTCCCTGCTTGGTATTTCAGATTTGCACCACTTTCACTGGTTCTGATTACCAATTGGTCTCTGGTCAACTATGAGCTTGAAGTTTGCCAGGAAAAGGGTAAGCAGACCGAAACTTTGAACAAGCGAGCTCTCTGGACATGCATTTGTCTTGGTCTCTTCCACTCCAAACAGTGTATGAGCTATCTACCTCAATTTTGGCTTGCAAAACTAAATCAATACATGTCACTGAAGAACAAGTAATACAAGTAGGACAGAGAACTGAGTAGATTGGAATCAATGGATCTCTGAACGCTGTTATCTGAAATACTGTGACAAGGTAGAAACTGAGCAAGAGCAGAACATTTAACCAGACTGCTTTCCCTGCCCCGTGTCCATAATTTCACACATCCCTCGCTCCATATGTTTAGCCTATATAAATTTAAAGGCCCCAAACTAACTGAGCAGAACGTTCTATGACGAATGCAGGCTATGTCTGCGCTACAATTCAGTGTTCAAGAAGCCATCTTACCACAGCGGTCTCCTGAGCCCTGTGCTGCTGCCGTTACTATTTTTGATACAAACCAGATCTGGTAACTCCACGCTCCAACTTTTCCTCTGGCTAAAGGAGATTCTCATTGCTTTCTAGCAATTTCAAGTGACTTGTTCTTTTTGGAGCAGTTTTGAGAGGCAAGGGTCTTCAATGAAAACTTCCAAGAACCGAGTCAGGGAGGGGAAAAATAATCTCTGCACGCTGGGTTGGAGCTGGAATTCTACGCAATAAAGTCACTCCATCCAGGAAAGGCTAGTACTGCCTGGGTCGGTTTGAGAGCTGCTGTTGGGTTCGGCAGTCCTGTGCACAGGCGGAGGAGGGCCGCGTCCGGGACACAGGGCCATGCTGAGCCCTTCTGTTCAGCCCAAAGGGCCAGCTGTAGAAAACAAGACACAGCGGGCTGGCTTTCGTAGAGCCCACTGAAGCCACAGAGAAAGCAATTGAAACTCATGGACAAAGTAAGTGTTTTGATGCTAACTTTAGTAAGTAAAGTTTTTCCAGATAAAGGCAATTGCATCCATATTTAACAGCTGTTAAAGAGATACACATTGAATTGCATTATATAAGGGGTGCTTTATATTCAGGAGAAAACATTTCAAGTGTTTTCGTTCTACCTGTTTGGAATCCAGACTTTCTCCCTAGAAGATATTCCAGTTGACAAAAGGGCCTTGTTCAGATATCTGGGATCAACTGAATACATTTATTTAAAGGCAATTTTAAATATTAAAAAAGTAGAAATTAACACATACAGTACTCAAAAAACTGTCACATTAAATACAATGTGAATAGACATGTGTACTGATGTTTTACCTTAACATTCAATGAGAAGTCAAGATTTTAACTAGTGGCATGACCAGATCTGATTTCTGTACACGCTGATGTACTATGCAATAAAAAAATAAATAGCAACTGTTGTTCAACAGTAAATACGACATCATCTGCAGAGCATACTTCCCCCTCTGGGGGCACCTTCCCCTGCCCCTCCCCCCAACCCCTTTTCAGCTCTTTTTCCATAAAGATTTAGACTTTCCAAATACTATGTCATGTACAAAATTGCAGACAGTGGCTCATTGAGTTCAAATATAATACTGTACTTAAACTCAATCAATATCATACATTTTCAGATCTCTTATGACCCACAATAAGCCAGAATAAACAGAACTATTGTTCCAGATGGAACTCATTTAATTTTATAAAATGCATATGTATACTATTTTAAAGAGCGTAGAAAAGAATAGACATTTGACTCTACATAATTTTACATGCCTAGGTTTTCTTTGTATGATTTGCTTTTATCAATTTATTTCAAGATCACTTAAAAATACAATTGACCACAAAAGTGAATAGGTTTTGTTCTTTAATGCAACTTAAAACATTGTAGTAATGGATAAAATGGAATGCTAAAAAAATGCTAGTCCTGACTTCCTTTCCATAAAAAAACCCAGAATATTAAGTCTGAAATACTGGAGCTGGTAATACTGAAGATTAGATGCCAGCAGGCTCGCTCACTCATTGCATAATTTTTTTTTTAATAAACTTTTGTTATAAATGATAAAACCATTAACAGTTGATAAATGTTTTGCAATTTTTCCATGTGGGGTTTAGACTGGTATTTGTTTCTATATTAACCACAAACAGAATTAAATATTCACTGACTACAGTCTTGGAAAACTGAATTAAAAATGAAAGCCCTCAGAAAGTCTGAGATGTGTTTTCATGAAATGAAAATCTTTCCATGCAGCCAAGACAATCTGCTTTGAAACAGCAGTACTAGGTACTGAAGCCAAAATAACATTTAAAGCAAGTAATACAAAACTACACATGAAAGTCATGGAACCTGCTACAGACAAAGCTATGGGAAAAACACAACTGCATTATGTTTCAAAGTTAAAAAATCATGTTGAAAGTGACATGGGAAATGAAAGTTTTCAGTGATACATTTAAGTGTTTTCTGGCCATGCAACTTTATACCAACTTTCAAGAAACCTCAAGTCAAATGCAGCCTTCCAAAGATTTTCTTAGACATTAGCTTTATAACAGTATGTCTGTTACTTGGTGCTTCGAATTAAGACTGTTACAATTACATGAACTCTACTAAAACCAGCCTGATACTTGTGATCTGAGTTCTATCGTTAACAGCCTGATCAAATGCATGAGAGGTCATCTCAACTTCCACTTTTTAGAGCAATTAAAAATAATTTAAATTTATCCTTATATCACCACTTAAGAAATTTTATTTTAGGTAACTAACTTTTAGCAAGGTTGAAGACAGAGGAAAAAAAACCCCACAAAATCATTTTTCAAAGAGCCAATTTAGCTATAAACAAATACTGTTGCAAGCTCACATTAATCTGAATAGCAATTAAGTTAAAATGTACTTTTCTTCAAATGTAGCTATATGACTACAGTACTACTTTTGTACAAAGGCAGGTTTCAAGTAAGCGTCTAAATGCATGCATAATGTCAACAGTTAACATTTTCTAGAAGTCCTTGGTTACTAAGAATTCAGTGAAAGAAACCAGCAAATTTCACATATATCTACTAAAGAACAATATGACTAATTTTCATTAAAATAAGTTTTCGAATGAAATAAATTTGTAACTTTTTATAGTGAGGTAATATCACAGGGGAACTGCAATCACAGTTTGGCATAGGTCCACAGAATATAAACATGAAATGCTGTATGCACACCATAAAACATTACTGTTATCTGTAAAGTCAGTGAATATTTGTCTTCATAATTACACTTAACTGAGCACTATATTAAATAAATACCGAAGTGGGTTTCATAGCTGTAAACTGCATACACTTATAAACTGCAGACTGATTTTTAAATTGTCCAAAACCATTCACTCATTCTAACTTTCTGCTAATTGTATATTGAGAATACCGAGTTATTAGGAAGAGTCATTGCTGTACAGTTACATGGTTGACGGAGACCACCTATGTCTGGAAAGCTGGCAGTCCATACGTATTTTGAACAGCATAGACAGAGATGTAAGTGCTAGATGCCGAGGATGGCTTCAACGAACCCAATAAGGCGTGCCAGGTTCCAAGGCTACCATAATACTGGCAAAGGCAGAATAACACAGTATATTTACAATACATGTAATTCAACCTCATGAGGTGAAACTTAAATGAATTCTTAATTTGTAACAGCAGCTATATATACAATTGTGCACAGGATTACAGGGAGGCAGCAGCGTTCGCTTTTGCTAAAAAGCCCGTCTTGCATGAAGAATGTGCAATGCTCAAGTTTAGGATTGTTTGTTGGTTTGTTTTTACTAGTCTGACAGAATGTGCACAAAGGACACTGGGAAGACCCCTTTCCTCTCTGGCTGTCCTTCGATGTGGCCAATCTGGAACACAGGAGAAAAACATATGTAAACGTATAGGTGTGCGCAGATAATAGACTCATAGAATCATAGGTTGGAAAAGACCTCTAAGATCATCAAGTCCAACCATCCGCCCAACACCACCATGCCTGCTAAACCATATCCTGAAGTGCCAGATCTACACGTTTTTTAAACACCTCCAGGGATGGGGACTCAACCACCTCCCCGGACAGCCTGTTCCAATGCCTGACCAAGAGTTCGCAGACTGCATTTCATTCAAAAGCAGCAGAACTGCATGGATCCTTGGGAGCCTTTGCAAGTTCTTGTACAGTTTAAAGTAGATGTTAAGTTAGTTAACATCTGAACTTGCGTAAAGGAACAAAATAAAACCATACAAACACATTATAAATAAGACCAATTAAGCCAACTAAATCAAAGGAGAACAAAGCAACTACAGTTCCACTGCAGTTGAACGGGGAAACCTAGAAGGGCTACGTAGACCACTGAATTTCAAGAATCTCACCAAAACAGAAGCCTTATTTTCTTTTGCCTGATGCATCTTGCTTCTGCAAGTTAATCTATGCCTTTCAAACTCACTCATCTTCATTAACTGAATAAAGCCTAAACATCTCACTTGAGGGAAATGTCTGCTACAGTTGTGAAGTTAGTTATGATAATCGGCATGCTTCATGAAGTGAGAAGGGCCCAGCTATTTTCTCACTGAATTAGTATGATTCCTAATGATTTAGGTGAATACTAGTGTTTATAATGAATCACACTACCATCTGATTAGGTATCCTTCATGTACAACTTCTTACATGTTTTGCATAATAATAATTAATGAAGAAATAGCCAAGCAACTTCTAAAAAAACAGCTAATAATGACACCTTCTGTATGAACTTTGCACGTTTAAAATGCATAGTTCTAAACAACTATCAAACTGATAGCACTGGAGTAGCAGCCTTGACTGACCACATAACCCTCTTCTCATCCTGCTACAGTGCTGCTCTGTACTTTCAGAATAATGGTGCACCTCCTTCCTCTCCCACAAGCTAAAAAATGGGAAGGGGAAACATGCAGGGCTGGCCATTTCCTCTTGTAGAGCCAAATTTTTGAAGCATATGAGTCAACAGCCCTCGTTTCCCTTCTCAGAAACACTCAGACTGGAGCACTTCATGGAATGTGTCAGGCATGTACCCAGGGATCTTAAAAAGCCACTTCACAAAACAGATTCAGCAACTAATACAACCATAATCGGGGACTGGATGATAGGGTTAATAAAGCAGCTTTTCACCGGGCATTGCTCGTTTGATGCCATCTTTTCAGTTGAAAATCTTCCACACTTTAAATGATGGGTGAGAGGAAACCGTGTAGCTAGAACCAAACCAGCAAAGGTTGCGCCGCATTTAGATTAGGAAGACATAGGCAGCATTGCGATAAGAAGTTGTTTCAATCAAAATGAAATCCGTCTCATTTTCCCCAGTAATAATTCTTAGGTAGGGAAGGATGATGTAAGCAGGGCTCTGGAGGCAAGAAGCAGAGTGTCAAGGGAGGGTTGGAGCCTTCAAGTGGGGTTGAGAAAAACCCAGTGTTAGGACTCAAGAACCAAAGACAATATGCAGTCCAGAGTAGGGGGGAGTATGATACAAACCAATGGCACCGGAGGGAAGAAGGAAAAGAAAATATTAACTACCTCGCATTTAAGGAGGAAAACGATCAGCTTACAGCACCATTTACAAATAGTTTTTCAGACTTCCAGCAACCCCTGTAGGTGTAACTTAACATTTCTGGTGAAGATAATTACATACCTTATTTTTCACGAAGGGTGTAAGCATGCTAAATGGAGTAAAAATCACCACTTTTTCGTTTAATGAAAGGTTAGTGTGCATTACAAAGTGTGACGTATGTAAATACGTGTTTTTACGAGCCAGCAATAAAACCAAACCTAGTCAGGACGGTTCTAGCAGACCCCCAGGAAGAGACAGACCCTACCAGAGAAAGGGGGTCTTCTCTAACACAAGTTTAAGGGCTGGATGTTAGCTCAGGCAAAAAACTCCCCAAAACCAACAAAATAAAAAACCACTACCCACAAACCAAAATAACAAGAACCTCCCCAAATCTGCAAAAAGAAGCTTTCCTGTAAAAGTCATTAGTAAGTTATGTGGAACTATAGAAGGAAAAGATACATACCCACCACTCTTGGTCCTCTTCACCAGTTACAATAATTACTTCTCCTTCAACAAATGTGAGCTCATCATCATTATCTGCCTGACAGTCATAAATGGTCTTCACTCGCCTAACTTTGTTTTTCCCCTAAAAATAGAATGAAGGTTTAGATGAAGGACATGAGGAACAGCAAAAACACATATATGATATGAATGTTGCCTTGCAGTTATGCTTTATTTTACAAGAAGGTGAAGACTACCAAATTGCTTTCCTTGCAATCGGGGAAATAAAAAAATCAAAAAACTCTGCTTCAACAAGACTATTTAAAAAAAAAAAAAATTTACCTACACAGGTATAGGTTTTCTTTTTCTTAAGATTCAGAACTCCCAAGAGACTTTAACGTGCAGTGCATGGCTTAAGTAACCTATGCTTCCTCTGGTAAAGAAAGTTTAAATAAAGTCTTTACATCGTTCCAGTCCACAAACACTCCCCTTCTCCTTTAATACACACTTCATTAAAAAAACCACCATGAACAGCAAATGAAACCCAGTCTCCTCTGAATGTTAGGAGAGAGGTAAGGGCTGAGGAAAATGCTGCACTGAAATCCCACTATTCCCTACAGTTTTGGATGTAGTGCAAAAATACCGTATCCTTTGATTTCAGATCTGTTTATAGGACTGGAAATTATTTTTTGAGTGATTTTTCATCCAGATTGTTAGCAATTTCTTACCTAAAGAATCTTAAATTTCAGATGGCAGTACTATTTTGTGATGATAATTCACAATAGATACTCTCACAGCTCTACCATTCTGAGTCCAAGTATTTTCTAGGTCATACTTTGCTGCATACTGCTAATTCAGATGAAAAAGCCTGAGCCGTGGACTCCTCCCCAAACATATGTTTCTCACGGCAGGGAAAATGCTTTAAAATATTTCCAAATATAGTAAGGAAGCAATAGTCACAGCAAAACAGTCCTGCTACTTTATATTCTCGTATTTTCATACCCACAGTTCTTCAAAAACTACAGTTCCTTCTTTGAACAGAAGTAGTCAGATAACAAGAATGCAAAAAAACAAGAGCAGCAGAAGGAGATGAGAAGCAGAAGGGCTACGAAGGAAAAGTCAGCAGGTTTAGGCAAATTTGAGCCAAAAGTAACTTCACAGAGGACATCTCCTAGGGACCCTTCTCTTTGCTATTACCCACCCACTTGAAATACCTCCACGTTTTGGCAAAAAAAAATTCCCTGCCAATCAACAGCAGAACAGACACACAGCAAAGAGCACTCGCACTCAAATGATGGTACAGAAAAATACCAATGACAGCGGGATCCAAGGGACAAAGCAAGTAACACAGTAACATTAGAGTAAAAACCCCCATACTCAAGACAAACAAACAGAAATACCTGAAGTTCATATGAGATCAAAGGGGGGTTTTTTTACAGCAAGAGCTTGCTGCAACAAGAAGTTACTTCAAAGAACACTTTCTCTCATTTTTAAACAAATTCATATAATCTGAACAAAAATCTCCGCTATCACTAGGGACTGGAATTCAATATTAATGGGTATTTGGGGCCAGGCCCAGCTTTCAACGCCAGAGAACCTTTACAGACTAAGAGTGCTTCCAATCAATCCTCCAGTGATGAAGGGAAGCAACTACTTCTGCTACGTAAAAGTCATCTCATTCAATAAAGAGACTAAAGAAAGTTAAATTCCTCTAAACTCAGAGAACTGTATGCAACTCATCTCGTAAGAACACATGAAAAATGACAGCGATTGCTCCTGGTTCCTTCTGATTAGTATCACAAATGACATTTTAATATTCTATTCCTTCCACTTAGGAGAGCAGTAAAAAGGAGAATTCAAGCTCAAGGTGTATTTAATCTTGGGAAGGTTTAAAAAAGGAAGGCTCTGAAGAGAGTATCTATTTTCCAGAACATGGTTTGGGGCACTGGTGTGTAAAGAAACAGAAACAATAACAGGACATGTAATCTGCGACAATGAAACAAATACTAGTCTCCCCCCAACTCCTTGTAGCCAATATTTGTACTTATTAAGAAGAGACTTTTATGCTTAAGACTGAATAATAATCAGCTGCTGTGGTCATTAATAATCCCTCCATGCGCTTACTTACATTCAACACTTTTTTTTTTTAAAAAAAAAAAAAGTATTTTGTCTCCGTTATAGAAAACACACACACAGAGAAGAACAATCAAGTGCTCAGTGTGATTTTAGAAGCACTCAGAGCAAGTTTCATTTCCCTAAAAATATCCTTTCAAGTCCTTATATATTAACAACTTTGGTATTTTTTACCTAATAATTCTAAACAACCGATTTTCTAAAACATCCAATAAAAAAAAAAAAGCGCTTCTCTATTTAGTGGCTTAATAGTCAAACCCACGAGTGAAGTAGCCACAAGTACTAGTGGCTGCCGTTACGGGTCTTACTGCTGCACTGCGATGTAGCATTGCACCCGTTTGTCGGAGAGGACAGAGCCACAGGATGAAAATGGAGGCAAGATACATTTAAGAGGAATTCTTGCACATCGTTACTTGAGCAAAAAAGACCGCAGTGAACAAGAAGAGATACACATGTGCATGCAATGGTGTGCAGAAAACTGGGAACTAATTAGCACAGATTCATCATAATTTTCATCACTTCAAAGCAGTGAAACTATTTACTGCACATGTGAAAATGGCTGAATTTGGAGAACAAGGAATTTTCCTCAGAATTTTTTTGTATAAAGTAAGTTATGAGCTTAAAAAAAACAAAACAACTAATCCACTATTTGCTCTCTTTCTTTAATAAAGTGAGAAACAGCTGAGAATGTCCAGCATAATTTGCCTGCTTATATTTAAAAGCATGCAAGTAAACAACTCGTAGTTGCAGCCACCTTTTGCTCAGGTCCACATACTATTTTATTTACTCTCCAGAACACTGAGGAAGCCCAAGCAACAGCCCTGTCATTCTCGGTTCAGACAGGAGTTTGCAAGTAAGTCCATGACAGAAACCAAGCTGAGTGACAGCTCCAGAGAAAGGGTGTTCTTCCTCAGACAAGCCCAAAAAGGGAGAAACTCACCCTCTGCTTTCACTACAGGAACGGAAGTCTTATTTCCTTTTACATAAGTGCTTTGCATAGCCAATTTGACATGCAAAACCTCTCCTTTTTGATGTATTCTTAATGATGAAAGTCTTAAGAGAGCTCTGGAGTTTCGTAAAAAGATTTCACTATACATATGCATGAAGAATCCTCTGCTGGATGGAGACTGCACTGGTTAGCAAGATGAACAGCACGATGAAATGGGGGTTGAACAGGAGACTTGGAATTGAGTTATAGTTCCGGCTCTGCTATCACACACCGTCCAGCAATGTCAATTCTGCCACTTCAGCAATGTATCTGAACCTCTGTTAACCACTTAAATGCACTGACATTAAATACTCAAAACAGGCACATTTACTAGTTTGTCACAGTTGTCCTTACTTTAATTTTTTTTCATCTACTGACAATAGGTGCTAACAACCCTTCTTAAAGCTCACGAAAAGCAAATATATAAATATTCTAGTAATCTAAGGAATACAAAGCAGTGAGCAAAGGCAGCAGAGAACATCACCAATTAATTCCGAATTATGACTGGCACAGATAAAAATGGCCAGGTTCCCTAATAAACCTAAATACACCATCATGCTCCCAAGGATATCGTTTTACATTACTAGGATTTGTTCCAGCATGCAAGAGGCCTTGTAAACCCCCAGCATTTGCACAAAAAGAGCACCCCATTCCCAGCCCATAACGTTATGTTACTTAGTGTTCATAGCTCAAGGGTGGTGGGTTTTTTTCTTGCACAGATAGTGCTACAGTAACTTCAAAACCTTCCATGGATGCTCTCAACTAGCTGGAATAATACCTACCATATTTATTTTCCTGGGAAGTGGCACGGGGGTTTCTGGCAGGGTATGTGTTATGTCATTAGACTCTTCAGATGCTTGCCTTTGGACGGTGTCTCTAGATTGTACGTTTAGAGAAAGATCCAAGGAGTGAGATTTTTGATTTGCCTCTGAGGGCTGCAGCTTCGGTGATGCTTCTCCACCTTGAGTTTTGGCCAACAGCTCTCCTAGCTGAGGCTTTGGAGGAAGGTCCTTCATTTGCGGCTTTGGAGGCAAGTCTCCAAGCTGTGGTTTTGGTGGTAAGTCTCCTAGCTGAGGCTTTGGGGGTAGTTCTCCAGGTTTTGGGGGTAAATCTCCCACTTGAGGTTTCTGAGTTAATTCCAGAGGCAGAGGCTTTGGGGGCAAGTCTCCAGGTTGTGGTTTCTGTGGTATATCGATGGACAGTGAGGGCTTCTGAAAGATTTCCGTGTGCTGATGGGATTTATCTATTGAAAGATGATGACTGGTTTCTATTTTTCTTAGTGCCACTAAAACAAAAAAGCATAACAATGGTTTTTCACAATTTCATTTTAATATTAAATAAGTTAAGCACATATCAAAACTGTAATTGTGTAAATGACTGCATGTTCACTGAGCCCCAATAACTGCCCAGATGTCCCCCTAGCCTATGACAACTGCAAGATAACACAACTTTATGTAACCCTCTTTCACTGAGGTCTCATTTCATTGCTCCTCCTGGAGGCCACGAGTGTATAATCCAGCAGCCACTAGGTGTCAATCTATAGATTAACTACTTAAAATGAAATATAGTGATCACTTTTTGGACCTAAACCAAAAAATATTAAATATAAGAAAAGACGTATTTTGCAAAACAGCCTATTAACCCATTGACATTACTGCAATGAAAATTCTCTTTAATCCCAGTTATTCATATATACAGTTGAGGTCCATACAAAAAACCCACAATTCTCTGGCTTAGTAGCTGCGACATCTTAAAGAAGAGAGCAAGTGAGCACCTACGTCTACACAGTGTACATAATGAACTGTATTACAGACATTCAAACTAAAACTAATAAAAACTGAATTATTGTAAATATGATTTAGTAAAGATGAGAAGTTTTAAAATGTGTATTTTGCAGATTTGATGGAAGTAAATTGAAAATAGCTTTTCAAATACTTTTTTCTCAGTGTCATGTATTGATTCTAGAGCTAAGTTGCCTAAGAAATCTTGACTGAAATTTACCTTAAAAACAAAACATAACAACACAATAAAAAAACCCACAAACCCCTAAACCAAACAACCCTATATTAAAACAGATGAAGGGGGACAGCAGAGAAAAAATTATGACCCATGATGAAAGCAACGCATTTTGACTAGAAGAAGTAATTTGCTATTGTATTCTGCTTTGGTATCATATAATACCAGCCAAAAAGGTGGCCTGACATTTTACTAGGAAAGCAACGACACTTGCTTTGGATATCACCTACTGCAATAACACTTCCATGCTATATTTACGGTTATTTATACAAAAAAAAGAAAATTTTGCACAATTTCCATAAAAGAATTCGTTTAGCTACTATCAGATGCCTCATTTTCAAAAACGTCTGTGTTGATACCTGTCTGCGGCTTTGCCTCCTGGCCTTATCTAGTACCAAATGCAGATGTACTGATCAGCCACATCGGTTTGAGGCTTACGTAAATGAGAGGAGAAACTGACAGTATCCCTTATCAAAGTGCTTTGATTGCACCCATCTTAAATTTTAACCTTGGTACCCTATCGTGTCATCGGTGTCTCTTTCAAAAAGATGATACCATGTCATAATAATCATAATTTATATAAAGTTGAAATTTCAGATTTGCATTTTCTTTTAAAATGATTTGCAGTCTCAGTTTCAGTCATCGAGCTTCCGAAGTTGGGACAAGCACAATTTCCTGACCATCAGGCTCTATAGCGATCACCCACTCCCGCGGCCAATGTATTTGTGATGGATTCTGCATCAGACAGAGCTACAAGGTAGGTCTACTTTCAACTTGTAGTCAACTGATGCAAGAACTCAAAAAACTATAAAACCTGCCCAATGAGCTTAAAGAGAGAGTAGAAAAAAACATTTCTAAAAAGAAAGGCCCATAAGGTGTCCACTGGGGTGATGGTTTCAGCAAGTTCGTCACCAGTATATCAGTGAGCATGTAACAGGACCTGATTCTTTTCAAGGTATTTATCAGGACAACAACCCTGATCGCCAACACACGGCGACAGACACAACTGACTTCAAGGGTATCACGAAATTTGATTTATGGATATTAAGAAGAAAAAAGAGTTTAGCAATGAGTATGGTCAAAGAAACGGGAGCCCGGATAAATTATCCACGGAGATACTCAAAACACGACTAGACATGGTCCTGAGCAACCTGCTCTGATGTCAGAAAGTTAGCCCTGCTCTGAGTGGGGGATGGGACCAGCTGACCTCCTGTGTTCTCTTCCAGTTTCAATTAGTTCATGATTTTTTCTTCTTCCCTCCTTATGTTCCATAGGTCTACCTATTTTTTCAGTTTAATAAAAACCTTCCCGATCATCCAAAATCCTTTCAGTTTTGCTGGAGTTTCATGGTTTGTGGCATTTTAGAAATAAAATTTTTGCTGAAAAGATCCATATATTTAAAACAAGTATCTACTTTCATACACATTTAAAAGATATCATTATGTGAATACCCACAAAGAGAACTCTTACCTTTCTGAGGTAGTTTGGGAAGAACTCTAGGGCCAAGTGCAGTTTTTGCAGTCCCACTGCCAAATCAACAGATGTGAATTATTAGTGCTTACAACTGTTATAAAACATATTCTTCCTTCCCCATTTCCCCCCTTCCACATCCTTAACTTAAAAAAAAAATATATACACAATTATTTTGCTTCTTTTGTATAACCATCTTGTCTGTGGATCAATCCCGAAACCCAAAGCCCTGTTAAGAATGAACTGCTTTTTTCAGAGAAAGAGACATACAAACCCCACACAGCTCTGATGCTACAGGGCAGATATATTCTATGAACTATGGTACGTGCAAAATCGTACTCTGAAAATAGGTGAAGCTGAAAGACCAGCTCAGTGGGCAGATCCTGAACTTTGCAATAATCACACTGAAGCATTCAAAACATAATCTGTCCTTTATGTCAGGGGTTTGAAGTCTTCCAGGACTGAGCCCATGCCTTGCAGCCTACTGCAGGAGTATGATATTGTCTTGGACACAAACTGCAGCTGCATTGGGAGACAAAGCCTCTGCTGCTCCCAGGAAACACACTGCTGATTGTGGGAAAACAACATGCTTTACTCTGTCAACCTACATTACACCTCTGTTAGCTACTCGCAGTGATAAGCAACAAAACAAGCAGGACAGTTGCAAGCAATTTAATTACAGTGTAAAAATCTGAGAGAGTTGCATACTGCCAAAACTTTCCATCTATGCTTTCTGTTGTTGGCAATTTTTTTCAGAATCAACATCAAACTGACACAAATTTGCAAATATGGCATGTGAGGGCAAAACATATTACAAGTTTCAACAAGAAACCACCAAATTTCTTCCACCAAAACCACACCTGAGTCACTTTTATAGAAAAGGACTGTGGAAGAAAAAAAGAAAGCCACTTGATTTAAGACATAAAAATCAAACAATAAATAATCAAATAAAAATCTGCATCACCTCAAAATAATTACTCAAAAAACAAGGAAAAGGAAAAACTAGGGAGGAAGTTGTCAGAGTGTGTTCAACAGAGCAGAGTCTTCTGCATCAGCAGCCTTGACTCTGGTATTAATTGCCTCTGAAGCTAACATTTCAAAATGAGTATGATGAAACAATTTTATCTTAATTTCCTATTTTTGTTTTTAAATAGTCAAAATATATGATGACACAAAACTGAAAGAACAGTCAAGGTCAATCTTGATCCAATAATTACCTGGGCCTTTATCTACTGCCATCAAGCACAAGTACCACACTTTTGCCCTTTTTTTACAAGTATCAAGCATGGCACCAGCTCTTTGTGCTGTAGAACATCACCTGAACGGATTCAGCAAACAGGGCAAGCCAGCTGTGCTACCACCGCTGCGTCCACTGCCGATCCTGACAAGGCAGATCACAGCCTGAGGAGCGTCCAGAAACTCTACCTACACATCTCCTACTGTGATTTGTTTGATGTCGCACATCCATCTCCAGTCATGGCCCGATCACGCACACTCGCGGTCATGCAAGGTCTCCACCGCATTGCCCAAGGCACACGTTTATTAGAATTACCATGCTTTGAACCTTTTGGAATCACAACACAGATAAAGGAGTAACAAAGTGACAGGAATGTATGGCTATCCTTACTACTCCAGCGACTGGAAAAGGCACCTGTAATGTACTGACCTGATGAACCACGAGCTAAACGCAGTTTGTGTTATTACAGACTGCGTGTCAGCATATCAGCTTGACAGACTGGAAACCAGTTAATCTGGAAGACTGAGATGGATTCTCTCTCTTACTGAGCTATCTTCGATGCCAGCCTGTACCCAGAGCGACTCTTCGGCAGCTACAGGCATGAGACCTCACACTGAAGCAGATAAAATGAAATGCCCAGAGACATGAAAATAAAACTTTTGTCCTGCCAGACTGCAGGTCCGAGGCAACATTCCCCAGCCCAGAGAGCACTTCTGTAGGAGCGGTAGATGGCTGCTGGTACAAGTTGTTCTGTCCATCCCGCTCAAAGGATGAATTGTGCACGGACAGCTACGAACACAGCGTGGGAGGCTTGATGAAGCCAAAGTATTCATATGGTAGTAAGGCATGCAGAAAACCAGCAAAGAAACAGAGCTAGGATTTTATTTCATATGAAAGGCAATTTTTTTCTAATTTACACATTGGATGTTTAGATAATTTTTCACCTTTGCCTTCACATACACAAATTTTACCTTGACTGCTGAGACATCCCCTCAAACTTGTTTGCAGCCTTAGTTGAAGGTGGGCCCAAATCATTACCTGAGGTGAAAAAAACATAAATTAAAAAAAAAATTATCATTAGGGTACCTGAAATATAATCAGCAGAGGGTGCAACTTAAAGCAAAGTACCCATCCTTCCAAGTATCTTCTATACAACACGTCTAAAGATTTTAAAGATCATTCTTTAGTAATGATTTCTTAACTGAAAAAGCAGCAGGGACCATAATAATCCAACTTGACCTTTCATACAACACAAATTAAAACAACCCACTGGTAGCTCACATCTGCTGGCAAGGAAAGATTGAATGACATTGCTGAGTTACTGCTGTAGGGCTTTTGTTTTGAATAGTGTTTCAATGTTCTCTGAACAGAAGGAGATACTGCAGGCCAGCATCAAATCAATTGATCGCAGATGTTTACATTTTGTGTTACGAGGCACGTCTTTTTAAAACCACCATGAATTTGATTTTAGTCACAAAACATCAAATTTCTAAGGATTGGTGTTTTATCCTACGTGAAGAATAGCCTTAGCTGATTTAATGACTAAGTCAGGATGTTACCGTAACCTGAACGTTAACCGTTGGTAAAGAACTGAACGTGGGTATACTCAATTCTGTCAAAAGCAGTGAAATCCAAACCCAAGTGCTTTGGAGCTCCTTCAGCAGAAGGCTTCTCTTTCATCAGCCGTCACCATGCCCAAGGTACATTTATACAAACTACTTCGTTTTAGTGCCTTTATCATTCCCCCTTCCTTCTTCTATTACAGCATGTCTAAACAATCTTAGAACCAACTTCAACAGCCATTAGTAAATTCTGTCACTGAAACAGATGTAAAGTGACGTTTAATGATCCAAGAACACAAAATACTTCCCATGCAAAAGAATGGCAGATCTGCCTAGATACCATTCTTAGTGCCCTCAAGTCTAAACAAAACAGCAGAAAAGGCTCATGCTGAGCCTAGCTAGAAATATGTTTATATTTAAAAGTAAAAAGAAAAAAAAAAAAAAGAAAAAGAAAAGCAAGTCAAACAGCAGTCCCTTCACATGTAGATCCTACAGACAAAGGAAGGAAAAATATCTCATGGTTGCTATGGAAATCCAAAATAATCTAAAGGACATTTTTAGAGTATCTTTGAATGGTAACTTAATTTGCTTAGACATAAGCTAAGGATTACTCTGCTTGAAACTTCAATTAATGCACAGATTAGAGAACAAATGCTGAAATTCAACATAACAAGAAATACAGCAACACAGAAAAAAAGCTTGTGAAAGGGAAAGCAGTGAGCATCCAACAACATTCTTAAACCACAACCACAGAGGCAGATATAAGAAACATCCTCCTTTATAAACACAAAACTTCCTATTTGCTAAAAATCCAAATGGACTTTGAAATAAGTTTTTGTACAGATCTCAGCTAAGAAAAAGGGGGGAAGAGGCCCCTCTTCCATCCACTGACGTGTAGTCTGCACTGTGGAGCAGAAAAGAGACAGAACAAGCAATGATCTCCTCTGGCCCTGCTCTGAAAAGTTACTCTACTGCTGCAAGGTTCTTCAGCTCCACACCTGCACCTTTCCCAGATTCTCCTTTTCCTTCATCTGTTGTCCAGTACTTTTAGAGAAAAGTTGGCACTAGCTTTACAACTGTTCCTACCACACTTTTCATTCTAATAGTGTTACACTATATAGTATTCCAGTATATTGTAGTTTACGTGCTGCTTTGGACATAAATATTTGGGCTTTTAAAAATTTGTCATGTCCAAGCTCTTGAAAATGCATTTACTCCCTCAGAAATAGGGCAGGGCTGTTGGATTCCAGAACATAGGAAACATTTTTTCCACAGCCCAGATATCTTAAAAGTGGAGAACTGAAAAGATTGCCATTATTTGTATTCCTTGAGAAAAAGACTTTGCTTTTCATCAGACTCTGTAATTCTCTTCATATTAAATCCTAGATTAAATCACATATTCTACATGAGTACTCCAGGATTTACTACATTTAACTGAATTTGCTGAAAAATTTTGTGATTTTTGGCTTACAGGTTTTTATAGGCTAGTAATTTTGTCTGTATTAGAACTGAGAGAGGCTACTCCTAAGATGTAAGTTTTGTATGGATAACCTCCCAATGTAAGCATTGGATTCCAGCTCCAAAGTTTATTGATTTATGGAAGTCCTGCCACCAAAACTAAAATTATAGAAAATTACACGGGTTTGAGATTTATAGCTACCAGGAGAAGCTGACTGCATAGAGCAATGTTTATCGAAAAAAGCAAGCATTTGTGTAGTCTGGAAAATAGAAGCTTTTAAGAAACTGTCAGAAAAGTATCCTGTTTAAAAAAAAAAAAAAAAATGCTGTTTCTCTATAACTTCTGCAGGTAGCAGGACGCAAGCCCACCAGTCTTTGTATCCGTACAGACAATATCACAAAATCCGCAGACATCAGACATGAAGACAACACATCCTCACCAGCTTGGTGCAAACGCGTTACGGGAGAGATCTGGCACAGAGCCCAGGGAAACAAGCCCTTGGGGCAATCAGGAGAACCGCAGAGGTTCCTCGAGGTCTGTCTGCCCCAAACCAAGACCCGCCTAGATCACCGAGCTGGTCGGAGCAGGAGCAGGGGTGGGGAGGGAGATGCAGAGCGGATGCAGCAGATGAGGGGCCAGGGTGAGGGCAGCCTGGGCAGCTAGGGTGGAGAGGGGGAGGCAGCACAGGAGACTGAACTGGGCCCCAGGGGAGCGTGGAATATTTTCAGTTTTCTCAAGTGAGACTCAGACACAGAAGCCTGGAAGCTAGAGTGACAGAAGACAGAACTGTTGATTTATCTGAGCTGACGTTACATCAAGCTGCAATCATTAGAAAGCAAGCACCAGGTAAAAGAAACCAGAGATCATGTATCATCCATCATAAAGGTTTTTCCCCTGCCCTTTTGTTCTGCGTTTCGAAACTCACCCCAAGGAATTGGGCCCTTATTCTGGGGTCCATGAGGTAGTGGGCTTGGTGGGTCAGAGAGGGTTCGTTTGTGTCCTGGGGGTGGGGGAGGTGGTCTCTTCTTGGAAAGAGTGGAGCTGCCACTAGAGGTTTGAGTGCTTAGAGGGAGGGTTGAAGGTGGGCCTGCAAAATAACAAACAATCTTCTTACAAATACATGGGCATAAACATCAAAGCAGCACTGAAAAATTCACAGTCAGACCCACAGCGAAGTGCAGCAAGAGACTAAAATAAAAAGACAAGCCATGCCAAAACACCGTTTAGATTAAACGACACGTTCACCACATTTTTAACCATCGTAGCTGCGGGAATATAAGCAACTTGACAATAGAATGACATGTGTAGTTACATTTAAAAAATACAGGATTAATCACTCCAGGATTTCAGATTTTAGGCATTGTTTAAAAAAAAAAAAAAGCAAGCATGAAATCTTAAAATTAAGTAATATTTAGCATGTGGGATTAAAATTACTATGAACTTATAGCAGAACGATATAGCTTTCTAGATGTTCTATTATGTGGGGGCTTTTTTTCCCCTCTAGACCATCCCATATCTGTTAATAAACTTGGGGGGGGGGGAGGAGGGGAATAGAAATCTATCTACAAATTTTTCTTGCATTTCGAAAACAGAATTGTAACCTTAAAAAGTTCTTCTGTAGTTATTTTCCCTCTTCTGTGTCTTAAATAGACCAGAATATGCATTTTTAGAGTGATGTAAATCGTATGCAGTGGATATAAAATAAAAATCAGAAAAGCCCTTTCTGAGGCTGAATTAGATTTTTAATGGTAGCATTGCTTATACGAGCTTACACAGTCACACCTCCACTTAAACCCTTTATTTCCCCCTGCATCAGCGTTGGCACAAGTATTATTCAACGCAATGCATGTTTTACAGGATACGGGAACAGATACAGATTAAAAGACAAAATAACTCAGAGGGAAGACAGGAGTTTTCCCCACTCAACTTCACCATTCACCTTCAAAAATGTCTTTAATACGAGGTTCAAGGAAGCAGGTGGTGCAGGGTGCAAACATGCAGCGAGGGGACAATTGCTCAGGTCAGCTGCCACGACCGCCAAAAGAAACTACTTGTAGCACTTACCTAAATTAGTTCTACACTAGGTTAGAATAGCTTTAGGGTTTTGTTGTTGGGGTTTGGGGTTTTTTTGTTGGGTTTGTTCTGTTTTCAATCTAACCAACAAATACTACTTCACTGCAGTCATGATCTTGCAGTTAATTTTGCATGCAAGAGAGCTTTGCCACCATAGGCTCTGGATAAATGCAAAAAAATACAACTTTTAAAATCAAAGTTTATTGATGCCTGAAATTTCAAGTCTATCATCACATATTTTTGTAGAACTACAGAAGCAACTTGCCTATTTTTGAAAACTTGTTTGAACAGTATCTGAGACAAAAATCTTCATTTTGTTAATCAGCACATACCCTCACTTGCACACAGAACCAGAGCTGCCTCTTTACCAATCTCTGTAGGAGAAATAAAGATTACCAAAGTGTGCACTCCTTCCCAAATTACTACACATCATAGAAGTATAAAAATCAGAGAAGAATAGTCTTTGCTGAAATTCCTTAGGTGAAGTATTAAACATTGAAAAAAGTAACTTCAGTTATCGTCTAAGCATGTGTACATTTGCCAGATATGTTCAGCAAGTGACCTCCCTCTTTCTTCTTAACCCCACAGAAGAGATTAATAAAACTGCCCATAATGAGTTCATAATTCAATCTATTCTCTTCCAGATTCAAGCCTGGAAGGCCTTTCACTGCTCAGGAGAATCTCTCAACCACAACCCCAGCAGGTGTTTTTGGCCTGGCTTTCCGTTAATTGCTTACTCTTGTAAATCAAATTATATATTTTGTGATTGTTCCTCTCAATTTACTTCCAAGTTCGCAAAACCATCAACTGACAAATAGTCAAATGCTAGTGCAAATTAAACAAGATTGTTCTCCAATTTTCATCCTTTCTCATTTTAATTTCTTGCATGAGCTTAAGAAAGCGAGCTGATTTAAACCACGCATTGAAAAGCTTCTGCCAGCAAAAAGAATAAACTTTTCTCATGCTAAGTTTTGACTGACAATCCCTTAGACTTCTGCAAGTTATAAATTCTTTAGTTCGCTTATATAAATGTGAATCAAAGGTTGTTCTATAAACCATAAGTAACTCAGAGTACACCTAGGCGTGGCGACGGGGAACTCAATATCCAGTGTTAACAGTAATGTTATTTTTAAAGCCCGCAGAAAACATACACAGTCTGTCAGTGTAGTATTTTTCCCTTGTCCTCACACACTGAAAGGGAGTTACAGGCTTCCAAAACGTCTGCGAGCGGGCACGGCCAGCACGGCCGAGGGTCTGTCCTACCACCGTCTGCCGTGCTGCTGTTCATGCTGCACTGAGCCGTGCCGTAGATAACGGCGTCCCCAGCCCGGCCACAAACAGTTCCAACTCGGCGTGAAGGAAAAAAAAGGGGAGGAAATGCACTGACATAGTAGTGAGCACTTACTGCAAAAATAAAACTTCTGATGGGAAGTAAAATTGCCACTTTTTATTGCCAATAAAATGAAGAAATCCTCCTCTACAAAAATAAAATCTAGTAGGATTAAAAACTCTTTAAGTGTGGTTGTATGGACATATTTTTTACATTTCAGACTAGTGGTATATCTCCAGACATCACAGAAGAGTTGGAAAACATTATCACTTCATAGCTGTCAAGAGTTCTCATGGCATATAACAGTTCCAGGGAAAAGGTGTTGAGGTATTAAAAACAGTGCAACTTTTCAGACTCCTAGCATTTGTTCCTATATTAATTTCATGGAAGGAATAAATGATACACTAATGATCAGATGGCTGGAATACAAAATAACTTACTTTCACATAAACAGAAAACAAAGGAAAACTTCAAAACATCTTTTCAGAAAAAGGTATAAAGTCACATCACGCTTTGAATAGGGCAAGTGTGGGAAACGTTCTGGAATGTAAATCAGTTTACGGAAACAACTGGCGGAATAATATAAAGATCCAATGATGTATGAAGTGCAGTAAAATTATTATAAAATACTTTGTATTACATACATATATACACAAAATCTCAAAAAAATTCTCACGTGATATTTTTGACTATGCAGCACTAGCCAGGTATTTCTAAGTAATGATCCGAGCAGTTCTTTTTCTAGAGCAAAGACTTTTCATGACTCTAACCAGGCAGCAAGTAAGCCAACCATTTCTTCTCATAGTCATCTTAATGACGATTTCTCACACAGCTGCCAAGTTCACATTTCATGTACATAATTTTCCTCACACAAGTGAAAAAAAAAAAATCTTGACCTAGAATTTTATTTTTTAATTTTACTTCCTTTGGGCTCTCTTGTCTTCAGCTGGCTGGGGAGCAGTTGCTTTCAGTAAAGCTGCTGTCATCTTCTCTCACTTTATCTTATTACAAGAGTCATGTGCAAATAAACCAAACTGCAAATTTCCTGTACTAAGGTAAATAACTGGAAAAGGTCTGCAATTCATAGTGCATTGCCCTTCAGCTTTTGTGCAGTTAGTATAGTATCAACTTGTGTACTTGTGAAACCATGCAAAGCTGTTACCATCCACTCAAGAAATGGTGGGTTTACAGTATAAAAACCTCATATTTTATTTGTTTTTTACCCCTTAATGAGAGATATGGAAGAACCAGTATTCCAGTTAATGGCAGAACAGGTACTGCAAAGGAAAGTAAGTTTGTATTAAAAAAAGCATTTTCATTAACAAGTGTGGTTATACTTATTTTTAATGCTCTTATAAGTGACATTTTTGCAGAGATATTACTAAAAGTCTTTTTCAGTTTGTCTTAGTTTGGATCACATATCTTCAGTACTGAAAATAAGACTATAATTAAAAAAAAAATGATCACAATCATTGTCAACAACAAAGCTAAGAATATACATTGATTCAACATTGGCATCTGAAGTATATTCTATAATTAATGCTACAAGAAATCCTGTTTAAAAAGAAGCCAAAATTTATATTGAAGAATGTTGTTTTTTAGGTTGATGCAGAAATACAAAAAACCACATGAAATCAACAGTTGTCAGCCTTCCCTTCCTGTTCTGGTACTGAAAAGATACAGAGTTTGAGAGGGAAAACTAGTATTATTTAACCAAAATGTACAACACATTTGTAAGAATATTGAAAAAAAGTAAGTCTTTAAGTGTATGCAAGACAGCCATAGAATTCTGAAAGCATTCAAAATAAACAGAAGAAACTGGATGACTTCCAAGACTGAGTTAACAGAAATGACATTAAATACAACAGTGTATACAGCATTAAAATCCTAGACTAAGAAAGCAGCCGTACTTTAAATTAGGGACTCTGCTTGAAAATGGTAGTCGAGGCTACCTGTGTAACGCCCGCTATGCCATAGTATGATGCAACCATGAAAAAATAAACAGGATGAAAGGTTGTTTTGATATAGTATTTCCAGCAGAAACAGCAAGGTTTTAATGCTGTTCCCACAGTTCCAGTCAGTTATATTCAAGAAAGCTGATTTAAACAGCAAAGGTCAGAGCAGGGCTGGTACGATGAAAGGACAGCTTGGATGACAGGAGAGTGCCAATGTTCTTCTGTCAGAAAAGGTGAAAGATACGTGATTTGTTCAGTCTAACAAAACAAAAAATGGAGACCTGTATGATTGCTCTTTAGGTAGTGCCTCGATACAGACACCAAGGACAAAAAAACCCCCATAACACCAAAGCCAAACAACAATGCTGGTACATGAACACAATAATTTACTGGACTTGAGAAGATTTCTAATCCCACGAGCAATGCAGCCAGACAACTTCTAGAAGTTACCAGTAAGTGCAAACAAGCTAATTGTTTAGAAATTGAGTCTGATCACGTGAAGAAGCAGATGATACGACACGGTGCCTGCAGTGGCCTGAACCACAAAGGAAGTGCCTTCTGGGCTTACGTCCCTAACATCAGAGCTGTGAAAGAGTGTAAAGCATGCAAACTTGTATTGAAGATCCAAACTTCACTTCATTACATAAAACTGACCCCTAACCTCCATGTTTGTCCCATATGAGAGAAACAGGCAGAACCATTAACAACCAATTACCTTTCTGCTAAAACTAAGGAAACCTGTCTCAGACTGCCTCACACTTCTACAAAACTTGTTAGCAACACTGCCCTCACACTGGATTTGCAATTGAGGTTGTGCAAAAGTTTATTTAGCTACTGTGCTGAGTCATGCAACTACTGAAATGCCGGTATTCTTTTAAAAAAGCTTTTTGTAATAAAAACAGGCAGGACACCTGCTAGATGTCTGAGGCCATAATGCAGGTGTAAGCTGGAAAGAATAATGAAAAAGATGATTTTCAGAATGTTATAAAGACTTGCCTGACAACACAAGGAAGTTGAAGCTGAATAAGCTTAGATAAACTACTGGAAAATGCACAGAGTGGCTGACTTCTGCAGCTACTGTACTTGTTCTGTACTTTCCATTCTATTAGGATTAACTAAATCTGTAGCAGAGATAGCAGAAAGTAACATGTATCCACAAATGAACTGGTATAGAGTAGAATACACTTAGAATACACTAATGTTCCAGCATTTTTAAAAATATTTTGAGAAGTTATCGAACAGGAAAATCTTGCCTTACTTCGTAATGACGTATGGAGAAACTTAAAAAAATCCACATATACAGGTCCTCCAACAATTCTACGTGTGTAATTTTAATGATGAATCAAACTAATTTTTAGACACCATATCCACTGAAAACCATGGGCAAGAGTGGTGTGCATTAGGTAAATTGCTTTAAACTTACTTTCTCTCCCCAACACAAAGTTCAGACTTGATGGCTTCCAGTCCACTGTTCCATCCAGCAAACACCACGGAATCTTGCTACCAAGGAGCTTCACTGGTGAATGAAGCCAGCTTACAGAGGGCTAAAGGGAGGTGTTTTTGCTTAAATATACAACATGTTTTGGAAAAGAGTTTTATCTGTATGTCCCAAAGGATAAAAAAACATAAATATTCAAAACCCTCTGCCTCCTTCTCAAAGACAGATTCCACCAGCCATTCCCTCCCTACAGACTGTCTCCATGCTCTAGCAGGGTCCCATGGTATCCGCTGGGGCCTCACTGCAGAGCAGGGATGAAAATCAGATTACATTTGGGGACAGAAGGTAAGCTTAAACTTGATTACAGATTCAAAGCTCTTCTTACTCCTGCAATTTAGGGAACTTAGAGTGAAATTTAATACTATGTTTTCATATAATCTTAAATAGGTAGCTATTAAAATGAACTTTGCTAACAAAAAAAAAGTATCTCAGACTGTTTCAAAACTAAGATGTGTCACTGGTGTCTTACAGAACTGAAGAGACTCTACTTTTTCTTTTAAACAATCTGTTTGGGAGCGACAGCAGGAGAAGACAGCAAGGTGTAGCACAGTTTACAATAAAGCATAAGTGCATCTGCAATGATGCTTCTAGCGCGACTCTTCCAGACCAATGAATATTCCATGCATTTGCCACTTTGTTCCCCTGTGCCTTTAAGGCCTGTAAACATAGACAGCACCAACCTGTATTTAAGAGATGATTCTAAAACTGATTAAATAATTTATAATATTATTGAATAGAAATCAACCAACAAACTAGCATCGCTCACAGACTGTAAAACTGTGGCACGTTTGAAGCAAAGAAGCCGAGTGACTTTAAGGTAACAGCGGTTCCATTCAGCCTCTCAGACTTACACTGTGAATCTGGCATTTTCCACCCTGCTGATGCAGTTAATATAACTGTTATCATTAGAAGGCAATGATTCTCTTTTTTTGGATAATTTCATATTATTTTGTTGCAATACAGATAAGGATTCCTTTTGTGTCATTCTTGACATGAAAACACAAAAGAATTCAATGTGTCATTTCTTTCCAAGCAGCTTTGGTGTTGTGTTGATTCACTCATCTGGGAAAGCTTGCACAAACACCTAGGAAAATGTCTAACATTTCTGAAACTTGAATACTTACTTAGAATGAAATATGCACATAAATATTCCCCTTCCTGGAGAAAAATACAAATTTCTGAGTAAGTCTGCATGAAAGCTACACTATTTCATGACAAAGAAATAATGTTCATTATAATCCACTGAAAGCTGACAACGTACCAAGCAGTGTACAGACAGATACAAGACAGGAGCTCCTTAACCTTCCTAAGGAAAGCGGATTCATGATTAGGCTGGAAGTCCTGAAACTTTATGACAAAAAAGCCCAAACTTCTCCTAGGTCAGACTGAAGGAACTTCTAAGCCAGGGTACTGTGTCTGACAATGGACAGTCAGTAGCAGCCTGATAGACAGAGCATGTAAACAAGGTGGGGGAGAGGGGAGGAGAAGTTAGGAATGTGTAATACCAACAGGAAGGTCAACATAATAAAGTCACAAGGAGTACAAATGACTCCCCAGTGAAAATGATATAAAGAAACTCAGACTGTGAAGATGCATATCCTGGCAAAGTTGCTTTGCCTCTTCATGGAAAACCAACCTGTTCAAAAAAATTTCATTCAGAAGTTGCCAGCACATGACATAGACTGATGGTGGAACAGCAGCTCTTGAGCACAGCATCTGAACTGCGTATCAAAGCAGATAGCTGACGCCAGCAGACTGTTCTGTCCCTTTTACTCTTTCACATTTTAGTGAGAGCTGTTCTTCATTATTCTTGAAAACAAAGTTAATTATCAGTTGAGGAAATCAAATATGAAGTTACAGCAGTGCTAACAAAATGGAGCATCCTTCAGCATAACTGCTGAAGCCTTAAACTATACTGTAGCCTTCATCACAACTAGAGTTTCCTCTAAAAAGTAGATTTGCACAAATTATCATGAAGTAACAGGTTTTGTTGCATAAATATGTCCTCTAAACTTGAAGTTTATAACTATCTAGGTCAAAGAACCACCATCCACTACCGCTGCAAGATTAAGTCTCATTCTCTTCCCTTTCAAGCACTACCAAGAGTGTCACTACTGTTACTCAGAAGAAAAAGCATCTGATTCATTACAACCTAATGTAGGTTGCAAAACTGATTGAACTGCAGCACAAACCCTCCTTATGGATAATTCCACAACAGCAAAATGGTGGTTTTACTCAGGGAAGAATGGGTGATGTTTAGTTTAGATCTTCAGTGTGTGACTCGTTAGCTATCTGGCAATAGGCCTGGTGTCTTCTCTGCAGTTCTTTACACCCCGCTGGCACTCCCCAAAATGGAAGAGGAGAGTATTGATGCCCTGAGAGGGAAGGAACTTTAATACCAACCTGCTCAGGACTTCACAGGTCATTCTGGTATTTTTCCACAGTGCCTGACTGCAAGGAGAGGAATCTTCTTGCACCTCCTCTCCTCCAAGCTTTGTTTCTTTGCCCTCTCTGCCAGACACTACACAGCACACTATCGTGTACCACTGCGCACCATCAGCCTTTTTCTACAGCACCTGTATTTTTGTGACTGCAGACGCTTAAAAATGTTTCTCCAAAATAGAAACAGAATTTCTACATAAAATGAACCAACTTTTATTTAGCAAAGTATTATTTTATTTTTTCACTTATTCATGTACACTTTTATAAATGAGTCCACTACAAAGCGTCCTGTCCCTCTTTTTTTTTTTTTAAGTTTTGAACATGCATTGTACCATATTACTGCATCAATGTAATACGAAAAATACACTACATCTTGAAACATTGTAATGCACCTGGCCAAAGGAAGGACAGCTGTGGAAAAACTACTGCTTACAAGCCTAATTTGAAGACAGACTTACCTTTGCCGGCATTTCTGGGTGGAAGAGGAGGAGCGTCTGCAGTTGGAGAGGTGGGTGAATCTGTGCTTGCAGAAGCAAAGATCTGATTGGTAAAAGCTCCATAAGAGAGTCTTTGCTTGTCTCTAGGAGTGCTAAATGCAGGATGAGTCAGTTTGTCTTGGGGAGAAATGCTCGAAGAGTGACAAAAACTTTGGGGCCTTGGAGATCTTTCTTTTTTTATAGGACTAGGCTGTGAATAGAAAAACAAATGTATTATAGAGGTGTCTAAATACTCAATATAGTTAATATAGTTGCAAAGAATATAACAGAAGATATTCTAGTAAACATGAGCATAATTTCTTTCTTTATTGGACAAATAAGCCCACATTCCCCCTTTTCTCAGGAATCCAACCTGCATGATCCTCTGCTCTAACTGAAAAATAAAGATTATAGCATCAACAAATCATCATGTACACAAAGTTAGATTTATTCTTAAAGCAGTAGATACACAATAATACTATACTAAATAATTTACTATAAAAGCCTAGTAAGGTTTTCAGAATATAAGAGTAATTTTCAGTTCAAATAGCTCTTTCCTCAGCCCTGACAGTTATCCTCAAGCATCAATATGCATCATATTGCATATGCATATGCAATAATATACTTATATTACCCCATTGATGCATATTGAAAATAAAATAACCACTTCTGACACATCAGACTTACTTGTTGACTGAACTAGCAATACATTCAGTGATATGTCTCTTCTTTTAAGCGTATATAATTCCTCTTTGAAGAAATTTTACACAGCAAATTTGGACTGCTGTATACTAATAGCTGCATATGAAGCACGATCTGTTTCACTGCAGCTCTGGTTCGGGCAGGCTATTATCTCCAATACAGCATTAGTCATCCTCCTGAGGCTCCTTGCACAGATAATCATTTTGTTCTCTACTGTCCTTGAGGACATGTAAATTATTTGGGTTTCTGAATTTTTCAGTCCCAAGTGTCACAGAAAATGAAAAGTTGTCCACATTTCTTTCTACAGCAGCCGTATAAAATAGGAGAGATGTATTCCCATTTACTACAGAAACCAAGCACAGACTAATTAACTGACTTGCAAAAGTAGGACACTGAAGCTAAGTTTTCACATGTTCTAGGATGGCAATTATCCTATGCCCTCAAGTTTTTTCTTTCTGTTTCTTCTTTTTTTAATCAAGAATAAAGTGCAAAGCACAGCTTTTGAAAAATAGAGCTAATTGATTCAACAACTAAGTTTTAAATTAATTTATGGAAAAAAAAAAAAGTATGTAAGCTTTGGGTTTCCTCCAGCAAAAAATGAACAGACTAGAATTCAGAAGTAGATTACTTTGTCATTTATCCCCTTCTACTGCTTTATATTATATTGTATGTCTTGTCAAAGCAAAACTTCTGAAACTCAAGTCCATAATAACTAGATTGACAAAGGGTATTCAAAAACCACTTTGGCAGTCTTTAATACAGGCCTCAAAACTAGCTTTTTCCCCACCAAAAAAAATCTGTAAGAAAAAAAATGTTAAACTGGGTCTCTAATTTCCATTCATTTCCACTGAACAGAAATTTTGAAGGTTCTTATGCAAAGCTGTATCAGTAATTCATGCTCACCTTATCATCTAAGTCATCATCACTTTCATCAATTTCTTCCTGCCGAAGATTCCACTCATACTCTACATGGACGTGTGGGTTTAGCTTTCCTGCCTTGGCTTGAGAAAGCTGAAAAAAATAACAATTCTCATTAAAATACTTCCTGTTCCTCTGGTGTCAACGAAGTTAGTTTTGTAACAGCAAGCAATAAAACTGAAATATTTATAGGTTTAAAGCTTTTCCAGACATTAAAAAGAAACAATTCCAGGGCAATCACACAAACATCCTTCAATTGTTTAAGGTGTAGAAAAACAGCTAAAAGGCAAAAAGGGAAGATTTTCTCAAAATGGGCAGAAGTTGCCATGTGTGACACGCAGTTGAAAAGATGACATGAAGAGAAGGTACATGCACAAAAGCAGAAGCAGAATGCATCTGGAGCCCTACTTTCCAAAACAGAAAGGCAAAACCTATTTATAAACTCCAGTATGCACAACTATTACCCCTCCCCAAAATCACAGTCCTTGTGGAATAAAAAATAAAAGGCCTATATCCTTTATTTAAATATTTCCCTCCCTCTCACTGGATGAGGCCAATGTGTCTTATGCACAAAATTCCTCTACTTTGCCAGCCCAAATAATTTATTCACATTCTTTAAAAATCTAGTACTTCAATAATCAGCAAAAAGGAAAATTGCAGTTCATGGCTATTCTGAGGAGATAAATTCTCCTTCTCAGTGCTTAGATTTCTCATCATTATTTATTCCTTCACATCCTTTGAAATGTAGTCTGCTTAGTACTAGTTGATTCAGGAGAGCCTTTAACCACCTTCCCAAAAGAAAATTTGAAAGAAAAAAAAGTTTTTTCAATCTCTTATGTAAGTATTAATGGACCCACTTGAGTTGAAATTTAATTTAATTATACAGTTCAGACACCAGCTATAAAACAGAAATTAGCTTAGTACATCTACCATATTGCAAACATCTAGATATTTATTTTGTACCTTTTTATTGCCACAGTAAACAATATGCTTACTTGTATTTCTTTTTTACTCTCAGTCTTATTTCATTGCCACTTTTGAGAAAAATGCATAAATAATTTTCCTCTTCAAAAATGAAAAAAAGACAAAATGCGTAAATGGTCTATTATAGTTAACTGAAATAATCAGTGAGGTATTAGTGGAATTTCGATTACAATAATTGAAACAATTAACTGCTAGATAAGCTCACGGATAACATCCACTTTGTTTTTGTTTGTTCTATAACACAATCAGTTGGTCCACATTAATGGCAGATCAGATGTTACTTTATTAAATATACACTGCAAAGAAAAAAGCAATCCATACCAATTGTGTGTTGTACAGCTGACCTGCTTTCCAGCTGACAGAATACTCAAAGCACTGGAAGCCGTACTTACACAGCAGACATGGGAGTAACTGAGAAGTCAGTGAGAGTACCACCTCATCAACCAAAGCAAAGTGTTGACGTGCATCTCCAGAAATATGCAAAATTATTCTGATTTGTGAAGGACAAGCTCTCTTGATTATGCAATAATTAATTAACACATGGCAAGAGCTTCCAATTGTCAAAGGAAAGACATTAAAATTACCAACTGCAGAGAAAAAGTAGATATCCTCCTTGGATCATCAAAATGAGGCAAAAAAGTTCTGAGAAATAGAATTAAGCAGCAAGTGACAACTGTTACGTAAATTCTTCTGGTTTTGTCCTGAATGTTAAACTGCCACACTACTTACACTTTCTAATCTCTCCATGGTGCTTGAATTTGCTTGCCTGCTAAATGCATCTGGTGAGAGGCACCCTGGAGGGCTAAGAACAAACAAGACTGTGGTCTCACATAGAATCCTTAGTTCAGGCTAACGGCTTCAGGGCAGTACCTGTGAAAATTCCTTAACCTCAGCACCTTTATTGAACTCCAGTTCTTTTCTTGAGTGACGTCCCTTAACATCACTCACACATTCTCAAAATTTCAGGAAGCTTTTCCTCTGATCATGTTCAGTAGAGGGACAAAGTCTCACAAAAGATGGTGTCTTATATTTTCTGATACCCTAACTTCCAGACATTATACTTTTGCTTCTTTCTCCTTTCAGAAGGGTTAATTTCAAGTTATTTCAATTCTCCTTGTAAGAGGACTTGCACCATCTCTGAACTATCTGTCCCATTAAAAAACTGGAAAAAGCCAAAGCAAGAAAAGTCAAAGAAAGATCCAGACCTAAAAGGTCTTGACAGACTGGCTGGGTAGATGAGGGGAGAGGAGTGGATGTTGTCTACCTCAGCTTCAGCAAGGCTTTCAACACAGTCTCCCATAACATCCTCCTAGGGAAGCTCACGAAGTGTGGGCTGGATGAGTGGTCGGTGAGGTGGATTGAGAACTGGCTGAATGGCAGAACTCAGAGGGCTGTCATCAGCAGCACTGAGTCTAGTTGGAGGCCGGTAACTAGTGGTGTCCCTCAGCGGTCAGTACTGGGCCAAGTCTTGTTTAACTTCTTCAGCAATGACCTGGATGAAGAGTTAGAATGTACCCTCAGCAAGTTTGCTGATGACACAAAACTGGGAGGAGTGGTGCATACATCGGAAGGCTGTGCTGCCATTCAGCGTGACCTGGACAGGATGGAGAGATGGGCGCAGAGGAACCTGATGAAAGTCCACAAGGGCAAGTGCAGGGTCCTGCACCTGGGAAGGAATAACCCTATGCACTGGTACAGGCTCGGGGTGGACCTGCTGGAGAGCAGCTCTGTGGAGAGGGACCTGGGTGTCCTGGTGGACGACAGGTTAACCATGAGGCAGCAGTGTGCCCTGGTTGCCTAGAAGGCCAATGGGATCCTGGGGTGCATCAAGAGGAGTGTGGCCAGTAGGTCGAGGGAGGTTCTCCTGCCCCTCTACTCTGCCCTAGTGAGGCCCCATCTGGAGTACTGTGTCCAGTTCTGGGCTCCCCAGTTCAAGAAAGGTGAGGAACTACCGGAAAGAGTCCAGCGGAGGGCTACGAGGAATGATGAGGGGACTGGAACATCTCTCCTATGAGGAGAGGCTGAGGGAGCTGGGCTTGTTTAGCCTGAAGAAGAGAAGGCTGAGAAGGGACCTAATAAATGCCTATAAATATCTGAAGGGTGGGTGTGAAGAGGATGGGGCCAGACTCTTCTCAGTGGTGCCCAGCGACAGGACAAGGGGCAATGGGCACAAACTGAAGCTCAGGAAGTTCCAGCTGAACATGAGGAAGAACTTCTTCCCTCTGAGGGTGACGGAGCACTGGAACAGGTTGCCCAGAGAGGTTGTGGAGTCTCCTTCTCTGGAGTTATTTAAGACCTGCCTGGACGAGGTCCTGTGCAGCCTGCTCTAGGTGACCCTGCTTCGGCAGGAGGGTTGCACTAGATGATCCCCAGAGGTCCCTTCCAACCCCGAACATTCTGTGACTTAATATTTCAGCAAGTGTTTTGTACTCCTGATAGAAATGTCTGTAATAACTTCTGAGGTGATGAAGCCCAAATGTCCATGAATGACGCATTATTAGGTATTCAAATACCTGACCTTCCGGTATTTAAGGTCTTCGAATACGCTGGTCAAAATAACTAAGTACTTCCAGAGAAGTAAGATCTTTAACTGCTACAAAGGAAATGACTGTTGTGTTTTGAAGTTAGAAAATATTCATCGATGGTAGGGCCTTCAGATCAGCCTACAGCCAGCTGGCAGCAATACCAAGTTTGAGATTCAGTGGTAACAATATCTTAAGTAGATCACATCCTCAAAGAAGTAAACATGCCCCCCCCCAACCTCTTCCTTCTGCCCCCGCTCCGCCCCGGTTCTTACCAGTTCCTCACACTGGACAGCTTTCACTCTTTTCGCTGTGTCCAGAGCCGTCTCTCCAGCTTGGTTTACTACAAAATGAACAATAAAAAAAAAAGAATGATTCTCTGACATGTCTAAAGAATCAATTCATTAAGTTTCACTGTTTGTAGCAGAGTAACATCTAAAAGTGATCAAAAACATTTATTTACTCTATAGCAGCTGCAGCTCTTTCAGATTCCACCCTAAGTGCTCATGCATTTCATGTATCATCAGGTTCTTTCTGAATAGTAGCATCTGCTGGGACAGTTCCCAAATCCCTCCTAACCATCCTAGCCGAGAATATAAAGAAATTTAGTCATTTCAATCTCCGCTCAACTGCTTTGCCAGTAAAACTCTCACATGAATAAGCAGGAAAAGCAAACAGAAAGGGTAAGATAGCTTAAAAAAGAAAACTATTCTATGATTAAAAAAAAAAAAAGCAAATGTTGATCCAAGCATGTCTTACTTTGATTAACAGGTAGCAGCTTGAAGCCTGAATCTGAAAACAGGAGCCCTAGTCTAAGATGACATTTGAACAAGAATAACTTTAATACTTTCTAGCTGTTTTGTCTTTATAAAAAGTCTATAATATGTTTTACATTTGAAAATACTGCCTGATTAGAAAGAAGGCGGTATCGCAGCACTCTAGCAGGTCCTCTGGCAGAACAGCTAATGGGACCGTTCCTAGATGCTCAGTAGCAAGTCTCAAGAAACAAAAACAACCCCACACCCCAAACTCATGTGGACAAACCTCAGGTAAAATTCATTCTTACAGTATAGCTGGAAATGTCACGGAGCTGCAACAGAGTATGCTCTACACCCCATCCAGATTGTAAAGCATTTCTGTGATGGGAACTGAAAACAGTCAAACTGAGGTCTCATAAGCAAATATATCTATGTGTAATATTACATATAGAATATCAGTTATGAATTCCAGAAAATACAAAGCAGTCATCTAGAAAGGCCTAAGAAGGTGAAAGAATTAAGTTCCCTAGAAGAAGGAGGACTCCTTATGGAAAGGTCTATCTGAGATGGTTCAGGAGTTTTAATATAAAAAGGAATGAACATATAGTATTTCTTCACTCAAGTTAACACACAGCTAGCTTAAGAGACTACATAAATTCCAAACTTTCAGCCTCTAAGTATAAACCTGATGTTTCAAGGTACAAAGAAGATACACAGTTCCTATGTGAGAGCATTAAAAAGAAATTGACAAAAATATCAAAAAGGTAAGAATAAGAACACTCTTCTGGCATCTACCTAGGAGATGGTTCAATGTAAGGACCAAGAAACACAATTAAGCTTGTTCAGACAGCTCTCCCATTTTCTTAATTAGGCATATATCTGCTAAAAAAGGTCACATGACATTTTTTGACTTATGATAGTATTAGGACATATTCTAAGGATATACGAAAAAGCGAAGGAAACAAATGACTTCTGCCACTGAGTTATGAACTTAAATTCCTGCAAGTTTTTTTACTGAGCAGTGGAGGAAAATGATATGATAGCTATAAAGAAAGAGGGAGAAATAAAAGTTCATACCCTTCCTCCTATACCTAGAACTGACAGAATGCAAATGTTTTATAGGCATGCTGATGACATTTAGCTCCTGAGCCTGAGAAGCTGGATTCATGGAATTCATTCCTAATTCTCAAAATATGGCAGGGAAAGGAGGACATCTAGTATATGAGAGATTATCCAAAGCATGAGCAAACGGTTTACAGAGGTACTATTTCTGATTAAACTTTCGCTAAATTATGATGAAAAATGGACTGAGTTAGGTACAGCAAGTGTTATACCTCTCTCACATATGTAGATGGCAAACAGAAGCAGCAAGGCAGCTGAGAAAGCTAATCCCTTCCTAATCAGCCACAGTGGTGGCCAGGGCATGCTGGGTGAAGCCGCAGTGCCAACTGACATTAATATTAAAAGAAGAATTAACTGTTGTGTACACAAAGCCCACCTACATCTAGAGTGGAATTAATGTGAGTAGCCATTTGAAGCACTATAACATACAAGTACTAGATGAATTTTACAATATACACAACAAACCTAAATTCCAGGACATTTACAATGCATCAGAAATAAAACTCTTCAGAAAAAAACAGGGTTTGCCATTAGTATCTCGTATTAGAAAATTTTTGTCATTATTATCTTATTAGAATTTCAGTTCTGTTTCTTAACTGAATGCTTCCTTTAGGCTTGTTGGTGATATAGTCTTCATCTTTCTAATACAGTTTTATTTTTCCTTTTAGAAGTTCACTTAACACAGTGGGACATAAATAAAAGTGGTTAAAATAATGGAAAAAAATTTAGGAAATCTTTGTTTCTCAGTTTTAAATAACGACCTTACCTACATCAATAGTTGGCTTCCCCCTCAAAAGCAATTTCAAACACTCAGGCTTGTTGTACATACTGCAGTAGTGTAGAACTGTATTACCCAATGCTGTTTGCTTATCCAGGTTTCCACTAAACACAAAAGAAAAAACGATGAAGAAAAGTACAGTAAGCTGTGCTATTCATTTTAGATCTAGCATCCCTACAAATAATAAATGCATAAATACTTTACTAGACAAATAGGAAATGGAGGGAGAAAGAAATATTTTGAAATTAAACATTACTTTCAAAGACTATTCAGAATAGTTCCAAGCATACTGGAACCTGAGCTGTGGCTGAAAAGGAGGAAGCAGCTATAGATGTTGATGGAGAAAAAAAAAAGGGGGAAAAAAAAGAGAAACTCAAAAATTCAAGCCCAATTTTTTGTAAGGTCATGGCAGTAGTTTTCCACCTGCCACTTACTGGAGTTTCTTTTTCAAACATGCTAAATTAGCCCAATAAAAAGTATCTGTAATATAGATAATAAACACAGACAGCTGACAGAAACACGTAAAAGATGATAACTGTCTGCAGAAACTATGAAGTTTCATAACTAAACAAAATAATTTTAAACAATCATCCAAAATAATAAATCCTTCAATAATGCTCAAAATAATAATGTGGACTTCTAAAACATTTTTCAAATTATGACCTCAAACAACTTGCAAATATTAGTCACTTATTTTTTATTGTACTTTTTACTTTAATAACACTCCTACAGTAGTCAGCACTCCATTTAACATGAAGGAGTAGTGGTAGAACAAAGTTTAAGAGCAGGCCACACAGCTCATCCCCACAGGCCAAGAGATGGTGTCAGGAACATGGATTCCAAGTCTGTGCTGTTACCAGAAGATCAAACTTTCTCTCCAACACTCCCTATATACAACGCTACAGAAACTATTAGAGAGGGGAAGGAAAAGAAAGAAGTATTCATTGCATTTCAATAGCAGATATGACTTGCTATGCCCAGTGAAAAACAAAAAAAGTTTTAAAAATTCTCAAGCTGTCCCCCCGCCAGCTCAAGCAAGTTGGGATGAGTCCTCTGCGTTTCCCAAAACCTCTCATTGTTCTGCAAAAAACACCATCTGACACAGCAAGCGACTGCTGCTGCTTTCACTTAATAGCATACTATGGAAGCAGACTGGAACTGATCTCATTTAATCATTACTTATATTGTGAAATATATGTAAAAAAAATGTTGTACCACTGTACCATTTGATTTTTTTAAATAAAATGTTTTCATTAAGGTTTTTCACTTCTATGAACACAACTTTTGACAACAAAGAATAGCTCAGCCAATAAACTAGATGTTGAAAATTACTAGTTACAAAGATTATGCCCTCAATACCTTTAATACAGTTTATTGACTTTGAAAATGGTGTTCTAATAGTTAATCTAGCTTCTATGCACAATTTCCTGAAAAGATCCCTGTTTTGTACTCTTACAATTCTTTGCATGTGTCCCATATTTGGAATGCTTACTTGTCATCCCCTCTTTACCTGAACTACTCGTTTGCATTGTTTCATGCTGTCCTGTGTTCTAAATCAATGCTCCCTTTTCCTCTACATAGGAAGAAAGGAAAAACTATTTTTATACAACTGCTTTCTATGTTTTTAATGTACACTTCTTTCCCTCTCTCTACTCACTAGGAGCACAAAGGTCAACTCAAGGTATTAAATTATGCTCTTTTGAAACACATCTAAGGAGAACAACTGTAAGCGATGAGCAAACACTGTCCAAAGCACAGCAAGGATAGCTTTGAACATCTACAATTTAATGAAAAATGAGCAATCCATACCAGTTTTGTACAAGGAAGTCAACCAGATGGAGAGAGGTTTGGTCAGCAGTCCGGACTGCTAAATGAAGTGCTGTTTCACCTGGCTCCTAAACACATGTAAATAGAAGTTAGATCTTTGTATCTTATTTCTGCAAAGCTTATAACATCAGACCCACTGACATATATATCACTTACTCTTTTACAACAAGTCCTTCAACAAGAAAATATTAGGTAATTATGACCAAAACAGTTACTGCCTTTCTGATCTCTAAAAGACACTATGTGCTGCAAAGGAAACGACATCACACTTTCTGAGATCATAGCTTTCTCGAAACCAGTCTTCCTTTTTTTTCCCAACTGGGTGTAACAATCCTGAGAAGCCTTTAACCATTTTGGCTACTAGTAACTGAAGGGTATCCTGTAAAGGAATACTGAGCAAGTTTACTGTACTTATTGCTTTATGACACTTTGGTGAGCACCAAGCATAGCCACAACATTACTTCCTACAAAACCAGGGGAAAAAAATCCACAAAAATCATAGTGCTGCATACACTATATGTCTTACAGAATCACAGATTTGGTTGAAGTTGGAGGGAATGTGTGGAGGTCATCCAGTCCAACCTCCCTGCCCAAGCAGGGCCACCTAGAGACAGTTGCCCAGGACCACGTCCAGATGGCTTTTGAATGTCTCCAAGGATGGAGACTCCACAACCTCCCTGGGCAACCTGTGTTAGTGCTTGATCACTGACACAATTTAAAAAAAAAAAAAGTTTCCTGATGTTCAGAGGGAACCTCTTGTGTTTCAGTCTATGCCCATGACCTCTGGTCCTGTCACTGGGCACCACTGAAGAGAGCCTGGCTCAGTCTTCTTTGCACCCTCACTTCAGGTACTTATATACATTCATAAGATGCCTCTGTGCCTTCTCTTCTCCAGGTTGAACAGTCCCAGATCTCTCGGCCTTTCCTCGTACATCACCTGCTCCAGACTGTTACATGTCTTTGTGGCCCTTTGTTGCACTCTCTCCAGTATGTCCAAGTCTCTCCAGCCCAGAACTGGATACAGTACTCCAGCTGTGGCCTCACCATTGCTGAGCAGAGGGGAAGGATCAATTCCCTCGACCTGCTGGTAATACTTTGCCTAGTGCAGCCTGGGATACCATTGGCCTTCTTTGCTTCAAGGGCACACTGCTGGCTCATGTTCAACTTAGCGTCCACCAGGACTCCCATGTCTTCTGCAAAGCTGCTTTCCTACTGGGTGGTTCCCAGCATATATTGGTGCACAGGGTTGTTCCTCCCCAGATACAGGATTTTCCCTTGCTGAACTTAAACTGAATCATACTTTATTTTTATACTTACAAAATATGCATTACTACATTTAAATAAAAATACAAATGTTAATTGAGTTTAAAAGTTGCATGAGAAATTAATCTAAAACCAGACATCATTAACTGCTATTGATCATAAAAGGCATTTAAAAAAAAAACATATTACAGTCTGGATATTTAGAATTAAAGTCACAACTTTCAAAAATACATGACTTTATTAAACATCATAGAATTTACAGTGGAGAATGCTGCTACAAATGTCCTAACTGCAGACTACATTTCACTCAGTGTTCATACCTTTCTAGCTATCACTGATTGTAATAGCTGAGAAACACTAAGGAGCTAGTTCTCTGGTAACTGCTATGGATGACAAATATAGAAAATCTACCGTGCAGTTAGAGAATTTTCAGTGTGTTTCCATGATAAGCACTCTGCGGTATCTCGGGCACTAAGACTAGATTGAACTTACTCCCTCCACTAGATACAGACAGGCACTCTGTCCTTTGCCAAGTTAGCTATTTTCACAGAACTTGTTGAAAACATTCTCTGAGATCTGTCTAAGTTGGGTTCAAAAGAAATGGGAGAAAATATTGCCAACCAAGCGGTTACACTGCTTTAATTATCTATAAAAACAAGTTCTGTGGCTCGTGAGCAACATTTCTATGTGGATACCTGAGGTCAATCTGCACTGATTTTCCGAAAAACTGTTACTGACTTCAGAAGGAAGATCAAGTATTGGCAACTTTATTTAAAAAAAAAAAAAAAAAATCTCTTCCTATTTGAAAGAAATTGCACTTCTGTAATTGTTTCATCAGAGGCTGCGAAGGCATCAGATTTACTCTTTCCTCATATAAACAGAGATTTGTATACAGTCAATAAAGTGTTCCTTCAGCAACTACTTTAAAATCAGATATGATACTGCCTGTGATATCAGGTGGCCCCGGGTTATCAAGTCAATCCCTCTCTCTTTGGGCCTTCTCCCAAAAGGAACCTATTGCGGAACAGGGGCTTTTCAACATACTACAGCTGCACCTAGAACAGTGTATGACATTACTATTGCATTTCACACTCCTTTAGAGTCTTCTCCCTCCCCACAAGGATGCCACATTAAGAAAAGAAATAAAAAATGCACCATTTTAATCTGTTATTTCTCTTGTTTTAGCATCTAAAGCAGCAGTCCCAGGTCCTGGACATTTTGCAAATACACATTTATTTAAAATACTCTGCCTTGTTTACCTGATAAGCTTACCTGTCCAGGCTCTAACAGTGGCTCCATTAGCTCTACCCCCTCTGCATAGACTTGAATTAGTGCAAGTAAATCCCTGGATTTGACAGCCTCAAGTAATTCACTCAGTTTAGCTGCTGCAGATACACAAGTCTTCCTAGAGAACTTATGATCTACATATTTAGCAGTGATAAATTCTTTGCGTGCCGTCCTGTGGGGTGTGAAAATAGAGCTTAGGTTAGAAGTTTTTAGAAAAATGGGTCAATGATATATATTTAAAATCACCTTGCCTAACTCAGGAGCTGAGGAGCAAAGAGGAAAACGATCAGATAAAGACTGTGTTATTTATCATTATAAAACATGTCTTTCTTGCAAACAAGCCCAAAAGAAAGTACATATTCAATTTTATCCTGCCGCCTTGTTACACACGAAAATTACACTGACTCTAGGGACTAAGACCAAGGAAAAAACAAAGCCTGAAGTGTGATTTCTCATGGAAACCTATCTACATGTTAAAAACAGGATAAGCATGAAAAACATGCTAAAAACAGGATAAAAGAAAAAATACTAAGTCAGCTAGAAAACAGCATAATAGGTTAAGAGGTCTCCTGTGACAAAACCACACCTTTTATGTTCTCTGTAGAACTCCTACACCAAGCAAAGGAAGAAAAAGCTCGTCACTGTCTCAAGGCAGTACCTGAAGCTAGCCTCATTTAGTCAAACTGTGCTTATCACTCAAGGGTATACTACAAAACTCAAAAGCATTCCAGGTTCAAAATAATGAATACTGAAAGTTTTCTACACTGAGAAGCTGAGACAGCTAAAATCTGACTACATGACAAGAGACTGAACTTCTAAAACTCCACAACTGGAGTAAAAAATCCCAGTCTTCTGCCATGCTACCCCTCCTCTGGCTTGGTTACTGTTTAAGACATTTTATGTCACATATATATTCCACAGTAAACTTAATGGTAAAGAATTTAGAGATTGAAAACTTACATGTCACTTGATGGACTGGGTTTAGGTGAAGGACTAGGTAAATTCCCTTCCATAATATCATTAAAACTAGTATTTCCTACATTCTTGGCCAGCTGCAATAAGATCAAATGAAAAAAAATTAGTGTGGGGTTTTTTTGAGTGTAACAGCAACCTAAAAAATGGACTATTAACATGCATTTTCCACACTTACTAATAAGAGACGGAACACACAGGATTGTAAAATTAGAGCATTTAAATATAAAGCAATTAAAAAATATTTTGAAGTGTGAATGTTGTCATCCCAGAACTTGTACAATAGGCTCTACAGTCACAGCTAATTATTTGTATTTCAAGACAATCTGCTTCCAGTATAAAACCAGAATGAGGAACTGGCAGCATGAACATTGCAAGAGTACTAGTCCACTGATCAGGAAGTTACTTTAGGAAAGAAGCTCAGAACTACTGGAAATCCATGCTTAGCAAAATTTGATCTAAATAAATAGTAACTCTATGAATAACTCAAGATTTCAAAAGAGTAACTAGTGCTAATGTTAAACCTATACACAAATCCTGAATTGCCATCTATCTTCTCTCAATTTTCCCATACAAAGCTTCTGTAACAAGTCTCTTCTCACAGGCCAAACACAGTTGGAAAGATAAACCTGCTGTAACTGGATTTTTTTTGTTTGTATTTTTTTCTTCCTGGTTGGTTTTTTTTTTTTTAGTAGTCTTACATCAAACTCCTTTCATAACTTTAATTTTACAGGGTTTCTTCCATCAAATTAAAAGATTCATCCAACATTTTTCCCTCAAAATTAGAAATAGTCATTCTCACTTGTCAAGTTAATTTAGCTTTCTTTTTTTTAATCACATGAGATTTTAGACTGTCCTGGTTTAGGGTCAAGATCAACTAACAAGACGCAACATTCTGAAGGCACTAATGACAACAGATGTCAATGTTCATTCTGCAAAACCTCAAGAAATGAAATGGAGAAGTGACAAGTGGTCAAAAGCATCAATAATACATAATACTAAAAGCCCTCCCATAAGACTGTAAAAAATATGAAGGAGACATTCTGCAAAATCCATACCTTGAAAAAAAACTAACTGTAAATTATACACCTGAATGTTTCCTATACACAGGTCAGCATTTGACTAGAAAAAGAAATCCAAATTAAAGAAACTTACCAAGAGTTCAGACGTCCCTAATTTGTCTAATTCCAAAGACTGGATTCGAGAAATATGGACACCCATTTCTCTGTGTATTCCAGAACACTCAATGCAGGTTAAAATGCCCAAATTAGTTGATAGCCATGTTGGATCTGTAGAATTGAAAAATAAAATATTTAATCGAAGTCCAAGAAGAGGTTTCTGATGGCAGTAAGAAATCCCAATGTATTCTGAAATAATTCTTCATTTAATGTTTTAACAAATGAAAATAAACAAAGAATATTCCATAATTTTGTCCAAACTGCAGTGCAAATTTAGCCACAAATTGCAGCCAAAGGAATTTTTTTGGAGAGTCCCCAAGGCACTGAATTTAGATTTATAAATCCATACTGAATTACCATATTTGAATACATTTAGGATTTGTTTCTTGTAGAAAGAATTTAAAGCTTTTGTTTCCTGTTTTTAAAAGGAACAGATCTCCTAAATTCCACTGTTGGCAACCTCTGAAGTTTTAATCTTTACTTCTTAAGGTTTAAATAGTCTTTCTTCATAAAAGATTAACAACGGTGTTTTCCAACATGTAAAAAAAGTACTATGTTGCAGACAATTTAAAAAACCCTGGATAGTCCAGCAAAAAAATAAATAATTGCTGTCATGGATGAGATCTGCAATGTAGCATTTGACTAGACTGTATACTATGAATGTTACATAAGAAGGAAGACCAGTTTTTAAGGAAAAGGAAAAGCTCCAGACATCTCTTGTGTACATACATGTCTTCAAATTCATCTCTTCCTTGATCTTAAATAGTAACTGATAAAACGCTCAGTCAAGAGTTTTAAAGCAGCAAGCTGGGGTGCAGGAGCAAAACTTAAAACTTCACTCTGAATTAAAAGATGAATGAGAACGGTAATCCAAAGTTTCTATAGCTTTACACGATAAAATAGCTGAATGAACCAATTCCAGGATTTGACACAATCATATTCCACTTTGTATTTTTATCTAGGTATTTCTTATTTGGATCAGTCCTGCGTCAGTAAGCACCCTCAAGATACATACTACCTACTCAGTTCCAAATGAACATCACCTTCTCGAAGTGTCTCTTTAGATGCGACAGCTGCAACAGCTGCCAACTACCACATCGATTCAGCAGTTCTGTGACAAGCTGACTCTTCTCAAGCTCTAAGCGACATAAAACTGACCTGTAACTCTGTACTTCTGAAGATACAACCTGATAGGATTCAAACTCTGAGTCTCATTCTTTGCACAAGACTACTACGTCCGCATCTGAATAATTTTGATGCTGCAATTCCAGTAGTCTCATGCCAAGATAAAACCTCAGAGTAAGACCTTGGCCAGGTCAATTTTTCCACAATCATTGTCTAAGCATTACTCACTTCTACTTAGTAGCATGCACAGGATCAGTGATGCCAAGCAACTTCCATTCAAGTGCAACAAGCATCTAGAGACAGTGCAACAAGAACAGTTCAAACTCCAGAGGGGCTTGAACTGCTGGAAGTAAGCACAGACAACACACAAAAATATTTTAGTGAATTAAACGGGACTAACGTATGAAAGTCATATTTGTTCTTTTAAAAACAGGTTGAAGACTGGTCAACACATCACTTAGAAAATTAGTTTGCACTCTACAAACATTTCTTTAAAGAAATTACTTTGCTCCCAACAAGAAGTTGATGACATTAACAAATTGAGATACCTGGTGAGCCACAATCACAACAGACTTCATTGCCGGGTAATCTCTGTATGTCATCAATAATGGCTTTTGTCAGATCCTCTAAACTGTTTTCCCCTGTGCTCTGCTCTCCACGGAATGCCATATTTAATGCTTCTTCCTTGCTGTTAGTCAACACTGATATCCACCTAGCACAAGATAAAGACCTTAATGAAGATCTGCATTTGCAAATACAAGTTAATCTATAAACTGTAGAACGCTTGCCAGGAACAAATTATTAGTGGGAACATGGGGAAGGACTGCCTTGTGGGGGAGACCGAGTGGGGGAAAATTGAGAGACAGGAAGGAAAGAACTGAGAAAACGTAAGTAAGAATGAGAAAAGACACAGAGAAAAGGTCTTAATTCTAATCTCCCTTTGGTGAACAATTTTGAAGTCAAAGCAGTACAGTTCTCAGGTTCCTCAAATGAGCAGAAGCTGTGGAAGAGAAAGGGTGCAATTAAGCTGCTGTAAATGTAACTGCTTTAAAGGAGGTGCCTAATATCTTCCTGAAGTCTATCCCATTATTAAAGGAGAAAATTATAACCACTACTTTCTCCAGTGTGCATCTCTCTCTTCATAGAGGAGACAGCAAGCACATTTTTGAATGTGCTGATGTGTAGTTGCCTTTCAAAATGCAGGTCTCGGTGCACTAATCAGAGTCAGATTGTAATGTCCAAATTAATGAAAATTGCCATGGCAACAACCGGGGTAAGGAAGAGAAGACGACAGGAGAGTAACAATATTGATAGCCAACATAAAATTTTAAGAGTAACTGCTGACTGCAACAAATCAAGGCTCTTTAATGACATTTCAGGCACTAGTTCCCCCCACCCTCAACCACTCCCCAAGTTTTTGTTTACACGGTAAGGTTTTAATTAAAAACAAACAAAAAACCTCTCATTGGCTGCTGCCCTACAGGTGGAAGTAAGGCAGGGAAAGTGGTTATACTAAGGACAAGCACATTGCAGATGCAGTTTTGCCTAATTTAGAAAAAGACCAAGTTAAAAAAAGAATCCTCTCAGGTACAGGGATTTTAGATGTTTTTAGATCTGCTGCAAATACACATTTCTTACACAGAAATATTCTAAATTGGCCATGTCCTCAAGCCATCTCCTGTTTACAATATCACAATTATCTGCAACCATCAATCCTTTGAAATGTGCTAAAATGGCCATGGTCATCTAAAACTAACAGAACTTCAGACTGAAATTCATAATTTCTCACTGAAATAATACTGCAAAGAAACTTTAAAGGATTTCAGAGGTAAATTTATGTATATAATCTTGCAATACAGACTCACAGCCTGAACTGGTATATGGGCATTGTATATTATATACTTCATACACATATGTTTTTTAAATTTTTATGGGCAGAGAATAAACTGGGAACTTTTACTTAAAAGAAAAATGCTTAAAACATTATTAAGAAATCAACTTTAAAAATAAAAGAGAAACTGAAAGATTTGAAAAAAATTTGCTCCATGGTTTACATGCTGAAAACAAATATATTTACATGAATCTCTCTCTAGTTATATTGTACAATATAAGAACCCACACTAGATGGCATCCTTCTGCAATTTTTCTGATGGAATCCAATGTTATTAAAAAAATAAGAGGCAGCAGTGTCTTGCTTCTAATATTATAGCAATGTTGTGTTAAACACACAGAGTAAAACAATCATTAAACTCAGACAGACAACATTTATTCTGACATTTGTTGACAATTTCTTTCAGGGTTACAGTTTGATTAGTTTGTTAAAAAGGCATAATTTGAATAAAACTCAACTACGCAGTAATAATTAAAAAAATTATTAGATGCAATTAAAATAAACACGACGTGACTGAGCCAGCAGTTAGTTTGATACAGATTTCCACATTACGAGTTTCTAAACCATAACAGCAATAACTTATTTTGGTCGCATTTCCTCAGCTAGAAGGAACCCGCTGCCCACAGCTGCATGTCACTGGTGTCACCTGCGAGACAGCCAGAGCAAGAGGCACTACCGCATCAGCTCTTCCCAGGCAGCAGCAGTAAGACCCAATTAACACCAGCACAGTAACACACCCATTCTTAATGACTGGTGCTATTTATACCAGAAGTCCCTGGTCCCTGACCTACCTACCAGAGGTCACCAAGCCTTCCTGGCAAGTTGCACACTCAAAAGTAAACAAGTCAAATCAGTAAATATGGTATTTTAACTCAGTGTCAACAGTTTATAAAATACTGTCTTACGACTGCTGTTTTCCCCCTTTTTTATCTGCACTAGTCTCTTTTTCTTCCCTCCTTTTTTTTCCCCCCCCCAACGAATTCGCTTTATTTCACAATACCACCAGTCTCAAGCTAACAGTCAAAAAGCTGCTGGCAACTCTTTGTAGTGTTCTTTCAAATAATTTAAAAATTACTTAAGTCTTGCAGAACTGCTTTCTCTTCTATCCAATACAAAAAGATAGGCTGTTCAATCTTCTACTGCACTTCTTTTTCTGTGTCTTGGCAGTTTCTCATCGTCCTTTAAGGCGTTTTGTTTGCTGGAGATTCCCAGCTTTGAAGAAACTCATGACGCTAAACAAAAATCTGGCATCATGAGTGGCTTCTGGATCCAATGAAGGCAACAGAAGTACTCATTAACCTCAGGTGGACCGGCCTCTTGGATTCCTCTTCATTTTTCTTCAGTATTTTTAAGCCAATAAAAGCCCCCCCCCAAAATAACAAGGCTCACAGTTTTTTTGGTTTGCAATAAAAATATATCTCTGTCTCCTCTGACAACCCCTAATGCAACATTGTTGTTTCCAGGTAAGCACATACACAGAACGCTAGCATAGTAATTTTCAAACTTTCACAAAAAAACTTTTTGCATGGAACAAGCAACAGCTAGTACCAAGAGTTTCCAACTCAGTCTCCCCAAAGTAGAAAACGTCTGAAGACTGCTGCTAAACAGTAGGCTGAAGTCAGACGTTGTCTCTTCACAGCAATATTTCTGAATATAGCTTTGTTTATAATCCAGGCTTTTCCTAGAGAAATGGATATACTCTTGACCTTCAAAAAGAGTAGAAAAGAACTAAAAGGTCATGTCCAGAGTATGTTGGGCCCTATTCATAACTGTGAAAAACTAGAAAGCATCTATTATTGTATATATTAAAAAAAATAAATGTGGTTATTTTAGAGATCTGAGGTTACATTTCTTACACACATAAATATACACACACTTCCTCCCCCACGCTGTACTTTATCTACCAGAGAAACTAATAGTCCACTGATAATTTTGAAGCCCAGTCAAGCAGTAATTAGAGGTCAACAGCCAGCTAGCTGAATATTAAAAAAAAAAAAAAAAAAAAAAAAAAAA
>Ga0065711_1027349_pt1 | contig 50590 bp, 25 predicted proteins | sample Hoacrofraction12_FD_59098 | JGI IMG/M metagenome (GOLD analysis project Ga0065711, IMG submission 59098) | Hoatzin crop microbial communities from Cojedes, Venezuela - Epithelial fraction 12 v2 (version 2) | ecosystem: Host-associated > Birds > Digestive system > Esophagus > Crop | place... | reverse complement strand
GGAGTCTCCTTCTCTGGAGATATTCAAGACCCACCTGGACAAGGTCCTCTACAGCCTGCTGTAGGTGACCCTGCTTCAGCAGGAGGGTTGGACTAGATGACCCACAGAGGTCCCTTCCAACCCCAAACATTCTGTGATTCTGTGATTCTGTGATGTAACTAAAGTCGGAAACTGTCCCATCAACCATCTTACTGAGTAACTTCAAAACAAATAGCCAAGTCTTTATTAATTAAAATACCACAATTTTATTTTGCCTGAGCAAATACTCAGTTTTTCCAGAAGTGTACTTATACTGAGGTAAAGCCTCAGCTGCTCTAAATCCCTGGCTCCAAGAATAACAGGAACTGTGGCAAGACCCAGCTCTCTGAAGTCAAGATGTCTTCTCAGTTGCACCATGCACTTGCATTGTCCAGCAGTTACTCATACTGGAATTTGGCTCCCAGAATCAAAGAACTGCAAACAGATACTTTTTTGTGCATTGACAACTTTAGTGTGGTGAAATTTTGAGGATCAGAAGGCTCCAAGGCAACACACAGATCACAGCTTGGTTCAGTTCCCAGTTAAGGCACTCAGACCTGAGCCTCCACCCGTGAGACAGCTACCTGTGTTCCCCATGTGGTATGCAGGGATCTAGGGCTCAGTTCAGCTACTCACAGAGAGATTTCTAATGCCATTTAAGACATAGTACGGCTTACTGCCTGGCCTCCACGAGGACACAGAGGTCCGGCAGCACATCAAGCAGCCCCCAGCAAAAGTGCTGTGGAAGCTGTGCTGTCTCGTGGAACCACCTGTGTGTGGGCAAGCTGAGCTCCTTCTTAACATAGCCAGTGGGAGCTACACCTCGACAGATCCTGAGTCTGTCACCAACTGCGTTGACCAAATTTCTACTTACTACGGGAACTTGGATACTTGCTTTCATGTAAACACCTAAACTCCAGTGTCCTAATCTTAAACTGAACAACACCCCCAGTACCCTGCTGAATGTCAGGTCAACCTCCAGTTCCACTACAAACAACAGAAATGCAAAACTGGCACCTTCTCCTGAATTTGGCTACTGAGGAAGAGCAAATGGGGGGAAAATTTCTCCTGTGAATATTGAAAATACAAAACCAATGCAAGCAACCAGCCACAGCCATCTGTCACACACAGTAATCAAAGTTTTCTCTCTTAAAATGAAATCTAGTGTTTGGCTGAAGCATTCTAAGCTCTTCATATAAAAGAAATATATTTATTTCATAAATGTGCATTGAAGACAGGAACCCAGAGAAATGGTACAAACTTCACAGTAAGTACTTCTATTTTTCAGGTTGCTTTTCACTGGTTCCTGGCTGTAGATACCTCCCTGAACTTAGCTGTAAGCAAAACATGGTTGTGTGTCAACAGTTCATTGTACCCTTCTGACAGGGTAACAATTCCAGCTTCCAAACAACCTGAAAATGAGAAGATAAAAGTCTGGGTTTCCTGTAAAAATTATCTCCAAAAATCTATTTGTGACTTCTTCCTAAGATGCTTTCATTCAACATGAAAGGTTCTCACACCCTAAGCCACCCTTTCTAAGCAAATACAGCCCTGATTCCACAGCTCACAAAGTGTCAAACTAGCCAGTTTTGTTTTGTTTTGTTCTGTTTTGACCAAACAATTTGCACTGGAAAAGTGACAATTCAGTGAAAACAAAGACCACCCACATATCAGTCTCATTGCATTTTTCATCAGGAACATCTACACTCCAGTCTGTTTTCTATTTTATTTTAATCTAATTATTTTTATTTTTTTTTTTCTGGTGGGGTTGGAGGGAAAGACATTTCTGTTTTTTCTCCCTAATCTGGAATGAAACAAAATGTCCACCCAACGCTACTGAGTTCCTGCTGAAATGCTGAGGACCTTTGGACTCTGAAAACACCCAGCACACTCAAGAGGACAAGACATTTCACAGGACTAATTCCAAAATGGCCAAGAAAAGGGATAGAACAGTCTTGATGAAAGAAATTTTGCACTTTTGAATGAATTTTGAATGAAACAACCATTCCATAAGCCAGAACAAAAGTTACTGCAGTAAAACATGGCAGAACTCCTCCTATACCTGAGGGTACTTTGCTCTTCTTTCTTGGACAGCAAACTCTTGCCATTTTCCCGCTATCAGCACACATTTCACTATGTGGTTCAAAGTGGTTCATGCTTCTGAGGGAAAAGTTCCCTTTTCCCAGCCAGTCCTAGTACAGGCTTTACTCTGGAGTTGCCAGCTGCTGAGATTATTTTTAAATGTGCTCATAATTACACAACGCCAGACAAAAAATCTGTACACTTTACTGAGTACATCAGCTGAGAAAGTATGTTACCAGTGTTCTTGTACCCCAAGAAGACAGTCTCTGTCATGGCTTTCATTTAACTTAAATTCTGAATCCCACAGACTGGAGTGCTCTGCCAGCAAGTCAATCACAGCCAACCAAGACCAGTGCTGAAATGTACTGGCTGGCAGAGCTCTGCAGTATCCAAGTTGAGCAGGTAAATGGAAAAATAATGCTGCACATGTTGAAAAGCTTAAAAATCAAAGCACAGTGACTTGTTTTTTCTACCATGGTAAACGCAGTAATTATAAAGTCATTATAGAGGAAAGGCTGGAGAAAAGCATGGGGACACAACACCTGGTATAGCAAAACAGGGGGTATAAAAATATTACAGTATGAAGATATGTCTTTTCCACAAAGGAAGCAAGCATGTTTGACGAGAATGGCCATAAATACTGTTTCTATAACTCACATAGCATGAAATGCAAAGCTAGACAGAGCATTCACCTGACACTGGAGTAGACTCTTCAGGAGCTCTGAAATAGCTTGATTCCCTCTTACCTCTCTCCCCACACGCTAAATTACAGCCTGAAGAGGTGTAGCCAGGACTGAACCAAAGGCACTGGAGTTTTCTAATGGGATTTTCAGCAGGATTTTGCAGAATTAACTGGTTTAGACAGACACGGGAACACAGTCAACCCCAACTTGGTCTCTGGAGTTTGGCCCTCATGAATCATCAGGCATCTGGGAAACAGCTTGAGGAGATGTGAGCAACTCCTGCACTTCTTGTGGCAACTAAGTTGTGAGACTAAAATGACAAGACCCTTCCAAGCAGACAAGCATTGTCCTCATCAGATACACTGGGGGAAGTTGTGGAAACCAGACACTGGCCATGGGGAAAGTCAGGAAAAAAAACACTCGAGAAAAGATGGAAAGGAAAAGGCAGTGCCTCTTTCAAGGTACTGAACTGTCCCATGTTGCAGTGCAACACAATGCAGTATTATACAGTGTTCTGAATGTCACATACTAACTGTATTCCATAATGCTTTATGGTAGTAAATAAAAGACGACAGTGGGTAATACACTGCCTGTCACATTTACTAAAAAGCACGCAAAATCATTTCACAAAGAATAAAAGTAGGTGTAAAGTCATAAGGCAAAAAGGCCACTTAAGCATTACACAGAAGGAAGATAGCCTAGATGTCAGGAGCTACAACAGCATCCTTGCACTGGGGGATGGAAACTGTCTCTCAAGGAAGATGAGTGGGAAGGAAGCCGGGACACATCCTTACCTGTGAGGCAATTCCCTGCAGAGAATCTGAACTGACTGGGAAGCAGCTTGCTCTATATTTTATTTATCTGAATTAATCTCTCTTTTCTTTTCCTCTTAATTCTTTCCTAACCACTAATTTTAAACATAATGGCATACATGATAATCCAGCTGTCCAAGTTAGAAGAGCTCCCATTTACACGCTCAAAGCAGCTCCATTTTCAGAAGTGCTTGCCTTCCTCCCCCTGCACGGAGGGCAGCTGGGTGTCTAACTGAGAACTGGGAAGTTCAGCTGAATATTCAGAAAATTGTGCTTGTCTCAAGAGTTTCCCCACTGCGGGTGCCCAGCACATCCAATGTTTCTCCTTCCCACCTGTGGCATGTTCTTCTAATGCCATGTTGCATGAGCAACAAGATTCAGAAAAATAAATTTTAAAAATTAATAATAAATTAATCTTAATTCTTATTAATTTTAAAATTGTTAATTTTAAAATAAATTAATTTTACTAGATGACCCACAGAGGTCCCTTCCAACCCCTACCATTCTGTGAAATTTCATCCTGTGTTTGCTCTGAATGCCTGCAATTCCTTGCAAGCTTTAGCAATATATCAACACATTCTTGTTAAAGCTACTCTCAGTCATGACATACCTACTACAGAAAGAAGTTTGCTTTTATTATCATCATTCAACAGACAATGAATTCCTTCACTAAAACAAAAAGAACCCCCACCAAATCCCAAAAGGCAATTACTGCTTGCTAATAGCCAATGTCGCATCTGTTCTTGGGTATCTACTGAGCAAGGAGAGTCCGTAAGAGTCAATTCCCTCAGAAAGAAGAATAATTCAGAAAATGACTTTGTCCAAGGACCTAACCAATAATACAGAAAATTTAGTTCCACTTTTCTAAGGCTTCTGGAATTCTAGCCTCACTTCCTAAGGTGTTGTCCTGTATAGAAGCAGTTCCCCTTGTAGAAGTGGTTGGCCAACCTCAACAACTTTGACACAGTGATAGAGGCTGAAAAGATACCATATTCTGACATGTTTTATGACAAGAAATATACCCTCTTATATCCCATGGAGCGTAACCTGATGAGCTCATTCTCTGCTACAGCTGAGGAAAGAGTTGCTGGAAACCATGTGAAGTTCATTTTACCAATCACGAAACTATTTGTTATTTCAGGAAAGGATCTTGGGAGTTTGCACGTGGGAGTTGTCCAGATATAACCCTCCTCCCCCACAGCTGCTCTCTTCGAAACAAATACAGCGGTAAATGGTTTGCCAACAGTTTTTAAACAAATGAGATAACCTTTGGGGAGAATAATAGCTCTTCAGTTCCTTCAGTTGAAAATTAGCCTGATCTAAATAGCTGAATCCACAGAGTGAGAAGCAAAGAACAGTAAAACATTTTTGAATCCAGGCCACAAATCAGTTCATCTTGGGGACAGGCATGCCAAGCAAGTTGTATTTATGGCAGCCTGTTCAAATATTTTGGTTTTTTTATTCCTCCACCCTCCTGCAATAAAGAGAAACTTTATTTATTCTCCATAAGGTTCTGTGTAAATCAGAAGAAAAGATGACAAAGCTCATGGTCAAAATATTCCATAGCTGGTCACAGCTTGTTGGGAAGATATAAAACTGTAAGGTCATCCACCTTGTTAAAAATGATTTTTTTTTTTTTGTGAATATAAACAATAACATGAATCCTAGTCACTGAACACAACATCACATTTCCACTCTCTAATGAAGAAAACAACACTATACAGTAGTACCTGTCTTCAACATCTCTGTCAAGGACACCTAGGTCAGCTCTGCTCCCACCACAATTCACCAGCAGTTCTCCAAGCAGGCAGACCAAGGGAGGGACAGGGTTGGGATCGTCAGTAATGAGACAGCAATAGCACAACCCTGGGCAAGATAATAATTGTAAAATGCCTCTTATGGAGGGACTAAGCTGAGAAAACAGTCATTCTGGTATAAGGATGCATATGTAAGAATCTGTTGGGTCAGTGGATCCAGTCAAAAGCATTACTTCAAGTTGCTTTCAGCTTTATACAACTTCAGTAGTCCTGTTTATTCCAAGGGGACTATGAAGTGATTTACAGTTAAGCTCGTATTTTAGGAGTTTGTGGGATCAAGATCCAAACCAGAGAGCAGCATTTTAACACCACCCTATGTGTTATCTTTTTAATAGAGACAGCAGTGACAGGACGAGGGGTAATGGTTTTAAACTAAAACAGGGTAGATTTAGGCTAGATATAAGGAAGAAATTCTTTACAATGAGGGTTGTGAAACACTGGAACGGGTTGCCCAGAGAGGTAGTGGAGGCCCCATTCCTGGAAACATTCAAGGCCAGGTTGGACAGGGCTCTGAGCAACCTGATCTGGTTAGTGGTGTCCCTGCTCGCTGCGGGGGGGTTGGACTAGATGACCTCCAGGGGTCCCTTCCAACCCAAAACTTTCTATGATTCTATGATTCTATGATTTGTCACTCAGCAACCGAGCAATTAAGAAGCGGACCCAAACCCCACTGGAGCTGATGAAAGACTCTCAGTTTGGTTAGCTTGCCACTGAACTTCAAATAAGAGGCTCCAGGTACCTGCTCCTTCTATTATCAACAGGCCCCTTCTTTTTATCAGGAACATGAAACATACTCCAAGGCATCATCAGAGTTCTAATCCAAAGCATCACCCCTTCTGTCACTGAGGCAATATCAAAAGATGCTGTGTGCATGTTCAGCCAAATTCAGACCTCACGTGCACTCACTCAGCCCCTTCTGAATCCCTGAGTTGTGTGGAGATCTTTGCTAGAAGAATATGTTTTATATCTATATAGGCTATATCAAAGCAATGAAAAATTGAGCTGTAGTCGAAAGAAGCAAAATTAGCCAGTGCAGAATACCAGTACAGAAGGTATCAGAGAATGAAAAAAACCCAGCCACCTAAAATTCAGTTCAGAGCCATTGTCCATTTTATAACAGAACGATTAGTAGTCTGCCTGTGCTTCCGTGCAGAGCAATCCCACAAGTCTTGGCATTACACTGTTAATCTACAGTTGAATAGGACCTCAGTAAAGACCACTCACAAGAATATTAAGTGGGCAATTGAAAAGGAAGTTCAGGTATATAATTCATAGAGACAGTCTGTTACAATGCTTCTCACTACAATAAGCATTATTTTATTTGCATTTAATAATACTATTTATATTGTGGAATGGTCACCATTCTAACTGCGTTTTGAATGTGATACTAAAGAAACAGTCCCAAAACGAAGAACAGGCTGGACTGCATTTTGGAGGGATGAAGGCTGTGACTCTTCTTTGCCCCCTTTGGTGGGTGCCTTGCTCAGACTTACACAGATGAATACCAAGAAAACAATTCCTTACTTATTTTTATCGAGATATCAAACTCTGTGATGTGTGCTTTTTGCAGTGACTTGTATTACTTGCCTTTATTTGACTTCTTGATAGACATTTTGTTCTACATGAAAGAACATGCTGAATGTCTTACATTAAAGCAGAAGTGTCTATAGAAAAGTAACATATGTTAGGCCCACATAAAAAGCTTCGTTAACTGCTAGTTCTTTCACGGGTGGTAGTGTTGCAATGCATGGCCCTCTTGGACTCTTCAACCAACAGCAAACTGAATGTATTTTTTTCTTGGGATTCCATAATTAAGTTTGGAAAAGGAAAATGTGCGTATCAAGAATGTGTAGCTCTAATGATGTGGAGTAAGACTAGTGCAAATATCCCCATGATCATGAGAATAAAAATACATAAAACCTTGAGAAACCATGAGAAAAAATAAAGAGGGAAATGACTGCAAACAGCTGAAGGGAAACCTGATAACTGAAGCAGAAGTTTGCAGTGAGCTCCAACACCTCCATGAGAAGGCTGGTACATAACAAACCTGCGTAGTGCCCTGGACAAGATGGTGCCAATTATAGACACATTTGCTGTTAAGCATGAATATCAACACTGGACTTCGGCTCACATTGTTTTGCAAAGAACTAGCGCGTTCTGGACTTCGGCACTCCAAATTTTCCGGTTTAGGCAGTGGCTTCAAGTAACCAGACCTTTGTGGGCAGCTCTCTTCAAATCCTCCTGGTGCAATGAAAATGTACTACTTTTTCATTTTTCCTTCAGTATTTTTCAAATTTTTATGACCAAGCAGGGACTTTTTTGCCTTAGAAGTCTGACATGGCTCAAGTCTTAAAAAAGAATTTGTTTCAAGACATTATTTAAGAAACTGTTTCAGTCAAGCACTCCTAAGACTCAACAAGATTTGGCTTTTCCTTAAAGAAAGAAAAATGTTGACAAAAGGAAAGAGAAAATCCAGTCAAAGCGGGAAAGGCTTTTCATGTTTATCATATTGTATCAGATAGACAAGCAATTACTGAATGGAAGGTCGTATGTTAGAATATTAAAGCAGTAAAAGGAGAAGATGTTTCAAAAGACAAATCAAGGCAAGTTTATCTTGTAATGTGATTTTCCTTACCCTCTATGTCACTACTGAAGATCCGAAATCTCTGGAAAGGAGTGAAAGGTCACTTCTTATAATGAAAAGTCTGTCAATGGTATCCTAGCAGACATTGTTTCCTTGGACTGAGTTTGCCGTGGGCATGCTTTTAATCTCTTAGGGGTCCGCATATCAGCTGACTGCACAAAGATAAAAGCTTGTGGGATATTTCAGTCCCTTTAAGGCAGCTGCGCTGAAGATCTAAGTACCTTAAAGTTACCTAGATCTTAAAAAAAAAACCAAACCCAAACATAGGCAGATCTCATGGTATTAAAATACGATTGTTGGTAGTCATAGAATCATAGACCTTTTCTTTTTCTGTAGTAGCCTAACAGCTAAAAGTCTTCCAAGGGAACAGAAGTCTGTGTTGTGATTCTTCTATCTGCTTGAGAGAATTCACTTCCACCTCTTCTCAAGGGATGGATGGGTTCTGGATGCTGCTTCAAAGATGGGTTATCCATTTTCCAATAAATTGTTAGACGTAAAATAAAGAAGCAGTTCTCGGAGCAGGGATCAGAACGAAAGACTTCACCAAAAAGAAAAGATCCAGCAGCTTTTCTACTTTCTAATCCAAGGCAACACTGTCCTGGGTCTCTGACAGTTTAGACCACAGCACACTACAGCTGCCTTTTTGTTCTCGTGCTTATTTTCTTCTGTTGGAAGCCACAGCACTGTGGCAACAAGGGCAGTAGACATTGAGGTCTTTTCCCGGCATGGAGGCAGAACAGAAGCAGGGCCACAGAGATGGCTTTCCATGATTTAGATACATAACCCTGTGTTGAGAAAGAACATTTCCCCACTCTGGAAAGCAATTTAAGTTGTAGATACTGAACATACTGGGTACTTCAAGTGCAGAGGATCTTTCCTGTAAGTGCCTAGGATTTTCTCTGGAGGTTTGGCATTGGAACACTGCAGAGCTGTCATGTGGATAGATATTGCAATTTAACTAAGTTTCCAGGGACATTCATAAAATTTTTGGCTGTGGCCTTCTTTTATTGTTATGATCTTGCACCAAAGGATCATCTAGGGATTTCCTTAGTCCTGCACCAAAGAACGAAACTACATGCAGTGAGGGAGCAGGAGAGCTCATTCGCTGCCAACATATAGGAACCAGCAGCTGGGAAGATCATGCTGGTGTACATCAGCACAGCCTGTGAGCTCAGGAGCTGCTGTGCCACATGGAGCAGCAATGTCTTAACACCAGCACAGCCACATCCTGATCGCTGTAAGCCAAAACCAAAATTGGAAATGGAGTTGGCTCCAAAGGCTCAATTTACACATCCCAGCTTCCCAAGTCCTTTCTGGAAAAACAGCTGCTTGGCTGGTTAGCAAGAGGAAGTGATTGGAAACATTCCTTCTAGGTTGCGTGGGGGCGTTTGACAGAAAAAGAAGAGTCTAAGAAGTTGTGGAGCTAAGCCATCGCTCAGGCTCCACTCATGGTGCTGCCCCGTGCAGCCCCTGCTGCAGCCACACCACAGGCACTCCGCCCGGCGGTACAGGGCTTCGTGTGTGACCACCTGGTCACAGCTCTGCAGCGAGGGTAAGGATGCCACGTAATGAGAATCATGTCATTTTTAGTTCCGATTGTGGAATTTACCAGTCATGTAGTGGTACTTACTGCATCAGTCGAGCCATCTAGTACACAGCTTCCTTCTCTTACTGTGTCCTCATTGTAGTGCCCAACACCGGAGGGGCAACGTGAAGTGTAATGTAATGTAAATTATAAAAAACGTGTAAAAAAAAGCATTGTAAAGACACACAGAGGTAATGGTAACTGTGAGGTCAGAAGACTGTTGCATTACAGTTCTCTGTTTAACAGTAGTAGTTGGTTTTGCTCCCTGTCTACATGAACCTAACATGTTCATCGCCAGTTTTGTGGTGGCTGGAGATTCTGACCAATGTTGTGTTGTGCGCTATGGAAACAAAGTGAGAGATAGCCTCTCCTCTGAAAAGTTTCCAGTTTATAACATAAAGCATGAAAGAACAAGAAACATTATTTGTATCATTCAGCAAAACAGTGATGGGACAAAGAATTAAATATATCTTTCCAGATTTCTATTTCAAAGCCCTCACTGGCCAATGCCTTTGGAAAAACAGGTTTTGTTCTTTACCTAGAAGCTCCCTAAATATAATGGGAAAACTACAAAGAAGAATAATAATTAAAAAAAAAATCAGTAGCTTACTTTTTCCTTTTTTAGTAAATTAGGTCGCAATAAAATTAAGATGTGGATGGAGGTTTTGTTCCTGACAGAAATGTTGTCTGTCCATTTCACCTATTACATAAACTCTGTCACATACTTGCAGCTGAAAAACATGTGATCAGAGCAGGACCAGGACTTTTTGCTGCACATGTTCCCAAACCTTTTGTAATTAATTTTCCTACTCCTAGGTTTGTCAGGGTAGAGCCACAAGATACTGCATGAGCAGATGAAAACACATTAAAACCTTTGTGGGGGAAATGATATTCAGGACTCTGCTAAGACTCCATGGGGAGCAAAGGTTATGTATCTTTATGTTCTGAACAGGGCTGAGTATACTGTTGGCAAATCAAGAAGTAATTAAATAATCCTTCACTTTCGTGGGCCTTTGATCAACTCTCACTTTTAAACGGAAAACTGGAGTCCCCTGTGTAATCACCCTGGAGGCAGAGCCAAACTTCGAAGTTGTCCTTTGACTGTGGATTCAGTGAAACATTTGACAGAAGAAAAATTGAGCAGTTACAGTGATAAATTTAGCCAGCTTCAGCTCCAGATCTCGCCAGCAGGAACACAAAACAGCACATTTCACTCCTCCAGCTTTCAGAAGACATATGAGATGACGTAACATTAACCAGCAGACACCATCAGCACCCCCCCTTAAAGTTCCCAGAGAAATATGGTAAACCAGCTAAACACAGTCTGCCCCTACCATGCTGAAAGCCTAATGCTGTGAAGAAACGCCTGTAGATGTCAGGGCAGAGGATTTAAGGAAGAAATCTCAGGCTGTGCCTTACTCTTCTTGACCTATGTTGTTTATCAAAAAAGCAAAGAAGCACACAACCGTGGTATGCACGTGGCTGGACATCAGATGTGACTTTGCTGCTTGGTTTAGGCATGACTGGAGTAGGTCTCTGGGACCATGTGGCACCGAGCACATAGAGACCAATGCCAGGCCTCCAAGGCTTGCAGCCTGCAGGCAGCCCTACCCTGAGAAGGTCCACGCTCCATCTGTGTTGGCTGGGGAGGTCAGAGGGTACTATTTCACTGCTGTCTCACTACAGCTCTGTGCTGGTATTGATAGTGCACATCTAGATGAACATCATGCGCTGAGGTCCTGTCCACTAGAAAGGCACACCTGCGCATTGACTATTTAACACAGCTCTGAGCAGATGTTGGGCTGGAGAGGAGCCTGATAAGAGGCTTATGTGACTAAGATAAAAAGGGTGAGAAAGTCCAATCAACACAGTACTCTCACATCATTTCATTTTGTGAACACCCTATATCAGAGCTATGGAATGGAGACAGGGATGTACTGCACCATTGCCTAGGAAAACCTTTTTCCACACTAACACTTGAAATGCAGAAGACTGCCTTGGTTCTCTTCGGACTACCCAGACAAGTGACTTTTACTCAGCTGGCTTTGCATATCTTCACGGCACCTAGGATCACAAAAAACTTAGCATCAGTCCATCTCTACTCATACCAAGAACAGAATACACGACGCCAGGGTTTTTTTATTAGCTTCAACAACCTTGAGCCACGTATTGCCAGACATGGCACCAAGAAAAGAAAAATAAATTCACCGTAGTCCTGCCAAAAACTACATTTTGGTCAATTTCCAGAAAAAAAAATTAGGAATAATAAATGTTCCTTTATTACATTTAAAGTTTAGAAAATAACAGTTACAAGCCGCTTCACTCTTGCCAGGTTGAAACTTTGCCCAAAAGAGGAAGAATGTTCAAGTTCATGTGTTTGACACAAGAAAGCAAAAAAAATCAGCTTGGCAGAACAGATATGAAACCAGGATTTATGACAAGTTTGGTGTAAGGAAATATTGTATTTTTCTGGTTTCTATTTGTTGGAAAGAATTCCAGAGACCTTTTTTTTTGCTGTTTGTTTGCACTTCAAACCTGCTTCATTCATTCCTCCTGAGTTTATCTCAGTCTTTTCCACTTAAACCATGGATGAACAGTCCCTCAAAGGACAAAATTTTAAACTGTTCTTGGTTTAGAGACTTCAGAAGTTTTCCTTTGCAGCAGACACTCAAGAGTACTCAATAACACGGAATGGCAACAACCATTTTTGGGTTCCCTAGGGTGAAATGTTCTGGCTTTTTTTATAGCTTAGGCTGTAATTAAGAAAATACCACAACTGTGACCTTGAATATCTTCTAGTATAAACTATAATTAAATAACTTACATATTTGGTAAATAACAGCTGCATGGTGTGTTACTAAACTCATCTGTGAGTAGTGTAAGAAGTGTTTTATTTAGACAGCTCTGCACTACTGCCCTATCAGTTGCTGGCCTCTGTATTGATTTACTTGATTTAAAGTGGTTATCTTTTTTGCATTCTCAGGGTGCTCCTCATCTCACAACAGCTCCATCTTTCTGAAACCTTCACTTCTGATTCGTTGCTAAACAAACTTCCTACATCGTAAACCTCATGAGCTTCTATGCACACTGATTCGCTCCATGCTCAGCCATTTCTCTCCTCTCTGCTCACAGCTGACCAAGGGCAGCTGCAAGGACTGCTGAGATGCTGGACTCGGCTGAGGTGGGAAGGGAGGGGAGCAGACACCAGCTCAGAGAAGCTGCAGGACAACTGGGGGAATAGCACCAAAGACATTTCACCATCCCTCCTTCCCACACACTAGGTCTGCCAGCCCAGTCCTTGCCCTTTTAATGCATAAGATGTGGGACAGCGTCATGAGCATCCCCGGCTACGGATGGGACGGAGCGTGCTATGGCACCGGCTGCCCACATCCATGCTCCCTCTCTGAATTACAGGCCCGTACGTACCTTTCAAATCCACGCTGACATGAGCAAACACTACCAAGATTTGTGCAGCAAATATTTGGCAAGGAGAAGGTGGCCCTCCCTCCCTCCCTCCCTCCCTCCCTGCCCAGGTGCAGCAGGGTCAGTGCTGGCACACGCTGGCAGAAGGCGGTGGCGTTCCCAAAAAGTAGCAGGAAAACCTGAAATCCCAGGAGACCCGCAGGTCGCAGCCTGCCGAGGGTTTGTCTGCTACACAGTTGCAAGGTAAAGGTCATGAGTCTTCCTGATTCATTCGCTTTAATTAAGGGACTGGTAATCCCCCACCTGCCAATTCAAGTTTACCCATATACACATTTACTTGGTTATTTCATACATAAAGCTTTAAATGAAACGCCTTTCTTTTTTTTTTCCTACTTTTGAATGGATGCAGAGAACCATTCTGTCAAGACAGAAACAAATGCTCCACTAAACCCATCTCAATGGACAATTTGTTTCTTCAATGCAGCATTTAAGTAATAAAGAAAGAATAAACATAAAATTCTCCTAAGAAATAAAATGAAAACACCCTTAAAAAACACTTGTCTGAGACATATTAGGATGCTAATAAACTCAGATCAGACATTTACAGACAAAGCTCACTCGCCAAATCCATTTTCATAAAGCAGTAAGAAAACCTGGAACCGAATTACTAGTCTTAGTAAATCAGCAGCATCCTTATAGTGATCACAGCTATTTACACCAGCTGAGGATCTGGCCAGAGCAGCAGATGAAAACGGGAAGAGGAAATTGTACGAGCAAGATACAGAACCTGAGAAGGAGCAGGAGCAGTAAATGCCGAGTGCAGTGATACACTGAACTCACGAGAAATTGAACTAAATCAGCTCATAGTGATATCAGGGGAAAATTCAAGGTGTGCCTCTATGACCTAGTAATTAGAGTTGAAGAAATAGCAGATGTTTTTCATTCACACGTTGAACGGGGGAGGGAAGATTCCTATTTATATCAACATGGGATGAGTTGCTTGATCCAAAGGAAAACATTTTATTGTCATGTATTTCTAAACAAGTATTGAAAGATAATACATAATTTTTTTTTCTAATTTCTGAATTATTTTATGGACATAAAAGCAATTGGTAAATTCAGACAAATTTCTGAATTTCATTCACCACTACTCACATTTTTAGTGGGGATATAATTTGCTGGGGTCAAGTAAGGCATCCTTGAAAGCTTCACCCACCCGCACTGAGGATTCTCGTATGACTCAGGAGAACATCAGCTCATCAACTGGTGCAAATCAGGATTGTTCAGAGGACTAAAATGGAGCTGGTCTGATTTATGGTCCTGGAGTTGGGGCTGAGCAGCGAGTGCGCGGTGAAGCCAGCTGCATTTCAGCCAGCAGGAGCAAGAACTCCGAGCTCCCTGCCATTAGCAGATAGCAAAGGGAAACACTCAGCCCTTTACCAGAATGCAATGATCAATGCCTTCACCCTGGCAGCGTAATTCCTGTTATGTTTTTTTCCTTTCCTGGTCACACCTTTTGAATAAAATTTCCACTACTGCACACAGAGCTGGAACACAGATGTTGAAGTAAGAGTTTGACATTAAAATACATAGTTTACTAAAATTACTCAAATGCTATATCATTTGTGAATTTTCAAAAACTAATGTAATCCCTTCAACATTGTGTTACTGACATAAACACATAGATAGTTTCAGGCCCTTAATTCAAAATCCACCTAAAATCTTTTCAATAGCAGATTCCCAGGCATGATATTTGACTTTGTTTTTTTTCTTCTCCCCTTCTTGAATCATCTGAAATATTTCCATATGGCTATAAAAAGACTGCTTTTAAGAAGCAAGTCCTGAAAGAAATCCTGGCTAGTCACTAAAAGCCTACGAATCAATTAGATATGTGCTGAGTTCTTCACATTCTCCAAATATAGGTTGCTGTTTATGTCAAGATGCAGAATTATAACTCTGTCTACTATAACAATTAGTCAAGAAATCCAAGGGCAGCAGGAGTCAGCTCAAAAAAAAAAAGAGTTTGGATGAGCTGGTTCTAAAAAAAAGGATGTTGGCTACAGCAGTTTGTTAAAAGGAATATTAAAGGACAAAAAGTCAAGGCAACTGTAGGCTTGAAACAAGATAAACAATGAAAAGAGAAAAAACTGGGGATTTAATTTCTTAGTTGAGAGTGCACAGCATGCATTGTAGGGATTCATTCTTTTTCTCCCCCAAAACTACAAGAATTCACAAGCTGAACCAACTATTAGAGAGGAAAGAAGTTTGCAAAGAATGATTTTTTACCAGAATCTAATGCACAGTTGATTACAAGGAAGCCTGCAGACTGTATTTTCTCTCAGAAACTAAAGGAGCAAGAGGCAAAGACTGTCAAAGCATTTGACATTACCATAAATATCAAAGAGTAAGGGAAGCACATTAAAGGTGGTATTACTCTCCAAATTCAACAGTGGCAGATAAGAGAAGGGAGTTTCTTGGCTGCTGGAAAAGACAAGAGAGATGTTAGAGGTATAAATTATTAGCATCACAGTAGCAGCAATATTGTTAATGTACAGTAACTTCCAGCAGACTCAGACCAAGGCTCTGTTATTGCAGGTGTGGACAAATACAATGAGAAACAGACCTAGGAGGCTACGTATTGAATAGGTATCACCACAGGAATCTAAATTATCTTGGAATTCAGACAAAATTTACAATTCAGAGGGACTGGACACTGGATTGCTTTATCAGGAGAATCCATTCATTTTTCATTACTCATATTTTTTGTACCCCAAATTGTGGCTAGATCCAAAAATACCACTTGGGTATCATATTTGTACTACAATTTTCGCAGAATTGTACTTCTGAACTCCACCAGCGCACTCCGTACAACCTCTGCCTCTCTTCTTAGGTGCCTGGGAGCATCGCACCTTCCGCAGGGCTTTACCCTCCACATTCTGCCACAACCTGCATCCAGGAGGTCCTAGACACAGACTGACTGGGCACAAATTACTCCTGATCCTGTGTTTGTAAGAGCTAATAGGTATTTTCTAGCAGATTACAACAGCTTTTCATCACGCATGCCATGGGGCACTGCATACTGTGACAGAAGTCAAGATGTTGACAGTCTGAACTTCTGTGCATGCAGAATTATATATGCACAGCCATTTTTTGAGAATCGGCATACACAGTTAAGACATTTCTGCATACATGCCTCTGGTGATATTTTTTCCCTCCCTAAATGAGCAAGTCTATGATTAAATTGTAATAGTTTTCTACATAGCTTTCTTAATGTGCAGACTGATCAATAGAAGAATATGTTTTACTCCCATTATTTGAAAAAGTAAATAGTTGTTAAAGAAACCATAAACATCGCTTCATTCAGAATTAAAGCTACTTCAGCTACTTCTTTGGTAGAAACTATAGAAAGAAGCAAAGCAGACAGGGCACTGTTACTGCACAGAATCTGCTCATGGCACAAGTATTTTTCAAGTCTTCATACTTTCACAGGAAGTAATACAATTATCAGAATAGGCCTGAATCTCAGCATGTTTTATTATCCCCCTCACTGCCACTGCCAGCATGAATAAAAGAAATCAAGCAGACAGAAACTGAAAAAGCTCAAACCACAATCAAGTTGCAATTAGTTATTATGAAAGGCTCCCTTGTTATAATATCCTTTATTCTAGATCCTGCTTGTCATTAAAAAGGGAATTGATTATTACAGAAGACACCCAGGGGCTTAAGCACATTCCGAACGAAAAACAGAAATCTGGAGAGAAAAGCCCCCACTGTTCTTGCCAAGCAGAATTAGGGGAGGATGATATTTGTGGATGTTCATGTAGCCTCTCTCTTAGGACATGATCTTATTCTCCTTGAGGCTGTGCTAGTTTCATCAGTGACAGGACTGGGCTCCAATTTTTCATTCATGCTGGATTTTGATTCCATACTTCTTTTCTCCCCGTCCTTTTTTCATGGTTGGGAAAGATGTAAACCATATAAACAGATGGGATTTTGCTACACTAGTTAACACATTGATCAATCACATCATCTGCTGTGTCAGCCATCCTTCCCTTCCCTCCCCTCCTTCCACAAACACACAGAGAAAACCACCAGACTTTTTGTATATCATTGGTCACGATGACAGGCATCACATTTCTCACTTTGCTCCCCCCTTCGAACATATGAAGGTCTAAACAAGGTTTTTGCACCTAAACTTCACCATAGATACACAATGCACAGAAAAAAATCCCGGTGCCAGTTTGTGCTGTGCAGTGTAAGACCTCAGACATAATTGCCCACAGCTTCTTGGAAGTCTTCCTCCAGGGTTGGCAAAGGAGCATGTCACAAGTGCCTGGGGACACCTTCAGTGACAAGATGTCTCTTTATAACATGGCTGTTGCTCTTAAAATGTATTATGGCAGTGACTTCTAGTCCTCAGGATTCAAGGCGTTTCCTGAGCTAGGCACCATACGGTTATGCAAAACCCTTCTGCAAAAGCTGCCGTGATGGCAACAGGCAGGATGGGAAAAAAAGTAGAGAAGAAGCACAAAAAACAGATCATTGCAACAATGGTAAGCGACAGAAGAATATATAAAAAGCAACAGTCACTGCATACTCACATTTATCAATAGTTATATGTCTAGTGTTTGCCAGTAGAAAAACGCTATGTGGTCCAAGGGAAGAAAAGAAAGTTTGCAATAGAAGGTAAAATGTTTTAATTAGACTAGCTGAATTGGTTTAAAAAATCAAAATGCCTTTGGGCACAAAGTATTTTCATCAGTCCTCTCTTCTTTGTGGCTGAGTCTCATTGGTGAGGTTTAGAAGTGGATTTTTCGAGGCCTTGCTCCTCCTTCTGAGGGACTCCGGAGTGCGGGAAGGGCAGATGAAATACAGTCTCCAGACAACTGGGACCAGAGCTGGTCTCCTGGAAGGGAACACCTGGAGGAAAATGGAGCAGGGCCAAAACACTCCTGAGTTAAACAAGGGGCTTCCTTCCTGCATGTAAATGAGATGTCGGGGCTGGGCCCATTTTTTAAGGAAACTCATAAATAGAATCACACCTGCTTTATTCTGAGCATTTTTTGGTAGTAATTAACACACGTAGATTCCAATGCTCTTCTAGCAGCTGTGATGCTGCTGTTCCATAAAGATGCTTAGGAAAAACATGACACTGCTCCCTGCCTTAAAAACTGCTGTCTAATAAAAGCAGACATTAATTCCAAACTGCATTCAGAGCACATAGGGGAGCAAAATCAATGCTTGGCCAAACAGATCAAGGAAAACAACTTCTTGGCAAAGTAATTGTGTTTTTCAGACTCCTATGTGCCCAGTTCAAATGGTACTGCAGTCAGTGCAAAAACTCCTTTGGGGTTTTGATAGAATCAAAAAACGATGCCAAAAAAAAATATCTAATACAAACCCAAAACCTTGGCCATGAAGCACATATAAAATGCAAGCAATTTACACCCCCTATTCTCTGGACTTTGTGTTTTAGTGTGAGAATCAGGCAAAGGTGCACAAGGTCCCTTCAGCTGGCATACGTATTAGCAAGAGAATTTTGTCAACCATCAAGATTTCAACTGAAATATCACTTCTGTTTAATGTTGTCTGAAAGAGCTGTAGCATCTAATATTTAAACATCAAAGGACTTGAACATATCACAGCAAAACTATTAATCTTTAAGTGCAGAAGAAAGCTACTATTTTCAATACACTGAGAGACTGAAGATTTCTCTGCATTATCTTACTATTGTTCAATAATCTGTTCTATTCAGAGGCAGCATCACATGCTTAAAACACTGAAAAAATCACACGTTCCAGCAGTGGAAACAGTATGGATGCAACCGACTTTTGACTTTGATTCCTTTGAAGGAAAAAGGCTGAAAAATGTGGCTGTATTTATGGTAAAATCAGTGCAAAAGTAGTTGGAGAAAGGGAGGGAGAAAAAATGCTAATGCTTTTCTTACAAAGTTACATCTGAACTTGAATATAAAGATTCAGTTATTATTTATAAAGTTGTGTTTTCAATAGACTTTTTCATCAAACCCGTCAAGGAACAAACAATTCCAGCATTAATCATCAATCACTTGCATTTCACCATTCTTTCCATTTTCGTGGAGGGTTTACAACCAGAAAGTGGTTGCTAAAAACGTATATTGATCTCTGAAATTTCCCAAAGAGAAAGAATTTCCGTAGAGAACAATCTAGTAGCAAAAAAAAACTTAGACCAGTATTAAGTTGTTTACTTGTGTTTTATATGCATTACTGATGCCATAGCTGGTGATTACTACTGTGAAAAGAAAACTGGGTAAGGGTCGGAGAGAAAATGAAACTTACTGTTCATGTCTCTTAGTTGTTCTTAAAGGTGCTAACACACACTACAGTAATACCTAGACAGGTCTCAGGGAGACACAGGACTATCCTCATTCAGAAAGTCTATGGCTGAAGACAGCATAAAATAGCGTGAGGAAAAGAAGTAGAGTTTGGGGTCCTCTCTTCACAAACCTCACTGAAGAGGTGTTTTCAGAGAATTTTTGAGATAACAGGCAGCAGTTAGCTATCTAATAACTAAATTAATCGATAACCTCATCACACCAAACCCAACTCACTGTCTAAATCCATGATCAACAGGTCATACTCACAACGCCATTAAAAAAAAAAAAAGAAAAATAGGAAAATGAGTACAAGGGATAGATCTAGATATGTAACCAAGAATCTACACATAGATTATCATCAGACAAACAGCTGACAGATGATAAAACCAGAAGGGAGCATCATAGACATCCATTGTAACTTGCGGCCAGATGCAGGCTATAGCCCAAAGCCAAAATGCATTAAGTTAGAAACAACGGTTTTGTGAGCAGCAGAAAATTGAAGACTGGTTTCCTACTGTCTCTCTATTGCTTGCTCAACTCAGCTGAATAATACTCAGATATTCTGTTATCTCTGCCTTTCTCCTTACAAACCTTACCCCACAGAATTTGGCAGTGTCCTGTAGACCCCTCCAGCAAACAGATCCTAAAGATGTCATGGCTGCAGCATTTAACTGACCTGTTCAAGATCATGCAGTAAGACAGTGGCAGAATGGGTAGAATAACCTAACACAAACAGCAAGCACCTGACCTGCAGCCAGGGCAAGAGCTCACGGTGAGCATTTTCCAAGGCCAGCCCCACTCTTGGTTTCAGACTGAGTGTCTTCATAAGAGGCACTGGGGAAATCTGTAGGAACCAGAAGATGCCAAAGTTGCATTTTCTAAATCTTAAATGTGAAGATCAGATATCAGGAGATAACTGATAAAAACTGTACGTGCATATATATGTGTGTGTATACACATATATTTGTGATAACTAGTACCTACGTATGGGAAAGAGGTATAGCACTTTGGCTACTTGCAGGGAAATATTAATAACTAAACACAGAGGTGTCTCCCAGCTTGACTCCAGCAGCAATATGGAGTATATATTCATGAATTAAATTTCTTCGAGATGCCTCTAGGGATAATGAGCAACACTAATTAAAACGTCATCAAAAAAAGTAATGGCATTCCTTCTGCAATAAATTCAGGCACGAATTTAATTCTCCTAATGCTGTGTCAAAGCTGCACTCTGGGAAGGACTAGTAGCTCTTGTTGGCCAAGTAAGATGTAACCAACTCTCAGGGACCGTACAAGGTATTTAAACTAGCAGTCTTTCAAATCAGCAAAAATACTGAACAGAAAAGGAATGCGGAGAAAGGAGTTCCCAGCTGCATTAATTTCTAACCCTGTCTTTTCCCAGAAATTATTACATAGCAAAGTGGTCAACATCTTTCCTTCAGCTTCATCCAGGGTGACAGCATATTTATGTGTTTGACAGATATGATGATCATTACTTGTCATCATTCATTATGGATCCCAACCACATTTCCCACAGCCTGCTTTGAAAGTACACACATTTTGAAAAAGCAGAAAAATAGACGAGCAATTATATCAATTTATTCCACTCTGAATCCTAAGCATTGGAAGGAGTACATTTGTCAATGCTCATTCAGTTGATGGAAAAGGTTGACGTATATAGAAGAAACAGTTGTTAACACAATCTTATCTAATCTTCCTGTCATAGGTAGTTTTAATGCACTCTTCACATGGAACCTACATTTAGAAAAATGGAAGGGTCAGCTTAACATAACATGGCAAGTAAAATATCAGGTAAAGAAAGGAGGGTTAGAACGAGTAATCTAACTATCAGTTCTGATGGCAACATTGTAAAGGTCTGCGCAATCTCAAAAATTTCTTAAAACAGCAGCAGTAGCAGCAGACATGCAATAAAGATATCCACTGCCATAAGAGGAGGAAGGTTTTGTTTGAGTTATTTTCATGAGGCTTTTTTCTCCAAACTCTCAATTTTAAATAAATAAAGGAAAAATTGCCAATTTAGAAGACAGATATGTACAGTTAATTATAAGGAAGATAGTTTTATGTTACCTTATAAAAGAAGAATTCCAAGGACCTTGCAGGATTTTTCACTCACTGCAATACCTTGGCTTTATAATGTGAGTCAGAGAAAACCGCTATGGGACCCAGCAGCTACTCCTTGAGAACGTGAAGACATTCAGATCACGCCTTGTCAGGGATATAGCATGGAAAATGTTTTTATTTTAAAAAGATATTTTCCTAAGTTCATATTCTATAAGCAGCATTTTTGACCTTGAGAGGTAGCTATTCATAGGGCTTCATCCATCCTCAGGCAGAGACCGAGGTGAAGGGAGTTCCTGCCATTTGTGAAAGGGATTTGAAGTCCCTCAACAGCACCTGGTGCAACTGCTCACATCTCTGAAGTTACATATGGACCTGGAAGAAGACGAGTGTCACTGTATTCTCTTTGTTTCCTAACAAACACAAATAATATATGCAAAATTCACTCCCTCCCCTCTTAGAATTATCTGTCCTAGCAAAGATAAGGTTTTGTGCATTTGATAGTCAAAACCAAAGTGATGGTCTATACTGTAATTATAGCTGGTGCCCTGTGCAAGGGCTGTGTGTAGCTCTGCCAGCCCTGCCACGGACCAAGGGATGACAGCACTCTGCCACTTATGACCCTGCTGGATTGCTCTGGGTCCTGAGGTCCAGAGGCCAGGTCAGGATGCTAATCTGACAAAGTCATCTTGGTGGAAGCATGTGAAGCATGTGGTCTTGCACACCACATTCACACACACACAAATTAAATTAGACTTCATGGTGGACTGAACATTATGTTGGCTTCAGGTCAGAGATAACTGATATACTACAGTCAACAAAAAAAGAGCACCTTTAAAAGAGTTATTCAGAGCTACAATGCAAGAAAAAGATTTTCCAAGCTAAGAAATACTCCAAAGAAGAGGATTCAGAGTTTTTTTTATTTCAGGAACAAACAAGGCCTTTATGGAAGCCTTGCTTTATTCCAAAGGTAGAACTCCAATAAAAATTACTTTAAGTTTTATTACTCATGTAAGTCCTTTAGAGGTGCCTTAAAACCAAACATACGACAATAATTTATTTTAAAAGGCCATGGTTTTCAGGGGCAAGAGTCTGAAATTCCTTGTCTGCCTGCTTTCCCTTGTTCAAGAATAAGTTGTACAGTCAACAGTGTGCCAAGCTAACAGAGTGCCAAACTCCTTACCTATGCAACAGCCACCAACCCTGCACAAGCGTCACATTTCTGAGGACTGAAAACATTGGCATTCTGCAATACCAAACAAGAAGAAAATGGAGTAAATCACAAAACCTGACCTTATCACAATGCTCACATCCTTCTTTGCATACTTTTCCACATAGCCCAACAGCAGCCGTTAAGAAACTGTCACTGCCAGGCAGTGAGACATCAAAGCTTTGCTGAATACTCCAAACCTGGGATGATTCATTTCAATTAACAGCTGACAAATGCTGAGTTTCTCTGTATCCAGTAAAGTCAGATATCTACGACAAAAGATGTACTGATATGGACAAAAAGAAACAGATAGTCCCTTCCTTCTCATTCACTGTGGTTCTGTTACCATATTTCTGGCCTATAGTGTTGGCAGCATTTTGTCACTCCAGATCCTCTATTTGTTATGCCATGCATAAGCCGTATCGATTCTTTCTGGATAACAGGATACAGACTTTTACTGCCATCTGTACAGCTGAAATGCAGCCTAAGCTGTTGTCTCTGCCTGTACCACGTACCCATCCTGAAACCTCCTGCGGAAATAATTTCCAAGGCATACGCCTTTGACCATATGACCCCATCTATACATTCCTTACTGACCCGCTCTGCTCTGCCGTATCAAATACAAAGTTCTCGTCCTGACTTCTGAAGCCTGTAACATTTATTATGGCTCAGTCAAAACTCGTTATGTGCTATCAAACTGCTGATGAGTATAGTCATCATGACTATGACGTGCAGTCTATGACCAGCATAGTTAGTTTGATATCTAAGTTTTCAAGAGGCATCTTCCCATCAGCCCCTGAGCAGCTCACTTATTCTTCTTTACACTGTCCTGTGTATAATACTCATGAAAACTTTGCAACAGTCAGGACATTCCAGCCACTGGTTTTTATGCTAACTTGTTTTAGAATCATAGAATGGTTTGGGTTGGAAAGGACCTTCAAAGATCATCTACTCCAATCCTCCCTTCAACCTGACCTTGAACACTTCCGAAGATGGGGCATCCACAACTTCTCTGGGAAACCTGTTCCAGCATCTCACCACCCTCACTGTAAAAAAATTTCTTCCTTACATCCAATCCAAATCTATACTTTCTTGGTTTAAAACCATTACCCTTTGTCCTCTCACTACAGGCCTTGATAAAAAGTCCCTCTCCAGCTTTCTTGTAGGCCCCCTTTAAGTGCTGAAAGGCTGCTTTAAGGTCTCCCTGGAGCCTCCTCTTCTCCAGGCTGAACAGCCCAAACTCTCTCAGCCTTCCCTAACAGCAGAGGTGCTCCAGCCTTTGGACAGTTTTTGTGGCCTCATCTGGACCCGCTCCAACAAGTCCCTGTCCTTCTTCTGCTGAGGGCCCTCCCTCGACCTGCTGGCCACACTGCTTTTGATGCAGCCCAGGATACAGTTGGCCTTCTGGGCTGTGAGTGCACATTGTCAGCTCATGTCCAGTTTTTCATCCAGTACCCCCAAGCCCTTCTCCTCAGGACTACTCTTAACAATCTGTAAATTTAGCCTCCCATTGCTTGTGTTGGACTTCATCTGCTCAGGGTAACCTGCTCTTCTTTTTCATTCATGCAGCATTCAGGTCAAAAAAGATGCTCAACTGTACTGACAGCAGAGAATAAGACTGTTTCTTCTTTGGGGAATGTCATCTAAAAAAATTCGGGATTGGGATGTGAACATGCTGAAGAGGGTCACATCTTTCATCTTCAGCTGCCTGAAAGCAAGGTGTCTCACTAAACCTGTCACATAGGTTCCATTTACATCCAGTGGACTCAGGATTAATTAAGATACTTATCTGCTGACAGAAACAGCTGAATTGTCTCACTTTAGGATGCCCATCATTCAGTATGGTAACACCCACCTTGGAGCAGGAGGCAGCAGGCAAGGGCACAGGGCCCCTGGCTTCTTCAGCTCTGCTCCAGGGACTCTGGGGACCACCCACTACAGTCCACTGAGGACCTGCTCGCACCTGGGCAAATTACCTGCGGTAACTTCTTAACATCAGTCCCTCTCGACACGGCTGGGTACCTTGGCCAAGACCGTGACAGCATTTGGTCTCACCAGGAGGACTGAGGATCTTGGGGACCCCTGCCACAAGTTTTAAGCAGCTACTGGAATTTAACATCACCTGCATAAAAACAGTAAGTCGGATTTAAGGAAGCAGGGATCAACCTCCTAGTCTGCCTGCCCTGCTGTCAATACACTGCCCGCACTGCAGTAACAGGGGCTTCTCACACACGACTTGAAACAAATGGTTTGTATTAAATTTTAGTGAGAGGCAGAGAGCTAAAACTGCTCAGGAGTCCTTTGGTCCCTCCTAACTGTGGGGGGAAGAATTTTGAAAAAGATACATTATTCTTCCTTTTCTTCTGGACAAGACTGCGTGCTTTGCCTTTTCTCCTACCCCCTGGCTAACTCTGAATCAGAGACACAGCACTCATGTGCGTCTGACAGACTTGACATCAACTGTTACAGGCTGCATGACTTGACAACAGTCAACTTTACCTGATTTTGTAGGAATTCAGTTTCTGCCTCCCTGTCAAAAAACAAAAGGTTTGACTGCTTGTTCTCAGCTGTTAGCACAAGCCTGGATTTTGCGGTTATTTTTTTTCTCCTTGTTCCTTACCCAAACCCTCCCCAAACTAGAACAGCTTAAGAGGAACAAAGAGGTTAAGAAGAGTAGGACTTGACTTTTTTTTCCCCTGCTGCCATTTGGTGCTGCTGTGGGACCACAACAAACTTTGGCTCTTTGTCCCTTTTTTAAGAAGGATAAATGAGACTGCCAGCCCCCACGCCACTTCATCACCATTTATGTAAGAAAAAATGCCATCTGCATACATTTCAATTTCATGAGACAAAATGCCTAGTTCATCTAAAATCTCTCCCAGGGTGTATATCAGAGTTACCTCGCCCTCAAACGTCCAGCTGCACATAAAGTCACGAAGCACATACACAGGTCAGAAACAGAGCTAAACAGGGCACACACAAATAGGGGACCCCCCGAGTTAGTGACCGCTGGCTGGCTTTAATGGCTGGAGTGTGATTTCCAACCTCAAGGTGCCAATTTTGGGTACTGCCAATTTTGGAGTCAGGAATCTGTGAGTGAACCAGAGACCCTCAGCTGCTGTAGCAGCCAATGATGTATGGTTTCATGCTCCAGCTGACATGTCGGAGACAACATACCTGACACGAGGATGCACATCACCCACAGTTTTGAGATGGAGGAGCTGAGTGCAGGGCTCCCTCCTGAGCAGTCCTGTCCTCCTGGTGTGCACTGGTCAACATAGTGCCTCCCTTACACAAATCAGCAACACCCTACACCACTCTGTCAGCAGGGATGTCATGTAAAGCACACACTACCCTACATTCCTTGGTCTGGCCCACAGACGCCCTGGTGCAACCACAAGGAAACTCTTCTTCAGCCTTGACAGGGAGATGTTCCACGTGGCTGCACTCGTAGAAACTCCAGGGAGTATCCACTGAGCATGGGCAAACACACAACTTTTCACTCAGACAAGTGTAGGAGGAGCACATCAAAAAGCACTTTCTTATCAGAAATTCAATCTCTCATCCCTACCACAACCATCCCCTGACAAATTTCAGGTCTCCATCAAAATACAGAGGAATTATAGCTACTCAAAGTCAACATATTTATCAAGGTCAGAAAACAAACATTTTCTTCCCCCGTTTTATTCCCAGAAATGCCTGACATTTTCTGGTCACCATTTTCCCAAGCAAATTAATTAAAACAATACAGCTTAAGGCAGATATCCATCTTGGAAAAGCTCATCCCAAGCTGTCAAAGTGTAGCACAGTCCTAAAACTTAAAAAAAAAAAAAAAGGAAGGAAATTAATGCGGCCTTTGTAAGAGGTGCTGCTCCTAAGGGTGCTCAGTGGGACTGTGAGTGTAGCTGAGCTAAGCCAATCCTTCCTCGCAAAACATGTCCCACAGCACAGCGTGCGCACAGTGTGGATGCCGCCGATCCTCCCCGGGGCCATGGCGGTCAGCACGTGAGCTCTCACTCCAAGCACAGAAGTAATAGGACAAACTCCAGGCCATGGTAGTAAATCAAATCTAGCTTTAAAGACAGACAGATACGATTAATAATCCTACAGACTTTTTTTAAGAGCACTACGAATTTTTCTTAAGGAGCTTCCCTGGTCCAGGATCAGCACTCCTCCAGCATAAGTGCATAACTGTGTCATGGCTCATCTCTAGTAATACAGCCAGACCCTGAAAGACTCACAATAAACCCCTTATCTCACATCTTACAGTACTCTTTTTTTTTCCCCTCAACCTTCCTTGCTCCCTCTCATCCTTCTCTATAGCCATAAACACATATGACTTTCAGAGTACTTCCACATACTCATGAGTGTAATCTTGTATAAAACATACACTTTATATTAATTACACTTGAAGAAACAACCTCACAAAATACATTCCTTGAATTTTGTTTTTAAAACATAAGACCAACTTGAAATGCTTATCACATGATGATATTCTGATTTCTCTGATTAAAAATGATTAAAATGTGCACACATCTACACACACACAGAAAAGAGAAGGTGAACACAGATAGTCTCAGACAAGACACCTTTAACTGAAACTGCCTTCATATTTCACTCCCTGCAAGGATATACTTCTAAATGTATAAACAGAAAAATCTGCATTACTAACTAATATCCTTCAGTCTCAATTTATTCTATGTTTTTGAAACTCTTCAGTCACTGATGCCTTTGTCCTAGAAGTTCAATCATTTAAGAAGACAATATTTTGCCTTTTTAGAGCATTATATATCACAAGAAGTGTTGCAGAAAGAACTTCACTGAAAGCCATTGATGAAACATTCCTCTGAAAAAGCAAAAATCAATAAAATCTTTGAAGTGTTGTTCTGAAGTACAACTGGTCTCATTTTCTGATGTGCCAGCGTAAAACTGACTTCCGAGCAATTTTTACAGAAATAAATAAGTAGGAATTGTCTTATCTGAAATGGAGGCCACAATAAAATCAACAGAAAACTTACACCATCTTTCAGAAAAAAGCTTTGAGAGGCTAACAAAAATAAACAAATGCCATAAATATTTAAAAAAATTAATGACAGAGTCAAAAGCTTGAATTTAGTCAGGTATGTGTTCAGCATCTACCTGAAATTTTGGAAGGGGTAAAGAAAGACTTGAGCTCCCAGTTCCACAGATCCCACCAATTTTCTTGGAAAGAGGGCTGAAGAGGTCTGCCAGTAGTGCCGGCAGCCTTCCCTTCAGTCCCACCGACGCTGGTGTGGCTCAGGAAGATCACACGCATCCCTCGGGAGAGGGCACATCCAAACCCACAGCAGTCTGCTGCAGCAGGCACAGAAGTCTGTCTGTGCTTAATTAATTGAAGTTTTTAATGGTATGCATCAGTATCCTTTATTGTATCCAAACACAGCAGGGCTCATGCCCACACCACATTCACCAATTTGCACAAAAGGCGACAAGCTTTAGCTTCCACCCTTGCAAATGCACGCTGTGTACCTGCTACAGACCCACCTTGCACCTCCTTCTGTATTTGTTCTTCTCTTCACTAGAGTGCAGTGCTATCTATGGAATCGTATAATCCCAATTAATCCTAATCAATGACCAATAATCCCACGCAGACTACTAGAATAATTCGGAATGACCAAACGATAATACTACCTAATAGGGTTGCAAAAGACTTTGTCATCCTTTCCTAAAACAAAATTGCTCAGTTACAATGTCCAATGAAAGGTGTACAGCTCACCATTTCTCTTCAGATGTTCAGCAACATCTTTCCATGTCTCGAGGGCTACCATAGCACTTACGGGATACTCATAAGCATCAAAGCAATGTTTTAGCTGCTTCAGATACCACATTTTCATGCTGCACTGGTAAAGAACTGTTTTTGACTTAACATGATACTTTTTTATGTATGTCACTGCCTTAATGTGTTTTCACACAGTTATTTTTCTTTTTTATTTTTAATAGCATAATTTTTATGTGCTAAGCATCTTTGTGAGAATATTATTCAAAAGGCATTCCTTGGAGGACAGGTTAGAAGCACTTGGAAAAGGAGATTATTGTGCCATTTTTTCCCCGCATCCATCAAGAGGAGAACAAAACAAATACTCAGACCACTTCCAAGGGATGACGGGCAATGCTCCCGACACTCCTGAGAAGCATGGATCACTGCCCTGTCCTTGTCTCGCAGCTCCCACCTCTGAAGCCACCTGCTGAAGAGTTGCTTCCACTCTCCCTTTTACATTCCACATTTTGTTATCATTTTGAAACATAATTCAGCATTACTCCCACACTGCAATGCTCTGTGCAACCTTAGAATTAAATTATTTGCAGTAGACAAACGCGCTGGCAGCGTCGACATGCCAGTGCCACACCAGGCTTCTGACGAAACACGAAACATCCCTCACTCAAACCAGACTCATGTCACTCTGACCTTCAGGCAAACGTTAATGTCAGGAACTATTAACTTTGCTAAGTTCACTATGTATTGAATTTTTTTCTTGAAAATATTTTTGTTTGTAATCTTGTGTTGTATAATGTTACACTGAGGATTATATGATTTTCATAATGGTCTGGAATCAGACTTTGAACAACATTTTACAAAACCAGAACAGTCATATTTCTCATTCGTTAATTTTGAGACAAATAATTGCAAATAATCAAGAAGAAACAGATGGGCAATCACAGCAAACAGAGGCAGATACGGTCTCTGTTTAAACTGTTGCTGACTTGTGTCACCAGGTCACCACTTCAGCAAAAACTAAGACAGCATCCCACTGCTCCATGAGCTGCAGGATTTCACGTAACCACATGTAATGATAGGAATTATGCCAGTATTAACATGAAGTCCCAATGTTTCAAATTACAGACATCACAATTTCACGACCGCTGAAACAGTACAGGGCTAATCTGTAAAATAGAAGTGTCCACGTTGTCAGCCACGGACCTAAGCGAGATCTCCAGGGTCATGCAGGGGACTTTCAGCGCCTTCTGAATGATCTTTTAATGCCTAATCCTTTAATGATATTTAAATGTCTTTTAAAACCTGCTGCAATATCAGCAGGTCCTGACACAGTTAATGGGCAACAGCTATTCTGAAGTAATGTGAAAGACCTCTCAACTTCTCTGTTACAGCTCGTTCATAATAACAGGCTCCAGACTATACTAACATTTTTTTTTGCCTCAGAGCAGTTCTTAAAAGATTCAAAATAATCAGTGTGATTACTCTCCAGTTATATATATGTGGGTGTGATACATGGGATCTCAATGTCTTTCGCCCTTTTTCATAGTCCTGCAAGGAAAAAAAATGGCTTTATGTCTTCATTAATATTTTGCAGGCTACTCTACACACTATGAAATGCAGCTTCAAGTGAGAGCGGAATAAATGAACTTTCTGAGCCACTGGCAATTACTTTTGAAAGATCGTATAGATCCAGTGAGGTCCTGAAGGAACAGAATAAGGAAAACGTGGCCTCTGACTTTCAAAAAATAGAAATAACAATTACACGAAAAGCAAAGCACCATGCCTCTGGCCCTTCCAAAGGCAGGCCAGCCAAGTCCCTAGCCCACTACTTTACCCACAGGTTGAACATACCACTTGGGTGTTGCGTTGAACAACAGAGGAGATAATTGCTAAATTGTCCATAGGACAGTGACCAAACTGTGACATGGAAGAATAGCAGCTTTCTGCATCACGACTGCTTTCAGGAAAAACAATAAAGAACCTGTCAGTTCATTTGCAATGTGGAAAACCACATCCAAGGGGACAATGCTTTCTCCACAAGCTAAGTGCTCCATATGAAATGCTTGACTTTATTTTTAACCCATTATGTCATCTACAAAGAAAGACTATCCACAATATACCTAACCAGAATTTTACCTCACTGGCTGACAGAAACCAGCAAGTCTGTCACTGTGAACCGTCTGTTAGACATAGCTGGCAATTCCTCTGCTTATAAATCTGACTCTGGCTTTTATGAGCACTTGCTGAAGTCATGGTGATGAGGTTGTTACTTCACAACTGAATAATGCAGTTTTATGGCTTGTAAATTCCCTGTTGAGTGGTTTGACGTTAACTCATGGAAAAAGAGAGGGAGGCAGAATGGTTGTAGAGGAAGATTGCTGCAGCAGTCTGCCATCGTCGCCGCCCAGAGGAGACTCCACTCTCTGTTACTAAAGGCTGAGTCTGCAGCTTCAGAAGGCACTAGAGATTTGAAAAAAAATTTCACTATGCATGAAAAAAATGGTGAAATGTGTTTTGATTCTGCTTTCTGCATTGGTTTCAGAGTAGGAAGACAGCACTCAGAGGCTGTGCTGACCATATTTAGTTCAGCAAACAACATTTTGCTCCGCAAAGTTACTTCAGTAGACCTGAAGTTGCTGCAGGTCAGATCTCAGCTTCTGGAATTTCTTGGTTTGTAAAAGCACCCTATTCCACAGAGTTTATGTTCATGGAGTTTATGTTCAGGAGACAAGAGTGCTGAAAAAAATACTAGCAGAGAAACTCAATTAATTTCTATAAAAAATCAAGTGCTTTATAGCAAAAGATAAAGGAAAGAAAGAGAAATTGCAATACAGCATCGCAGCATAGCGATGCACGAATTGAATGAAGTGTTACAGCAGAAGGAGGAGAATTCACAGAGAAACACAGCAAAGACAACTACAAAGTATAAAAGATTAAACTGTATTTCTATGCTACATGCTAACCCCCAGGGTATTCCAGGCCATACACATTCTCAGATACTATGCCTAAACAAGAGTCTGGAGAAAGCTATTTCTGTCAATTAAAGGCAGATTTTTTTTGTTACTAGTGCTGAAGTGGCCATTTTATTCCCCGCCAAGCTACAGATTGCTTCGAAAGAAAAAAAGATTTCTTTTTTATTATGATGACTGTAAACCAGTTACAGCTGTCTAACAAAACAGATGTGGGACGACAGAACTGGAGGAAAGTTCACTGGATCGACTCTAAAGGAAATAATTGCGAGACAATACGCTATTCTGGAACCCTAAGTCAGTGCAGAAATGCTAACAGCTTTCATGTGGACTCCCCCTTCCCTCCCAATGGCACAATCTGCTGACAAATGCAGGCGCTGTTGAATTGTGTTTGCTTGCTCCTGGAAGGCACCGACGCCGCACGTGCTGCTGTGATACTCAGAATTTTAATACTGCTCTATCACTAGAAGAAACAAACACAGTTATTCTTATAATGATGGTCTCCTGCCCCCCCTCCACATAATTCTCCTCACCTTTTTAATTTCCTGCAGCCAAACCAAATACCTGCAAACAATGAAAAGCAGTCTTTCCTTTCCATTTTCCATTATCTTGTTGAGTATACCTCATATATTGTAAAGAATACTTATTCACTGTGTAATCAGAATACTTATTCACAGTGAACACTCCAGCCACTAGAGCTCAAGGGAACATATTTGCGCTATCTTTAAATTAGCTATCTCAGTATTGATAGCAGGGTAGCTATCACAGCACAGAGCACAGCACAGCATGCCGAATATTGCAGCTGCTTGAAAGTTACCACAGGTATTTCTAGAAGAGTTGCAATCTCAGCAGCATTTGCACTGAGGGGCTCTTTTTTGCATATTTATTGTAACTATCACAAGATCAGAAATGAAGAAGGGAGGATAATGAAATAGAAAAAGAGAAGGAGGGATGAGAAACAACATAAATCAGTTGAAAGACGAAAACAAAACCAAGCTCTCCTCCTTCATTTCTTAAGTTATTCAGGTAATTAAGCAGTGTAATTTATCAAATTACTATGTAAAGCAACTGTTTTTTGGCCTAGATGTACTCAAATTGAAGTCAAGGGAAAAAAAACAAAAAAGAATGGGATGAGGCTATCAGGTAGAGAGACTTCCCAGGGCTTCAAACTACACAGAAATGCGATGACAAACACCAGGAATTTTGGAAAGTCATTACTTTGGCTAAAGCTTAGGACTCTGAAGGAAGCTAAATTTGCAGTCATGTAGTGGACTCTCAACAGACATGCTGAAATTTTCTCATAGGAAAGTAAGAAAGCATATGCTTATTTTGGGGTGAGAGAGAGATATAGTCCTGGTCAGTAGGATGGATGGGTGGGATGCAGCCCCCAGGTATGATGCACAAACAACATCTAACATTCCTAGTTATTTCTTCAACATAAGGACATTTTCAAGTACTTAGTGCTGGGAAATTGCCCACATGTAGAAAGTCACGTCAGGCATCGTGTGTACAACAGAAAGAAGATCAGCAAACGGACAACACAACTTTCAAAACAAACTTTGAACTCTCTTACTGGTCAGCCTTGATTGACTTAAACCATTATCTGAGCAACTCAGTGTTCTGGATCAGAGCTCTTGACGCAAGGGAGTATATACAGACAGATGAGCTGTCAGTCAGCCCTTTCTCCTCCTGTTTTGAGACTTATACACAAAGCTTTAAGAAACATTCCCACTGACGCACTTTTAATCTTTCATGCACTTAATCTTTCTTTTCACCCAGATGGTTTGCTTAGTCAGATAGTTTATAAGATCAATATATTATGAAGCCAAGAATTACCAGAATACATTAAGAAAGATCTGGAAGACTTGAACACTAATGATACTGAAAAAAAGCTCTTTGACTTCTATCACAAAACTTACATAAAGCCCCATAAGGTGTGTAAACCTACAGTAAACTGAACCCTCTTCTCTCATTCCAGTGGATTACTGCATGTCAGAGGTCTTGTACAACCCAAGTAGAGATATGGAATAAAAATGAGCCCAAAAGCCAAAGTCTATCAAATAAGATTTAGTTTGCAAAAGAAATAGTGCTATAAATACCCACGAAAAGCATTCCTGGCAAGTACTCACCAGAGGGAGTGCCACAGATCCAGAAAGAGATACTAAAGCTGAATGCTGAACCTTAATTTTCTAAGCGATATCAGATTTTTAGTCTCTATAGCCTCGAGAGACAGAAAGTGAATTCAATCATGTAAAAAGACTGTGATCAAAAGCTTGGATAGTCATAAAAATGCTCTGGGGGAAAGGGATGATATTGAATAACACTAACATTTAGTATGGTGCTATGGTCTGCACAACTTCTTATCAATAAAAAATTTACCTACCTGAACGTATCCTGGGACAAATATTGTCCCCAGCTACACCAAGGCCACTCAACTGAGGTCCATGAGTTCAGGCAGACACAGAAAAAGGCAGGATTATGTTATTTAGTGTAACCCACCATTTATGAACCATGCTAACAAATCCTACTTGTAATAAAAGAAATACACAGAAATATCTAAACAGGCTGTTGCTGGTTAACTTTTTATATAAAATTATCTTTCCCTTTTGGAGAAATTAGTCTTTTTCAAGCTAATGTAGCATATTCATGGGTGACTATGTCCTCAGAGAACAGTAACATTAGAAATAATTATGAGCCATCTTAATTAATTAAAGCTGTTTTTCCACCCACTTAAGTTTTTAATCTATTGCTGCGCTAGCCAACTGAGAATTGACACACTGACAGTAAGGAACCAATTATATCACCAGCAGCATTTTCTGAAAAAGTTAAGAGCCAAACACTGACTTATTCTTGGGAAAGAAAGCCATTCTAAGGTGGAACTAAACCTAGTAAAAGCAATATCAGACACAAGATTTGAGGCATTTCTGTACTGACGTCTCTCCCCAAAGTCATATTTCAAGAAGACATATGCCCATACTGGTACTGGTAAAAGGCCAGAATGAGATCAATGTGACAAGCACGCACAAAAGTCAACAGAAACAACCTAACCATCCTGCAAATGGGGGAACAAAAATATTATTTTCATTATGTCCTTAATTTTGGTGCCTCTTTAAAAAGGCTTTTCAGGAAGAATGATGCTTGCATGCTCCACATTCAAAAAGCCCGACTATCTCCAATTAATGTTAAAAATTTTGGCCAAAAGTAACTAAACTATGGCTCTACTCCCTTAGGTGCCACTGCATAGAATTATAGGATAATACTTAGTGGATCAAGGAAAGAGTGTTCATGCAATGGCACCTACAAAAGCAAAGCATGTCACAGTAAAAATCTCCTAGACCAAGAGTTGTGGGAAATGGTGATCTGAACTTTCATTCAAGAAAGAAAAAAAAGAATGTAAGCAACGGCTCAAGGAAATGTAATTCATTTCACAGGCAAGCTTCAAAACTCCTATGTGTGAAAGCTTTTCAGTTATGTCCAGCTCTGCTGGACTTGATACTGCTTTGCTTGACCTGATATTCATTAAGAAGAAAGGACTGGTCAGGGATGTGAAGGCTGGGGGCAGCCTTGGCTACAGGACCATGAAATGGTGGGGGTCAGGTTCCTGAGCGGATGGAACAAGGCAAACAGTAGCATCACACACCTGGGCTTCAAGAGAGCAGACTTTGGCCTGTTTGGGGATCTGCTTGGAAGAACCCCATGGCATAACATCTTGAAGCAAAGAGGGGTCCAAGAGCTGTTTGATTGTCAAGGATCACCTCCTTCAAGCTCAAGATTAGTCCATCCCTAAAAGCAGGCAGTCAAGCACAGGTGGCACGCAGCCTTCATGGATGAATAACAAGTTGCTGACTGAACTCAGACACAAAAAGGAAGCATACAAAAGGTGGAAGCAAGGACAGGAGAAATGTCTAAGCATGCAGGGATGGGGTTAGGAAAGCCAAAGCCCACCTGGAGTTTAATCTAGTGAGGGATGTGATAAGCAACAAGAGCTTCCACAAGTTGGCAGCAGCAAAAGGAAGACTAGGGAAATTGCAAGCCTGCTGCTGAATGGGAATGGGGACCTGGTGACAAAGGACATGGAAACAACTGAGGTATTCATTGCATTTTGTATTGACATACTGACTTTTGTCATAGACTAGGTAAGTGGACAGTGAGGTTTAGCTAGTTTATAGACTAGATAAGTGGACAGTGAGGTGGACTGAAAACTGTCAGGCTCACAGGGTTGTGGTCAGTGGCATGAAATCCAGCTGGAAGGCCAGTCACTAGCAGTGTGCACTCCACAGGTTGATACTGAGACGTACTAAATACTGTCTAGCATCCTCGTTAATTACCTGGACAATGGGATAGAGTGCACTCAGCAAGTCTGCAGATGATACAAAATTGGAAGGAGCAGCTGATACAGCAGATGGGTGTGCTGCCATTCAGAAGGACCCCAACAGGATGGAGAAACGGGCTGACAAGGACCTCATCAAGTTCAACAGATGGAATTGTCAAGTCCTGCACCTGGGAGGGAGTAACCCCAAGCACCAGGACGGGCTGGCATCAAACAGCTGGGAAGTAGCCCTGCAGAGAAGGACCTCAGGGCCCTGGTGAACATCAAGTTAACCATGTGTCAGCAATGCATCCCCATGGCAAAGGTGGCCAACAATCACCCAGGCTGCTTTACCAAGTGGAGGGAGCTAATCACTCTCCCTTCTGCTCAGCATGGGTGAGGCCACAGCTGGAGTATAAATACCTGATGGGGGGGTAAAGAAGATGAAGCCAGAGGCTTCTCAGTGGTGACCAGTCAAAGAAAAAGAGGAAATGGGCACAAACTGAAAAGCATGGAATTTCATTTAAACATAATAAAAAACGTTATGTACTCTTAAGGATGGCCAAACCAAGTTGCCCACAGAGGTTTTGGAGTCTTATCCTTGGGCACATTCAAACTCCAACTGGACATAGCCCTGGGCAACCTGCTCAGCTGACCCTGCACTGAGCAGGGGGGTTGGACTACATGGTTTCCAGAGGTACCTTCTGACCTCAACTATTCTGTGACTCTGTGATTCTGTTTTTCCTAGTATCCTCATACTTTGCTTCCTATACTGTGAAAATACATGGCATTTTAGGAGCACAACAGCAAAAAATGAATACATGCTTGCATATACACTAGCAGTCTACACAAGTAGAGTAGCAGCTGCCTTTACAGACACGCATTACTGTGCATTTCTGACTGTGTGGAAGCTGTACCACAACCTCTCTTCCTTGGTCGAGAGAGAACTGACCCATGTCCCTACATAGCAGAAAAGCAGTTACCCCTTATTCATTGCTTTTCAGTCAAAGGAAAAGAGTGATGTGCATGCTGCATGGACCAGGAATGTTGAGCAGCAAAGCGCCAGTGAGCAAACAGCATCTGTACTCCCGGTATATCATGTTACACTGTTGATGGCTGGAATGTGCTAAAGCAGCATGGCCCAACTGGCAGCCGGCGAGTCAAGCCCTGTGCCTCCATCCAGCCTGCTGCCTTTTCCCCGGGCAGCATGGAGAAAGGCTGGCTGAGCAGCCAAATGCCCTCTTCCGCGCTGGCTCACGGCCTCCGGGCTCTGCTGGCTGAATCAGAGGGAGCAGATGGGAAGAGGCTGCTGTTTCTTGGAGAGGGAGGAATAATCCTTGGTTGCCAGTGGGGTGAGAAGCCTACCTAAGGAGGGGAAAGGTAGGAGTAGGTTGCTGCTGCCCTGGGCTGGTAGGGAAGGCAGGTGCTTGTGTAGGGAGAGTGAAGACAGGCAGATGCTGTTAGAAGAGCGGGTGATCATTAAGGTGGAGGGATGGTGGGGTCTCCCCCTCTGGGGTAGCACAGAAAGGATCCAGCTGCCAAGATCACTCTGCACAAGCACATCTCCACAAATCCCTTCTAAACAGCATTTGTGATCAAATGCCTCTTTCCTAGTATCACAGTCCCATGCTACCTGATTCCCCACCTTCCCTCTCCAGGTGTGAGCGTGCTGCCTCTCTGACCCGGTGTGACGCTCAGCTTCTCTGACTTGCATGTCTGCAGCCATGCACGCAGGGAGACTGCACGGATGGAGCTACCAACCTGGCAAGCCTCTTCCAAACCTTCATGTTCCTTCCTCACATACTCTCTTCTCTGACACACGATATTTTTTAAGCACCACCAGTGCTTTAACTGAATGTTATAAATACAGGAAGAATCCTACAAATAGAAAGAAGAGGCATCAACTTTTTGTCTACCAAGAAATAATAACTTTTACTGGCAGTCTCCTGTCCTCTCAAGCCAATTCAAGCCAATTTTTCATGTTAATTTCACTTTATTATGCTCTTTATTTATGCAAAATTATGATGTATATTTTCACATATATATACAAATATGCCTATATGCATAGACGTTCAATATTAGACAGAAGAAACATGGTGTCAGAATTTGTGTTAAAATGCAGTTAGTAACTTGACTGACTCCAGAGAGAAAGTGTTGGACACCGACAATCAAGAGGAAAATGTAATTGATGCACAGATTCTATGCACTCACTGTACCACAATTGCACACACGTATAGAAACTACTGTGCTAGCCCTACCACTCCTGCATGGGGTAGTAGTCTGGCTGAATGCACAATATTGTTTCCAAAATGAAGGCAAACTCCGGGTCCTAAATCCAGCTTGCTTATAAGACAGGCTCACAAAGCTAATTCCCCATCGAGTCTGAAGTGAGGTGCCCATCTGCTCCTCTCAACTGGAGATACATTTCCACAATGATAAACAGCTGCTGGAAAAACTTTGAGGGACGATAACTTAGAACAATATAAATGAAGACAAGCTATGTCAGAGAAGTCACTTCAAAAAAATGTACATTTCTGATTAGAAACCAAATGAGCCTGCCTGAGATATAAATACCCTCTCCAGCTAGTGGCTCCATACTAGCTCACCTAATTCCCTAGGATCCACAGCTCCAGGGAATATTTTCTACCCTGCAGGGAAATTACCCTTCTCTAAAAGCTTCAAGATGCTGGACAGATGGGGAATCAATGCCATTCACTGAACATGTTGAGCACTTTGTGGCTATCCGTCTTGTTTGGCAGGACAATCGGTACAGCAGAAAGGGTGATGTGGCCTCAGCTGTCAGGAACGGGAGAGTCCGGGCAGGAGGTGTCTGGAAACAGCTGGGAAACATCCCCACACTTTCTACCCCACGATAAGCCAGCAATAAAACAATACTTTGTAAACCAAGTAAGTACCCGGATTCAGCGGGACTTTCCTTCCAGTGACCCCTGCAGCTCTGCACAACGATGGGAAACTCTCACAACGCTCATTGTACATGGGGGGAACTGGCAGCACATCTAATGGCAGTGATGCAAAAGAAATCCAAAGCTGCAACCATAGCTCTGTGGTAATCCAAGAAGTTTTACCACAAACATCACTGAAGCCAGATTTCACTCAGATCTTCTGAGTCCTGTGTATTCCTTTCAGCCTCTTTTTTTGGTATGAATCAGCTTTTGGTTTCTTTAGCGTGTGGGAAGAGCTGTTCCTTAGGATTCCTCTTAGCAATGCCCACCGCTTTGTTACAAACACACTCACTACATACCAGGGAAACAAAGACCAGTTCTACACTTTTGAATTCAGGAGTCCTAAGGTAGATATAGAGAAAGGTGAACACCACAAGAGCTGAGAGAAGAAAAACAACCTAAAATTAAAAAAAAAACCCTGCAAAAATTGATTAACTGCTTTTGCTTGTAAACTGGCAAAACGCATGGGTAGCAACACAACCTTTCTCCATGATTTCCTCCAAACACACTATCTCCTGGATCTGCTGGGATCAATTCTAGGAGCACAAAGATAAGTTAACACCCATCATCATTCAGGTTGAGGCCTCTTGAGCTGAAGTACATGGTAATGTCAGCATCATTATGCCTTGAGCATGATGCAGCACCACTCCCATTATTTTCAGTCTTACAAAATATTCATTACTTTTTTCCTATCCTACCACTAACTTCTGCTGGAAGTCCTCTCCTATGGCTGACTCTCTGACCTCGTCTTTGACCCCTCTCAAGATGTGCTCACATCTTTGTGTTCTCTGACCCCACTGCATTAACCATTCTGCCCTCACGCTTCCATATAGCACAGTCACAGCACAGCCCCGAGCCCTCCTTCAGCCCCGTGGACCCCCGTGCCTGCTCACCCACGCTTTGATCCTTCCTGGAGTCATTACACTGTTCCAACACAACTTCACTTGGGCAAAATGTTCACAGAAAGGCCATGGGACTACTGCTTGAGTAAGGGCTTTGCAAAAAGCCCTGGTCTGGGCTCACTGAGATTATATGCCTCCAGAGGAGACCAGTTCACAGATCCAGACAAGGTGCTAAGACACTAAACCTGGTTTGTAGACACAAGGTATCTCTTGTGTTAGTGTCACAGAGGGACACTGACTTCTCTCATCACCACAACCAACCAGCATATGCTCTCTCCATACTCCAAACGTAAAAAGCAAACAAAGAACCCCAAGCAAGCCAAACCAAATCAAACCAAATCAAAACCATGTCAGGTCAGAAACTGTTCTTAAAGACACCTGTGCCCCTAAAGGTACCATCGTGTCTTTGAGCAACACAGAGCCACATCATGTCAGCAACAGCTAACTAATTTCAGGTCACCACAGTGCTTCTGAGGGTGGCAGGGAACAACCCTCACAGAGGGCAGCCCCACTCTGCACCTGGCCAGCTCTTGGGGCAGGGCCATTGCTCATCCCCACTGGGAAAAGCAGCAGCGCTCATCACCACCTCTGTGGGCAGAGCAGTGGAGCAACTCCGTTTCACCGATGCAAGGATGCACATGTGATGATGGCTTGAGCTGGCCAGGCTGCATCCAGCATTATAAGCCATGAAATACAGCCACAATGTTTAAAAGCCACAATGAGGAGACAACATGCTCTTCAGTGATAGATGGCTCTAAACAAGCTCATGCATAAAATTAGAAGCAATCTGTAGCACTGTAATTTCCATTCTCCTGTGGAATTGAAAGGAGGATGATTATTATAGCAGCAATTGCTAAGGTTGCTATACCAAAAGGTCAACCTGCAATTTGATTACCTCCACCCCTCAATACATACACACATAACAAAGACCAAACCATTCACATTTCAAGAGCTTGTAACTCCTCCAGACATGTCATGTACTATACAAATCAGAGCCCAGAAGCACTCACTTGCCATAGTAAAACTAGAAGGTCTGTTTGTAAGTATATCTGAAGTTGAGGAGGCCTAACAAAACCTGGGTACATTTTCATGTCAGCTTGTTTCACACACTTCAGCAAAACAGCTTTTACTTTTTCTTATTGAGAAATTTTACACCCTATTAACCTTCTCTCTATTGTATCAGGAACACGAGCACAGCAACATTATTCTCCTGCTCAGTAACCAGAGACCAGACTTGTGACGGGGGACTGATCCTTTCCCAAGATTCTTTCAGTCTCAGTACACTTGCAGAATGTAACCAACTTACAAACCACATTCCTACAGGATTAAAATGTGTATTGCTACCAGCAGAAAAAGGTGAAACACCTTACTGAATCAGAAACTGTAAGCTGGCATTGTCCCTTTAACATTGCGAGAGCTTCTTCTGAAATAAAAGCCACAATATCTACTGTTTCAAGACATTTTTAAAATTGCTAAATGTTTTTGTGATTGTGATCAGAGAAAACTGAATTATCTTCTTTCACATAACAGCTTCACCTTCTAAAAAATACCATCAGTGAGGAAATGATATACTAGTTCAATATGATGCTCAGCTACGATGCCCCACAAGAATATCAGTGAAATTTTGGGTGATGAACACTGTAATACTAAACATTATATGAGACTGAAGAAAAAAATGAGGGAATCTTCAGTGCATTAAAAGCAATTACCAACTAAACTAAGATCAATGACACAACAAACCACAACACAGGAATGGTTTTGCTTGCTTCACTGCTTCATCTGCTCTCAAGCTTCAAACAGAAGCCTTAGAGCTTCTGAATTTCATGACCTTCTACTATAATTTCCTTAGTCCGCACCAAAACCTTACAGATGAATGTATCAGTCAACTTATTCTGATGGCATAAAACCAGTCTCAACCTGTTGCAATGCATTCTGTCACACAGCAACAATACACCACAGGCCAGGCACCGAGATTATCTCAACCTAAAATGCACATCTACTCTTGGCACAAAACACAGTATTTGTTTTTAAAAGATTGTTGCAGTTAGGTCATTATACAAAACTAGAGGAAAACAAATCTTAACTTTCTCTTCAGAAGATCTGACATCAAACAAAGCATGGAGGCCTGGTAAAAAGCCTAATTTTTGTGGATTCAGTAGCTATTTTGGCAGGAAAAGGTAGGAACAGGCCAGAAAAATATTTGCTTCATCTGAAGCTTCCTACAGGCCAAACTGGATGACATTTGCTATTAATTCAATCCTAAGAAACCTATCCCTGATGAGGTTTTCTAAATGACTGAGTAAGGTATAGTAGCATGGTCTGGGAATTTTTCTTACTCTGCCTTTGCACCAGTAGTGCCCCATATTCTCAGTGGAGAAGACAAAAATCACCTTGCTCTAGAAGAAAGAAAACACGTTAGTGGGTGTACAGGAGTGGCCTTTTAAAAACTGACTATGGATATGCAGGAAAAACCCCACCACTTTCAGAGTAAGTTCATCTATACAAAATCTCTTCTAGTAAATTAAGAATGAGAAAAAATAAGAAAATCCTGACCAGGGATATGACTGCTTCCAAGCTATTTGCTGTACAGCCCAGACGAACTCAACTTCTTCAAATGAAAAAATCCCAAAATCTCCAAATCCACCAAAAAGTTGAATATCAAATTATGTATTTAATGCATTTTATAACGCTGCCTGTGCAGGAACATATTCCATAGAAGAACAACAACTGAACAAGAACATACTGGCCTAAAATTTTAGTCCGAGTTGTTTTGTCTAAGGATGTATCCCTGGTATTCCTGTACCCAGTACTATCACAATATTGTAAATTCTCTAGCACATGTATCCTCATTAAACTCCTGTAAGGCAAGGGAGTATTATTGCAACAGAAGATTCAGGTCTGTGCTACGAGAGGGATGTTACCACATCATATGGCATTGTTTTATACTAATGAGAGAAGGCAATCCTCCAACAGCCCCCAAAATACCTCTCACTACTAACATTTTACAGAGAATTGGTCAATAAGGATTGCAATGGAAGTTGTAGGGGAAGCAGGAGTTAAATATGTTTTTCCAAGCAGCCATCAGACTCTTCTTCAACTCTTCTTATTCAGACCTAAATTTGCCACCTTCAAATCTCCTCTGCACTTTATTTGCCATCTGCATAGGACTTAAGAGCAAACTATTATTACAGAACTAGAGCCGGCGTGATTCCCACATAATTATCAGTTTAAGACGAGAAAGAGGAACTCATATCAGGAGTTCAAGCCTCCCGAAGCTTTCGATAAGGAAGGAGAAAGAACTCACAGGAAATTAATATGGAATCGTATTTTGATTTCCAGTCTATGTCTGGCATCTTTTGCCTTACAATGACTGAATCGACACCACGAAAGAACAAAAAGGTTCTAAGACCTTCGCTACAGTCTACCGCCTAAATGCTGACTGAGACAGGTACTTTGTCTGAAGTGTCAAAAGCTACGGCAAAAGCTAGCTCATTTAAAAAAATATATGTACATATTTGAATAGCATGGTGACATGTTAAGGATAAAAGAAAAATGTATTGTGGTTGAAGTCTGGCATGTGTTTGGGAATGTAAAACAGAACACTCTTGCAGAGGAGACGTTGGCAGAGTCTCAGTTATAACACAAAAGTATTTCCATTATAATATAATGCAGATATTTAAAATATTTCAAACATTTAGTATTTTTGTACTATTACAATGCTTTTAAAAATCCATTGCTTTAGTGTACTGTGTTTATGGGGCTGAGGGACAGGATGGGGCAGGCGGAGAGGACGTTCACCCATCACGGGACAGGGGGATGCCTCCACTCGGGGCAGTGACATAGTTCTAGCACACATTTTTACATGCAGCTATAGAATTTCAGACTCCAATAGGAGAGTCAATTTTTACTACCCTATGTCTAATACAGCTTTGCCTTCAGAAGATCAATGTATATTTATAACCTTTAACTCCTCCTCAGGATAATGAGTGGGAAGTATTTCTTTTTATAAAACATCATGTAAATATACTGGCTTCTAAATGTGCAAATTCCATAAATTAGGTGCTAAGTACACTGGGCTTTTGCTTCAGAAAAACAATTTCGCACAGTAGGTGCAATTTTTTCTTGAGCACAGCTAACCATTGAAGTAACATTTTACTACAAAAATAGTAAGGCACTTACGAATATTTCCTATGTAAAAATCAGACAGAAAAATCTTGAAGCAAACAAAACTTAATGGTAACATCTCTCCCTATCCTGGTTAACAGACTAAATTACAAATAAAAGCATTCAAGCATTTAGTTCCTCAAACAATGAAAATCTTACCGGCATTCAAAAAAGGAAAAAAAAAGCAGAATATATTTAACATTACTTAGCACTTGAGGAAATCCAAAGGAAACCTGTTTATCTACCTCTGGAACCAGCAGCTCCTAAATACGTCTGTGTTTTGTTTTCCCTCTGAGCAAGGAAATATCTAAATCATTGCTCTATACCACCCACACAGCCCCACTCTCACGACCTTGCCAGAACCCAGCTTTATTCTTGCCATTTCACAGAGAATCGAGGCTCAGTCTTAATCCTACGAAATCGAGCTGAAGCGTCCCTTGCTGTCACCAGAGCACCAGGAACACCCAGTGGATATCTCCACTGCCGACCAGAGATACTGCCTATAGGATTGGATCAACCGCCTTACAGAAGTGGCTAGCTCCTTCCGTCGACTGTGGAGGACGTTTACAGAAGCTTTTCCTAGGCTAGATGCTTAGCCAGAGCCAAATGGATCCCAGTCTGACCAGGAGAGAGATCCGGCACCCAGCAAAAAGGAAACCCGAAGTACAGCAGCCAGCTAGAGCCGGATGGTAGGTGTCCTGGGGTGGTCACTGGGCCACCCTTCCACAGGGAATAGACAAGCCCTATGGGAGCATTTGCAGCTCAGACTTCTTAAAAACACGGGTGGTTCAGCAACAACTCCATAGCTACGTAAGGAAAGCCAAAGAGGGAGGTGGGGTACAACAGCCACTCAATAAAAAGGCTGTGCATGGTCCTCAAAAGTGACCCTTACGCCTCAAGTGAGTTTCATCATTCCCTGCTCATTCAAGATTGCTTTACCGTGTTTCCTCTCTGCAATTTGTTTCCTCTCCCAACTGCTAATGTGAAAAATGTCTGAACAACGGACTGCGACCCACCTGATCCACTCTGCCGCCGACACAAGTATTTCTGGATTGTAGGTAACGGACGTCAATGGCACCAATACAATCTTGCAGTTTCCTCTGTTGTTTCCTCCAAACCCTTAATTCAGATGATGTCAGTGAGGCCACTCCCTTACAGTAAGAGTTGATCATATGAATTAAGGTCACTTACTTGACCCCAGAAGTGAAAGAAGAGGTCTGTAAGACTAGCACAGCCACTCCAGCTGGCTCAGGCTGTAAGAGCCCTATGATCAGGTTACTAGACGACTGGAAAGCGCCTTGTATGAGCGTCAACTTTCTTACATCTGAATACATACATATTTAGCTCTATATATTTAAGCAGGAAGAAACAAAGACACTTTATTTGCTCCAACTATTCACTGAGATGTGAAGAATCTCTCACTTCATGAATATAATGAAAAATAACAGGAGTTGTAACACACATTCTTCTGAGAACAAGCCGTGGTTGTTCACACAGCTTTCGAAAGGTCTGGCAGTCCTTTCTGCCCATGGACAGGCTGTAATTGCTGCCTCTCAGCTGGAGTGAACCTCCAGCCTGGTGCCTGACCTTGTGGTCACCCTCTCTTTCATCTTTTATATTGGCTTAGTAGACAAGAAGGCTTTATAAAATCTGTGCCTAACGCATTTTGGCAAACTTCCACAACTCGATAGTGTTTTGCTTTTGACAGGCTTCTTGTAACTGTGGCTACTTTCGTAGTTTCACTCGCTGCAACTATCCAGTATCATCCAGGGATTGAAACATGCAAGTGGTATGCTGCTTAAAAAAAAAAAAATAATCAAAAAAAGCCTCCTTCAGGCCAAAAGAAATTCACCCCCTACCCTTGAGCTGAGCTCTCCTCATTCTCAGTCTTGCTGGGCTTCAGTCTGGAGGCAGTGATTGGCTCCATGTGCCAGAGGAGAAGCTGCCAGCACCCAGCAAGGCTTGGATCTGGCACAGACCCCAGAAGAGCCCTCAGCAGCAGGCGTGACGGCTGAGACATATGACAGAGGTGGATAGATTGGAGCTTCCAGAGCAACCGGGATGAGAAGGTTGGCAGTTCTGCGGCTATTTGACACAGATATTTTGGCCACCGTTTGCTCACAAGTTTGGAAACAGAAAGATCATCAATGAAGTTTCCCAGTAAGAAAAGCCACAATGAAATCAACATAGCGATAGAGAAGAACGCAGGCTCTTACAAAGATCCAAGATTTCTAAGTAACAAGTTCCAGAAAAAGAAGGCAAAGCTGACACTTACTTGGCTGCTGATGCTTTCTGATCAGCAAGACTGAACTGTCTTGTTTGTGTCATGCAACTACCCCTGACTCGAAACTCTTCCAGAGGGTACTGGAGCACTCTTGCCCTCTCTTCCCCCTTTTAGTCCAAGACAGGTACCAGCTCGAACCTGCACAGGGAATATTCTCTCCTCCAAAGAAGTAGAAAAGAAATACGTTACATTACCCAAGGAGCGGTTCATCCAAGTATAGTTGTCTAAAGCAGAGGTATTTCTGTCACTTCAAAGCTTTTTCTGTAGCCAGCAAAGATCAGCTGCCCTGGAAAGGAGGTCACCTGCCGCACATCTTAGAATGGCACGCATTTACTGTTAAATGAACAAAGTTGGATGACATATATTCCTGCCATAGTGTGTCATATTTCACATACCTTCTTTCCTTCACAAGTTCAAGACGATTGCAAGGAGCAAAACAGCTGCCAAAAACCAGCTAAAATAAAAATCATAAAATCATAAAATCATAGAATCACAGAATGGTTTGTGTGAGAATTGACTTTAAAGATCATCTAGTTCCAAGCCCCCTGCCATGGGCAGGGACCATGGTCTGCATCAGTTCAGGGCAAACCCTGGCTTCAGCTCAGGGATTCCTGTAGCAGTGAATGAGAGCTCGCACTCTGAATTTCACGGTGGGGTCTGTGGTGGGGATGTGACAAAGCTACTGAGTTCCTGGCCTGTGCCGTTTCTGTGTCAGGGGATTTCTCTCCTTGCCCCACTGCAGTGTGTTTGTGGCACTTCTACGCTGACGGGAGAGCATATGCAGACTATGTCAGGGATAAGAATCAGCTGCTATAACTTCCTGCGCTCAAATGCTAGAAGGCAGCCAGCTTCAGCTCTTTTATACCAAGCAAAGCGATGGAGATGACAGCCAAAGGGGAAATGCAGTACTTTAGGAGCTCCTTATAGCCTCGCTCCTCTGCTCCCTTGTTCCTCATTAAATCTTTGCTCAATCCATCCAACTTATTCAACAATTGTTTTCCCAGCTCAGCTGTTTTGCAAGGACTCTGACAACACAACTATTCCTGACGAACATCTGGGATCCCCAGCAACATACTGCAGAAAAAAGAATGCCACATAATACAAAACAAGAGAGAAAGAAATGGTAGAACACATAGGGACATCCAGACTGTAGACCACAAGACAGAGAAACTGTCTTTTCCACGCCCACAAATGAAGAAGAAAGGCTAAAAAGCTACCTTGAACGAGCACTACCCTGCAGACTGCTTTGTAGAATACATACAGTTTCAGAGTAGTTTTCATGTTCCATAAGAAAAAATGAACTGGAGTAGCTACAAAAGCCCAGAAACAGAACAATTTTAAAGCCTCCTAAAGGTTGGCTAAATTTATTGTCGGATAATGCAGGAGATGGTAACGTGGGCATGCATGGGGAAGAAAGCCAAGAACACACGATTTCCACCTACTGTCCTCCTAATCTCACCCTAGCAAAGTCTCCAGTGAAGACCAGAACGAAATAAAAAAGACTAACTGATGAAAAAAAGATCACAGGCAACCGAATCATGCCTCTGCACAAGCTTCAGCCCTCTGTGGCCTAAGAACTAGAACCTGATGGACTTTGGCTGTCTGGGATGCCTCTTGGCTGACTACAGGTGGGTAAGGATCAATTAAACGAAGACCAATCAGAACCTAACAACTATTTGTTTAAATTAAGCTATTGCATTTGAATGCATCTGTCTCTAATAAACCTATTCAAAGTCAAATTGAAAATAATGTGTCTACTAAAACATAAAACATTAATACTGTTTTACTTATACTGAATAATTGAAACAGTACATGCTTGTTGTCAAAGTTTTAAAACAAGTCAAACATCTGAAGTGGTTTGTTAGTAACAAGTTAAATGGAAGACAGTGGTTAAGCACCTAGAATAAGAAGTGCTAAAACAGAACCTGACAGCACTAGTCTCTTCTGCAAATACAGAGATAATGTATCTTTCTTGACAGTTTATTTCAATATTTTTGGTTCACTGAATAATTAATTTCAAATTGAAACCAACTAAGAGTTGAGGAAAAAAACAAACCGAAAAGCTTCAGAGACAGCTTGCTTTCTAATTTCATCTTGCGAATAAAAGCACAGGGTGAGAGGATGAGCACTGCAGTTCTAAAGCCTTGAAGGCAGTTATCAGAAATAAACAGATCAAGTCATTAATTACAGAGTTCTTTTGTTTAATTAATCACTTTGTTTTAAATGATAAAACTTCCAGAAAAAAATAGTGAAAGGTCAAATATATTCCACATATATAAGGTAGTTCTGACTCTACATTTTAAGAATGCTGGTTTTGAACATTTTTCAGTAAATCTGATATTTTGTCCTTATGCAAGTTGGGACTTGAACAAGTAGGAGAAAATTATTATTATCCAGGGAGAGCTGCATTGTTCCTTTTTGTTTGTTTCTTTTATGAAAATATATAGATCAAGGATCTGAGTGAACCTGGTGTATCTGGGTCACAAAAGAGAGCTTTCGAGTTGCCACTTGATGGCTTGTGGAAGGAGGGGAACGTTGCTCACCGGTGCCTTGTAAGGAAGGTAATTACAGCGCAACACTACAGCCTCTCTCCTTAGACCTCGAGCGGGCAGAGCTAGGTGCAGAGACTGCAGATCAATCTGCATTTCATCAATGGAGTCCAGGCAAGGGACAGAGGCTGCAGCTCAGCGCGGCAAATACATGAGGAGCAGGTCTAACTACAGCAAAGCGAAGAGACGATTCAGCTGTGTAGACCTCATGCCCTACAGAGGAGTGTTGTAATTCTGACATCAAAGCCCTGCCCTGCCACCAGCCTGAACGCTAGCAAAGTCACAGGCTTTCTACAACCTGTACATGGGCCAGGAGACTTTTTACCTTCATTTTTCTTTGTGAAGTGATGGGAGCAATGTTTCTGTACCTTCCTTGCAGCCATGCAGGAAAAGTGATCAAGTTGAGGTTTGTAGCGCACTTCTGACCACAGAAAATGCCATATACTTTAGTAAAATTAACTGAAAAGTTAATGCTAAAATAAACAGGAGAAGGAGGCAGGAGGAGGCATTCAGGACTGCTTTGCAGCTCTCTTAAAAGCAGATTCAAATCTGTGCCTGATCACTATGACTACAAAAAAATCACCCCACCTATGCAAAAAAGAAGAAAATCGCTAAAGTCAGTGTGGAGGATTCCTCTTTTAGAGATCAGGTGACTGCAATATTTGCTGTTACAATTCTGCATGCAGTAAATTTAAAATATCACAGATCCTTTATCAGTCTGAGAAGACAAACTGATTCTGCTTAATTTGTATCCAGAAGAAAAAAAGGAGGAAAAAAAAGATCTACCTGACAGTCAGTTATGCAGTTATTTTTCAGCTCTGCTGTATTACTGCACAAGAGAAATAAAGTGTCATCTCTGGCGAAGCTTTGAATGCTGCGATGTAGCTAACAGCTTCCTGGGCACACCACCTTGCACAGAGCCGCATTTCTCTCGCTGTACCAGCATTTCTCTGTACGTTGTGCTGGAAATGAAGGACTGGCAGGCTCTCTCGCTGGAATGCCGCGCCGCTATCTCCAGTGATTCAATGTCTCAAGACACTCAAAATAGTCTTCTTCAAAGGTGCCACTTCACAAAAACTTCAATATATAAATGAAGTTTGGTCTTGTCAAACATTGTTCGGGCACTAGAAAAAGACTACTGTTGTGACAGACAAGAAAGTCTGCCTGAATTGCACCATGTGGCACTAGAAAATCCCTTCAGTCCTGCAGGGAGAGAAGCAGCAGCGAGAGTTACTCCGTGGCAGGACACAAATACTCAAACAATACTGGTGTACCTTCTTTCCACTGCCACAAAATGGAAATTATTCAGGGCCTTACCCGTATAAACAACCTTCTGTACTTCACTGTTTCATGCCAAAAAAGTAAAACAAGAGGCTTTACTCCACAGCATATGACTACAGCGAGACTCACTTGTTCCTGAGATGCTGTAGAGGAGAGGAGCGGTGCCCACGCACCCCACCGCTCCCCGCACATTCGGGTGTCCACCTCGGTTTCAGTGGTCAGGAAGAATTACAGAATCACAGAATGGTAGGGGTTGGAAGGGACCTCTGTGGGTCATCTAATCCAACCGCCCTGTCGAAGCAGGGTCACCTACAGCAGGCTGCACAGGACCTTGTCCAGGCAGGTCTTGAATATCTCCAGAGCAATGTCTCTGGGCAACCTGTTCTAGTGCTCTGTCACCCTCAAAGTGAAGAAGTTCTTCCTCATCTTCAGACGGAACTTCCTATGCTTCCGTTTGTGCCCGTTGCCCCCTGTCCTGTCTGTGGGCACCACTGAAAAGAGTCTGGCCCCATCCTCCTAACACCCACCCTTAAGACATTTATAAGCAATTATAAGGTCCCCAGGAGGACGAGTGGTTCATCACACCCCCAGCTCCCGGTGCAGAGAGACGGGCACAATCCCAAAACAGGGTACCTTGGGCAGTCCAGCCCCTCCTTGCCTCCCCACACTGCCTCTGCATGGGACTGGTACCCAGAGGGGGGGGGGG